>JAEEGL012065035.1_pt1 | contig 14417 bp, 12 predicted proteins | sample 9134231 | NCBI WGS metagenome assembly JAEEGL01 (sample SAMN16246548, study PRJNA631951) | gut metagenome | biome: gut microbiome; feature: rumen; material: fiber-attached | host: Bos | place: Iran: Karaj | collected 2018-10
TGAAGATAGAAATACACTTAGATATAGTTTATTATCTTCATTATATGAAGTATATAAATATAATAAGGATAGAAATATTCCTGATGTATCTATATTTGAAATTGGTAAAGGATTCATGAAATTAGAAGACGGATATACTGAAGAATTAAAACTAGCAGTATTAATGTCTGGTGATTATGAATTAGATATTCAAAATACTAAAGTAGATTTCTATCATATAAAAGGTGTTATGGAAGAACTTCTATATTTCCTAGGTTATGATAATAGATATAGTTTACTAGTTAATGATTTAATTCCAAACGAATTACATCCTGGTGTTAGCGCATCAATAAATGTAAATGGAACTAATGTAGGTATTATTGGTAAATTACATCCAAATGTAACTAAAGATAATGTTTACGTAATGGAAATTAATTTAACTAAACTATTATCTATTAGAACAGGATCTATGAAGTATAAAGACTTCTCTAAGTTCCCAAGTATTTATAAAGATGCTGCATTCATATTTGATAATAAAGTAACTAATAAAGAAGTATTAGATGTTATTAAAAAAGCTGGTGGAAGATTACTTGTATCTTCACAAATATTTGATGTTTATGAAAACATTGAACCAGGTAAAAAATCAATGGCATATAATATGGTATTTAGTGATCCATCTAAGACTTTATCTGACGAAGAAGTCATGGATGTATTTAATAAAATAATATTCGAAGTAGAAACTAAATTAAATGCTAAATTAAGAGGATAATAAATCCTCTTTTTTTGTTATAATAAGTGTAGGTGATATATATGAAAGTATTAACTCTTAAACAACCATATGCTACTTTAATAGCAGAAGGATTAAAAGAATATGAGTTTAGATCATGGAAAACTAATTATAGAGGAGAACTTCTTATTCATGCCGGAACTGGTGTAGATAAAGAAGCAATGGAAAGAGTAAAACATTTAAATTTAGATTTCCCAAAAAAGAAAATAATAGCTAAAGTTATTTTAGAAGACTGCCTAGAAGTTAATCCCAAAATGAATGATGAAATAAATAAAAGTAATCCAGTAGTATATGGAAACTATAAAAGAGATGGATTTGCTTGGAAACTATCTAAAGCAGAAAAATTAAATATAGACAAAGAAATAAATGGTCAACTTGGACTATGGAATTATAATGAAAAGTAGTTTTTACTACTTTTTTTATGTTATAATTATTTTAGGTGATATAAATGATAAGTCCAAAGTATAAAGAAATATATGACTGTTTTATTGATCATTATAAAATGCATCATGTTAATCCTTGGCATGAAATTAGTGAACAAGAATTAAATGATTTATATAATAATATAGTTAATTCTCAAGATATTAATGATGATTATTCATTTTATTATCTAATGAATAAAGTATGTAAAAATTTGGATGGAATATATGATGCTCATACTCGTTATTATGAACAAGGGAATGGGCATTATATGTTACCTATGAATTTTAAAATAATAGAAAATGAAATACTAGTTAATTTTCCAGATAACTTAAGAGGATATAGATTAATATCTATTAATGGAATTGATATTAATGAAGTTATTAGTATCATGGATGAAATGTTAATATATGGTACAGATGGAAGAAAGCAATTTGAAATAGAAAGTACAATAATTAATAGACAGGCTATGTTTGGATTACCTATATTTAGAAATCAAGATAAATTATCTTATAAATTTTTATCATTAGATGGTCAAGAAGTAACAAAAGATTTTTATAAAGAAGAAATTTATCCAGATAAAGATAGATTTAATATGGAAAAATATTTATATGGCAATCCAGGAACATATAGTGAAAGAGATAATAATTTAATTATTACACATTCATCATCAGTTAATAAATATTCCGATGTTATTCAAAAGATGGTTGATGATTTATCACAAAAAGATTTAACAAATATAGATACTATTATTGTAGATATAAGAGGTAATACTGGAGGTAATTCTCAAAATAATAATGCACTTATGGATTTTTTAAGAAATTCTGGCAAGAAAGTTATATGTTTAACAGATTATAAAGTTTTTTCTGCTGGAAGATATGCTTTAATAGATTTAATAAATTTAGGAGCATTAACTATGGGAACAGAAATCTCAACTCCATTAAACTGTTACGGAAATTGTAGCCATAAAACATATGATAATAGAGTTATGTCTGTATCAGATAGTTATCTTGCACCTAACTATGGTATATATGTAAGGTCAAAAGAGGAATTTAAAGAAAGAATAACTCCTGAGATATATAAACCAGTATTCTTTAAACCAGATATATATGTTGAACAATCAAAAGAAGACTTTATTAATGGAAAAGATACAACTTTAGAATATGCTTTAGATTATATTAAAAATAAAAGAACTTTATAATGAAAGTTCTTTTTTTATGCTATAATTATAGTAGGGTGGTAAATATGAAAAAAGTAATATTAGTAGATGGCAACAACTTACTATTTAGAAGTTATTATGCTACTGCATATTCAGGAAATATGATGAATAATTCTAAAGGATTTCCAACTAATGGATTATATGGTCTTGTTAATATGCTAAATAAGATTATAAAAGAAGAAAAACCAGAATATATGCTAGTAGCTTTTGATAAAGGTAAAACATTTAGACATGAGAAATATAAAAGTTATAAAGAAGGAAGAATTAAAACTCCAGAAGATTTATTAAAACAATTTGAAGTAGCAAAAAAATTAGTACCTTTAATGGGAATTAAAATGTTTGAAATAGATAATTATGAAGCTGATGATATTATTGGTACTTATTCTAGATTAGTTAGTGAAGATAAAGACTTTGATAGTTTAATAGTTTCATCAGATAAAGATTTACTTCAATTAATTAATAAAGAAAATACTGTTAAACTTTTAAAGAGTAAAGATTATATTATGATGGATGAAAAGACATTCTTTAAAGAATATGGTATTACTCCAGATAAAATGATAGACCTAAAAGGACTAATGGGAGATTCATCTGATAATATACCTGGTGTTAAGGGAATAGGTGAAAAAACAGCTTTAAAATTACTTCAAGAGTATGGTTCTTTAGAGGGTATCTATGAGAATATAGATTCTATTACAGGTAAAACTAAAGAAAAACTTTTAGAAGACAAAGATAATGCATTTATGTCTAAAGATATAGCTACTATTTATAAAGAAGTACCACTAGAGTATAAGTTAGAAGATTTAAAATATACTGGAGAAAAACCAGGTTTAATAGATTTATATAAAGAATTAGAATTTTATAGTTTTGTAAAAAATGTAAAAATAAAATCTGATGAAAAAGTAGATGTAAGTATAATTAGTGATCCATCTATGTTAGATTTAAAAAAAGATATATCTATATTTATTGAATCAGATAAAGAAAATTATCATGATGCAAATATAGTAGGTATTAGTTTATATGATGGAGAAAAAGTATATTACTTAGATAATACATCTGATTTATCATTCTTATCTAAATATAATATAAGTTCTTATGATATTAAGAAAAATATAGTTTTATTAAATAAACTAGGTATTAGTATTAAATTTGATTTTGATACTATGTTAGCAGCTTATATATTAAACTATAATGTAAAAGATGATATATCTTATTTAGCTAGTGAATTTAATATAGCTATTACTCCATATAATGATCTAATTAAAGATAAGAATATAACTACTGAAAAAATAGCTAATGAAGCTGCTTTAAAGGCTAAATTTATATTTGATACTAAAGAAGATTTAATTAATAAATTAAAAGAAGAAAACCAATATAAATTATATAGTGATATAGAGTTAAAACTATCTTATGTTTTAGCATCTATGGAAATAGAGGGTATTAGAGTAGACTCTAAAGTATTAGATAAAATAGGTGATAAGTTAGAATCTAGAATAAATGAATTAACAAACGAAATATATTCTTTAGCAGGAGAAGAATTTAACATTCAATCTCCTAAACAATTAAGTGATATCTTATTTGTTAAGATGGGTATTCCATATCCTAAAAGAGGAGCTAAATCATTTTCTACATCAAGAGAAATACTTGATAAGTTAGTAGGAATTAATCCTATTATAGAAAAGTTAATAGATTATAGAACTTTAGCTAAATTATATAATACTTATATTATTGGTATAAAAGCTCAAATAAAAGAAGATGGTAAACTTCATACTATTTATACTCAAACATTAACTAGAACTGGAAGACTTTCATCAATTGAACCAAACCTTCAAAATATACCAATAAGATATGAAGAAGGTAAACTAATTAGAAAAGCCTTTGTTCCTGAAGATAATTCTATATTTATATCATCAGATTATTCTCAAATAGAACTAAGAGTATTTGCACATTTATCTAAAGAAAAGAATATGATAGATGCATTTAATTCAGGACTAGATATTCATACTAAGACTGCTATGGATATATTCCATAAGAGTGAATCAGAAGTTACTAAAAATGATAGAAGATGTGCTAAAGCAGTTAACTTTGGTATTCTATATGGAATAAGCACTTTTGGTTTAGCATCAGATATAGGTATTAATTTAAAAGAAGCTAAAATATTTATGGAAGAATACTTAACAGCATACCCAGGCATTCGTGATTATCAACAAAAGTTAATAGATGATGCTTATAAAAATGGTTATGTAACTACTATTATGAATAGAAAACGTAATATTGAAGAATTAAATAATACAAACTATATAATACGTAGTCAAGGTGAAAGAATAGCACAAAATACACCAATACAAGGATCTGCATCAGATATACTTAAGAAAGCTATGATAGATATTTATGAAGAATTTAATAAAGAAGGATTAAAATCTAAAATGCTTCTTCAAATACATGATGAACTTGTATTTAATGTAGTTGATGGTGAAAAAACTAAAGTTAGAAATATAATTAAAGATAAAATGGAAAATGTTTATAAACTTAGTGTTCCTTTAGTAGTAGATATCGAAGAAGGAACTAACTGGTACGACGCAAAATAATTGTAAAATGTAGTAAATATCTTGCCGTAAAGTATTTACTACATTTTTTCTTTATATTATAATATATATAAGATAGATAAAAATCTATAAGGAGGTAAATATGGATAATTATATTTTTGAATATTTAAATGAACCAGAATTCAAAAAATGTGAACGTTCAGTAAAAAAATATAATATGTTTGCGTTTAAAAAACTTATATTTGATTTTTATCCTGAAATGAAGGAAGGTAATTTCCTTGGTACAAAAGTAGAGGAAGATAAAGAAAAAGGTATTACATCATATGAGTTAGTACTTCCAACAGATGCATTATTTGTTAAAGTACATGGTGAAATAGTACTTCATTATGATGTATATGATAATAAGAATATAATACTTCTTAAGAAAATAACTCCAGAAGATCTATTAATAGAGGGGCATAATAGAGAACTTAGTGCATATAAGGGTGTTATGATAAGTAAAGAAAATGCTGAAAAAGATAAATTTAAGATTGATTTATTAAATATGCTTAATGGTAATAAATAATTATGTTATAATTATATAGGGAGATTTGAGTATGAAATTTTTAAGAGACAATATAGTTAAGATTGCTGTAGTATTCGGTGTACTTATTATAGCAATAGTAATATTAATAGCTTGTTCTAATAGTGGAACAGGAGTAGGAAAAGGTAGAACATATTCTAAAATGGAAGATAATTTTAAGAATGCTGCTACTAAATTTTTACAAAAACATGGAGATTTACTTCCAACAGAAGAAGGTAAAACTGTACAAGTTCAAATGAATTCAGTTTATTCTGAAAAAGAAATGAAGAAATTTGTATCTCCAGAAGATCCTAATGTAAGATGTGATGGATATGCTAATGTAAACTATAGATTAAATGAAAAAGGTAATAAAGTATATAGAGTTGTTCCACATATTAAATGTGCTGATCTATATGAAACAGAAGATTTATATGTTCATATATTAAAGAATGAAGAATTAGTTACTTCATTAGATGGATTATATAAAGTTGGTAATGAATATATTTATAGAGGAGAAAACCCTAATAACTATGTTCAAATAGGACTACACTTATATAGAATTTTATCTATAGATGAAGATGGATATATTAAACTAATAAATGCTGAACAATTACCTACAAGTGTAATTTGGGATGATAGATATAATAAAGATATTCAAAGATATGATGGTATTAATGATTACTATGTTAGTAGAGTTAGAACAAGTATTTTAGACTATTATAATAATGATGATTATTATACTGATACAGAAAGAAATTTATTTGTTAAACATAGTTATTGTATTGGTAAAAGAAGTGAAAACAATGAATCAGTTAGTAAAGATGAGGAATGTCAACAAACATCTGATGAAGATTTTGTTTCATTACCAATCTTATATGATTTCTTTATTGCAAGTGTTGATACTAATTGTAAATCAATTTATGATAAAACTTGTGGTAACTACAACTATTTAACAGACTTAACACCTTTTTTCACTTTAACAGCTTCTAAAGATAATACATATAATATCTTTACAGCAGATGTTCCTGCTTATGCAGATATCGCAAGAGATCATGAAAAGTTATCTTTAGTAACATTTATAGTTGATGTATCATATTCATCAGGAAAAGGTACTATTACAGAACCTTATATAGTTAAGTAAGAATAAAAAGGATGTTTAAATATTATATATAATATTTTAAGCATCTTTTTATTGGAATAAAATTAGTTTTATTAGGGAGGTATATTATGGGAAAAACTAGATTTTACACAGTAAGAGAATTAATGGAAATGGGAAAAGTTAGGAAGGATGACACTATTAAACCACTTGATATGTTTAATGAACAATTAGTATTTGCGGATGCAATTAGTTACAATATGTTATTAACTTCTAAACCTGTAGTACCGAAAAGTAAAACTAATGAAGTAAGTGTTAAAAGTGGAGAAGTAACTGCTGAACTACCTTTATTCACTTTAGGATTAAAGATTAAATATGGAAAAGGAAATAGATAATTTTACAAGTTATTTAAAAAATCAAAAAAATTATTCAGACTATACAATTAATAATTATTATAAAGACTTAATTGAATATAGTCTTTTTTTGGATGCTAATAAATTAAAATATTATGATATGGATTATAAAAAGTGTATTGATTATTTAAGATGGTTGGATGAAAAAAAATTAAAGAAAACAAGTATATGTAGAAAACTTAGTTCTCTTAGATCTTTTTATAAGTATTTAGTTTTAAATGATAAATGTAATAATAATCCATTCTTATTAGTATCGTCTCCTAAAAAAGAAAAAAGAATACCTAAATTTATTAATTATGAAAATATAGAGGAAATATTTAATTATCCTGATATGAATACGAGTGAAGGTCAAAGAGAAAGAGTTATTCTTGATATATTATATTCATCAGGAGTTAGAGTATCAGAACTTATTAATATTAAACTTAGTGATATAGATTTTAATGAAAAAACTATTCTTATTACTGGTAAAGGTAATAAAGAAAGAATGGTTTCTTTTGGAGACTATGCTAAAGAAGCAATAAATAAATATATGAGTAATGGAAGAAAGGACTTGCTTGGAGATATATCTAGTGATTATTTAATAGTAGGTAAAAATAAAGATAGATTAACAACTAGAAGAATAGAGCAAATAATAGATAATATTATTAAACATACTAGTATAAAATTAAATATTACACCACACGTATTTAGACATACATTTGCAACGCATTTATTAGATCAAGGATGTGATTTAATAGTAGTCCAAGAATTACTTGGTCATACATCTTTATCATCTACTGAAATATATACTCATGTTAGTAACGAACAAATTAGAAATGTATATTTAAATGCTCATCCAAGAAGTAAGAGGAATCTAAAATGAATTTTGATATAATATATCCATCAATAGATCTTCATGGAGAAGATAGAGTTTCAGCTACTTTAAGAACAAAAGAGTTTATAGACGACTCATATTTTCTTAATAGAAAGAAAATAATTATAATACATGGAAAAGGTACAGGAGTAGTAAAAGACGCAGTATATAAAGTGCTTAAAAATAATAAAAAAGTAGAAGATTTTCATTTAAATATGAATCTTGGTTCTACTACTGTAATACTTAAAGAAAATAAATAGCAGAAATGCTATTTTTTATTATTTTAAAAAACCTCAAAAAATTTGACATATAATACATGTTGTGGTATTATAGAGCTCGTTTATTTCAAAGGGGGAAGAAATATAATGGAAAAAAGAAGTACATTTATTAGAGATCTTTTGGTAAAAATATTATTAATAGCTTTATTCCTATTCCTATTAATGTATTTATTTCCAATGCCAAATTTAACACCATTTTATAGTGCGATCTTTAATAATAACATTCAAACAATGAAAGATGCAGCTGAAGACTATTACACAGTAAAGAGAATGCCAACTGAGGATGGTAAATCTGTTAAGATGACTCTTAAAGAAATGGAAGAAAAGAAATTAATAATTCCATTTGTTGACAAGAATGGTAAATCTTGTGATAAGAATAAATCTTATGTAAAAGTAACTAAAGATGGAGATGAATATGTATTAAAGGTATCTTTAACATGTTCAGATGAATCTAATTACATTATTGAAAGAATAGGTTGTCATGATTTCTGTGCAAACGGATTATGTAATGAAGATAAACCAATTTCAGAATTACCTAAGGAAGAAAAAGAAGTAGTTTGTAAAACTGAAGAAGATGGTACTATTACTGTTAAAGTTCCAACAGGTGAATATGTTAAAGAATTAGAATATAAGAAAGAAAACTATTCTGAAAAATGGACTATAGGTGAATGGAGAGACACAAAAGTTACTGAAACTAGTGATGTTAAACTTCATGACACTAGAACTAGATATACTGGTCAAAAGAAAGTTACATCTAATACAACATTATATGAACAAATTGCATATGAATATAAAGATCAATGGACTATAGGTGAGTGGACTAACAAGACAGAAACTGAAACTGAAACTCATAGATTATATTCTAGAAGAACACTTTATACAGGTCAAAAGTTAGAAACTACTACTGCTCCTAGATATCAATATTCAAAAACTAAATATGTTTTAACTAAAACTATAAATGAACCTACAACTGTATGTAGTGATTGGAAAGAAGATTCTACTTGGTATTCAAGTAAACCATCTTCAACAGGTTCTAAAGTATATGGTGATAGTTATAACTCAAGAACAAATACAAATTATAAATTAATTCAAAGTTCATATAGATCTTCATACCAAATGCCTGCTATAGTAGAATCAAATGGTACAAAATATAAATATGAATTAGTAAGTAAAGTAAATAATACTGAATGTGGAAATAATTGTTCTGCAACAGATTTTGTATATTATTATAATATTTACAAAGCTGAATACAGTTATCAATATCAATATAGATATAAAACTTGTACATCTAGTACTACATCTCATGTAGATACTAAAACAGTTTATAAGAAAGCTGATTCAGATAATTTAGTAAAACAAGGTTATACATTAAAGAGTAAAACTTTAGAAGATACAATTTGGTCTGATAGTGCTACTGCTCCAGCAAATTATGAATTTACTGGTGAAAAGGGAACTAAGACTGTTAATAACTACATTTCACTTGGTAAATGGGTAACTAATAAAGATATGTTAGGTGAATATACTTATAATATATCTACAGCAGTTCAATATAAATATGCTACTAAAACTACAACTAAGACTGTAAAAGATACTACTTGGACTACTACAAATGTAGCTATTAGTGGTTATGAATTAACTGGTAATAAGAAGACTACAAGTAAGACTACTTATATAGATTTAGGTTACTGGGTAAACAGTAAATCTGAATTAGGAGAATATACTTATAATATTAAGACTTTAACTCAATATAGATATAAATATAGAAAAGTAAATAGTTCTGTAGAATATAAATGGGTTAAAGAAAATGAAAATCCTGGAGAAGGATGGGTAGCTACTGGTAGAACTAAAACTACTTATGTACAAACTGGTTATAAAACAATAACTAAAACTGTTAAAGTAAATAAACAAAAGTAAGAGAAATCTTACTTTTTTTATTGTATAATATACATATAAGGAGGATATATGTATGGTAGTATCTGTTTTAGTAGAAATAAATATTGATAAAGTATTTGATTATAATGTACCTGATAGATTTAAAGATTCTATTAAAATGGGTATTAGAGTATTAGTTCCTTTTGGTAATAGAACTTTAGAGGGTTTTATTATAGATATTAAAAATAGTAGTAATTTTGATTTAAAAGATATATTAGATATTATAGATAAAGATGCTATATTAAATGATGAATTATTATCTTTAGGAAAAGAAATAAGTAAAAATAATATATGTAATTTAACATCTGTATATCAAAGTATGTTACCAGTAGGTTTAAAGGCTTCATCTAATAGAAAAATATCTATTAGAAAAAATACATATATTAGATTAATAAATAAAGATATAAAAGAGTTCTTAGATACATCTAGATCTACAAAACAAAAAGAAATAATAAATTATTTATTAGATAATAATAATGCATTAACAACTATGTTTGATAATGCATCTATTAATGCATTAGTAAAAAAAGGTATTATAGAAAAATATACAGAAGAATATTATAGAATAAATGATAATAATGAAATAGAAGACTTAGTTAAACTAAATCCATATCAAATAGATGCTTATAATCAAATAAATAATAGCCATAAAGATGTAATACTTTTAAATGGAGTAACAGGGTCCGGTAAAACGGAAATATATATGCATCTTATTAAAGATGCATTAGATAATAAAAAGAGTGCTATACTATTAGTTCCTGAAATAAGCTTAACTCCTCAAATAATAGCTAGATTTAAGAAACATTTTAATAATATAGCGGTTCTTCATAGTGGACTATCTCAAGGGGAAAAATATGATGAATATAGAAAGATTTTAAATAAGGAAGTAAATATAGTCATAGGAGCTAGATCTGCGATATTTGCCCCTTTAAATGACCTAGGAATAATAATTATAGATGAAGAACATTCACAAACATATAAACAAGATCATAATCCTAGATATAATGCTATAGATGTAGCTATTTTAAGAGGTAAAACTCATAATTGTAAAGTTATTCTTGGTAGTGCTACTCCTATGGTAGAAGACTATGCCAGAGCTAAAAAAGGATATTATGAATTAGTTAAATTAGATAAAAGAGCTAATAATGCATCTATGCCTATAGTTAATATAGTAGATATGACTAAAGAAACTAAAAAAGGTAATAAGATATTCTCTGAAGAACTTCTTTTATCTATAGAAGATAGACTTAATAAACAAGAACAAATAATGCTTCTTTTAAATAAAAGAGGTTATTCTAGCTATTTAATGTGTCCTAATTGTGGTGAAGTAAAAAAATGTCCTAATTGTGATATTACTCTTACTTATCATAAAACATCTAATATGAATAGATGTCATTACTGTGGATATGCTGATAATAATAAAGAAGTATGTTCTAAATGTAATACTAAACTTGTTAATATGGGACTTGGTACTGAAAAAGTAGAAGAAGAAATAAATAAATTATTTCCTGATGCTAGAGTTCTTAGAATGGATATAGATACTACTAATAATAAAGGTTCTCATCAAAAAATAATAGATAAGTTTATGAATCATGAAGCAGATATATTAGTAGGTACTCAAATGATATCTAAAGGCCTAGATTTTCCATTAGTTACTCTAGTTGGAGTCATTAATGCAGATACTATACTTAATTTACCAGATTTTAGATCATCAGAAAGAACATATGATTTAATTAGCCAAGTATCAGGTAGAGCAGGTAGATCTAATTTAAAAGGTAAAGTAGTTATTCAAACATATAATGAAGATAATTATGCTATTAAATTAGTATCATCTAATAATTATGAAGATTTTTATAATGAAGAAATACTTATTAGGAAGAAATTATACTATCCACCATATTCATTTATTGCTTTAGTAAAGGTTGGTGGGAAAGATTTTAATGAAACATTAAAAGAAGCAAATAAAATAGGTAATTATTTAAGAAAAAATATAGATAAAGAAATAATATTAGGTCCTTCAGTAGCATCTTTATCTAGAATAAATAATATATATTATTTTGAAATTATTATTAAATATAGGGATAAAGATAATATTATTAAGTTATTAAATGATGTAAAAGACTTAACAATTGGTAGTAGTAAATTTAATGTCCAATTTGATATTAACCCTATATCTTTTTAATAAACTATGATATTATATAGATACAAATAGGAGGTATTTATGATTTGTAGTAAATGTGGAAAAGAACTAGAAAACAATGCAAAATTTTGTAATAGTTGTGGTTCTAAGGTAGAAGAAAAAAAGGTAGCAGAAGTAAAAGAAGTAAAGAAAGAAGAACCAAGAAGATCTAATGGTCTTGGTATTGCTGGAATGGTAATAGGTATTGTATCTATCATATTATCATTTTTCTTAACAGTATTTATTTTAGTTGTTCCAATAGTAGGTTTAATCTTATCTTTATGTTCAAAAGGAAAGAAAGGATTTAAGATTACAGGTATTATTACTAACGCTTTAGCAATAGTATTATCTATAATGTTATGTATTCTTTATATATCAACTCTAGGATCATTAGTTGGTGGTTTAACTAATATAGTAGGAACTGCTTATAAGAGTGTTTCACCATATGGAGAATGGACTTGTGTTAATTATTATGGATCAAGTGCTAAAACATATGCAGATAATGTTAAATTAGCTCCAGATGCTGATAAAACTATATTAAATTTAAAAACTAATGATACATTCGTATATGGACCATATGTAGATTCATATAAGAATTATTATAAAGGTAATTTTACTTATGAAATTGAAACTTCTAAGAATGAACAATATAGTGGTCAAGGACTTTCATTTATAGATATTAAAGCACCAATATCTGATGCTATGATTGATGGTAAAGTAAATACTAGTGCTACTGAAATGCATCTTGAAATGGAATTATTAGAAAAAGGAAATTACGATACTGCATTAATAATGTTTTATAACTCATATAATACATATTATTGTCAAAGATAAGAAGGTTAATAAACCTTCTTTTTTTATGTAAAATACCCTTGTCAAATAAAGAAAAAATGTGTTATAATATCCTTGCTTTTAGAAAAAAATGCACAAATATTGATTTGTGAACCGGGTGCTAGTAATAGTGGGGAGCAAAGAAGAGATATTTGGAAGATGAAACAAAAGGAGGAATTTATTTATGACAGTAGTTTCAATGAGCTATTTATTAGAAGCTGGTGTTCATTTTGGACATCAAACAAAAAGATGGAATCCTAAGATGAAGGAATATATCTATACATCTAGAGATGACATTTATATTATTGATCTTCAAAAGACAGTTAAGAAGATCGAAGAAGCATATGATGCTTTAAAGAAAATTGCAGAAGACGGTGGAAAGGTTATCTTTGTTGGTACTAAAAAACAAGCACAAGAAGCTGCAAAAGAAGAAGCTATTAGATCAGATAGCTATTATATGGTAGAAAGATGGTTAGGTGGAACTTTAACTAACTTCAGAACTATCAAGAGAAGAATTAACAGAATTGAACAAATCGAAAAGATGGAAGAAAATGGTACTTTCGAAATGTTACCTAAGAAAGAAGTTATTAAGATTAAGAAAGAATATGAAAAATTAAAACTTTATTTCGAAGGTGTTAGAGAAATGAAGAAAATGCCAGATGCAATGATTATAGTAGATCCTAAAAAAGAATTTAATGCTATAAGAGAAGCAAGAAAATTAAATATACCTGTATTTGGTATAGTTGATACAAACTGTGATCCAGATTTAGTAGATTATGTTATACCTGCTAATGATGATGCTGTAAGATCTATTAAAGTAGTTCTTGGAGTATTAAATAATGCTATTTGTGAAGCAACAAATAAAGAATTAGTAGACTATGTTACTGAAGACGATAAAGTTAACATGGCTGATGTAGTAGAAGATATTAAAGTAGTTGAAAAAGAAGATAAGGTTGAAGAAGAAAAACTTGTTAAGAAAACAACTAAGAAAGAAACTAAAAAAGAAGAAGTAGTTGAAGAAAAGAAAGAAACTAAAAAACCTACTAAAAAAGTAGAAAAAGAAGAAGTTAAAGAAGAAAAGAAAACTACTAAGAAAACTACTAAAAAAGAAGAAAAAGTTGATTTAGAAAAATTAACTGTTGCTGAATTAAAAGAAATGGCTAAAGCAAAAGGTGTTGAAGGATACACTAAATTAAAAAAAGCTGAATTAATTGATGCTTTAAAGTAATAAAAGGAGAATAAAAAATGGATGCAAGTTTAGTTAAAAAATTAAAAGATATGACTAATGCTGGTTTAATGGATTGTAAAAAAGCATTAGAAGAAAA
>JAEEGL012833423.1_pt1 | contig 14417 bp, 7 predicted proteins | sample 9134231 | NCBI WGS metagenome assembly JAEEGL01 (sample SAMN16246548, study PRJNA631951) | gut metagenome | biome: gut microbiome; feature: rumen; material: fiber-attached | host: Bos | place: Iran: Karaj | collected 2018-10
CCTATCGTTATAGGTACTATCCAGCTCGGTGCAACTGTTGACTACGCGATACTCATGACAACGAGATACCGCACAGAGCGCAGCAGCGGCAAGGACAAAAAGGAGTCTATCGGCATTGCACTCAGCACTTCCATAAAGTCGGTCATCACATCGGCTCTCGGATTTTTCTCTGCAACAGTAGGTGTTGCACTGTATTCCGATATCGGACTTATCTCAGAGCTGTGTATGCTTCTTGCAAGAGGTGCGCTTATCTCAATGGTAATAGTAATTACCGTTCTCCCGTCAATGTTCATGGTCTTTGACAAGGTGATATGCAAGACCAGTGCAGGATTTCTTCCGAAGAAAAACAAGTTTGAATACAGATACAAAAAAGCGTAAAACAGTCCTATAGTTCATATAAAGGAGAGATAGATATGAAAAAGGTAAGTAAAATTATGGCAGCCATGCTTGCAGCAGCAGTATCCGCAGGCGCAACAGGCTCTATCGCATATGCAAAGAACAGCGGAAAGGTACAGGAGACCGCTGAAAAGACAAAGGAAACAGACACAGCAGAGACAGCCGAAAGAAAAGGCAACGGCGAAAACGCATACAAGGACGAGACAGTTTACGTCCTCTGCAACAGCGATTCAAGCATAAAGAACGTAGTAGTAAGCGACTGGCTGAAAAATGCTCCCGCACTGGGAAGTATCTCCGATATCTCGGAGCTGAGCGATATCGTCAATGTCAAGGGCGATGAGGAGTTCTCGGTAAACGGCGAGAACATCAGCTGGCAGGCTGACGGCAGTGATATCTACTACAAGGGAAATACCAACAAGGACCTTCCCGTTGATGTGGATATTGAGTATACTCTCGACGGCAAGAAGGTAACTCCCGAAAGCATCAAGGGACAGAGCGGACACCTTGTTATCCGCTGGACATACAAGAACAATCAGAAGGTCACAAAGACCGTAAACGGCAAGACAAAGGAGCTCTATGTGCCTTTCATGGCAGCAAGTGCAGCTGTACTCAGCACAGACAATTACCTTAACGTTGAGGTCAAAAACGGCAAGGTCATCTCAGACGGCGACAGACTTATCGTTGTGGGTATGGCATTTCCCGGACTTGGCGAAAGCCTCGACCTCAGCAAGATAGAGGGAATGAATATAGAAATCCCCGACAGCTTTGAGATATCCGCAGATGTTACGAATTTCGAGATGAATACCTCTGTTACGGTAGTATCAAATGAGATATTCTCACAGCTGGACATAGACAATGCTGCCGATCTCGGCGACTTAAAGGATAAGCTGAAAGAACTCAGCGACGGTGCAGAAAAGCTCACAGACGGTACAGCTTCACTTTATGACGGTATCAAGAAGCTAAATGGCGGTGCAGGAGAGCTGTCAAGCGGTATAGATAAGCTTCTCAGCGGCTCTTTGGAGCTGAAAAACGGTGCTTCGGAGCTTGACAGCGGTGCTAAGAAGTTAGCAGACGGCGCAAAGACTCTCTCGGACTCTACAGGTACTTTTGAGGCAGGTCTGGGAAGTGCAAAGGACGGCTCTTCAAAGCTGGTGGCAGGTATAGAACAGCTCAGTGGCGGAGCATCACAGCTCAGCGACGGCGCAGGCAGTGCAAAGGCAGGCTCTGCCGCACTGCTCGACGGCTTCGGCAAGGTAAGTGCAGGCGCAGACGCTCTCAGCAGCAGATTAAAGGACGCAAAAGACGGCTCCGATGCTCTCACAGCAGGCTTTACAAAGGTAAACGAGGGCGCGGCTGCTCTCAAGGACGGCGCAGGTACTCTTACAAGCGGTGTAGGTGCTATCAAGAACGGCAGCACACAGGTAAAGGACGGTTCTGCACAGTTGGCAGCAGGTGCAGCTGCACTCAATGAGGGAGCAGCAAAGCTCAGCGAGTCAGCAGGACAGATGTCAGCAGGCATCACAAGCGCAAAGAGCGGTGCAGATTCTCTTGCAGAGGGCATAGCAAGTGCAAAAACAGGTGCAGACCAACTCTCGGGCGGCGCATCAGCTCTCAGTGAGGGTGCAGCAAAGCTCAGTGACGGCATCGCAGCAGCAGGTTCATCACTTGATACTACTATCGCTGCAAACGAGCAGGCTCTTGCGGCTTTACAGGCATTATATCAGCAGTCTCCTTCACAGGAGCTTGCTGTGGCAATAGGAACTCTTCAGCAGACTATCGAAGGACAGAAACAGATATCAGCTTCTATGACTGAGGACGGTGCTCTCGGAGCAGGCGCAGCTTCCGTGAAGAACGGTGCAGCACAGCTTAACGGCGGTATCAGTCAGCTCAGTACAGGTCTTGAAGCTGCAAAGGGCGGCTCTGAGACATTGCAGGGCGGTCTTGCTACACTGGACGAGGGCGGCAAGGCTTTAGCAGCAGGAGCTTCTACCCTTTCAGGCTCTACAGCACAGCTTTCAAAGGGTGCATCAGACCTGAGTACAGGTGCAGCAGCTCTTGACAGCGGTATCGGTACTCTTGCAGGCGGCAGCAGTCAGCTTATCGGCGGACTTGATTCGCTTATCGACGGTATCGGTCAGCTCAGCACAGGAAATGCTTCACTCAATGCAGGACTTGGCAAGCTCAGTACAGGCGCAGTTGATCTCAGCGGCGGTATCGGTCAGCTTTCCGACGGTGCATCGGCTCTCGACAGCGGTCTTGCACAGCTCTCACAGGGTACACTTACACTTAACGGCGGTTTTGGACAGTTAAGTACAGGTGCGGTAACTCTTGATGACGGACTTGCACAGCTTTTCGGCGGCAGCAAGCAGCTCAGCGGCGGTGCAAAGACTCTTTACGACTCAATAAAGCTTCTCAGCACAGGTGCAGCTAAGCTCAGCAGCGGCTCGGGAGAGCTTTACAGCGGCGTGGATAAGCTTAAAACAGGCAGCAAGACTCTCACAGACGGAGCAGGTCAGCTTGAAAGCGGAGCTAAGGAGCTCAACGACGGCATGGTAAAGTTCTATAATGAGGGTATATCAGTGCTTACAGGTGCTGTAAATGAAAATCTTCCCGATATAATCGAGAACTTCAAGGCTCTGAGAGATGCATCACGTGAGTATAACAGCTTCTCGGGCATATCCGATAAAATGGACGGCAGCGTTAAGTTCATCTACCTCGTTGACGGAACTAAATAAGTGAGTAGATAGTAGTGAGTAGATAGTAGTAGGGGCGGATATTATCCGCCCTTAGCTTTTAGTTCTTTGCCGTTAGCTTGTAGAGGCGCGTTCCGCGCGCCCGTCAATCCCGATAATACTTCCCGTGTCGAGAAGCGACTGCCCCTTTGATGATATGTGGACGAGCAAGGGGGCGCAGGCTCTGCGCTGTAGGGGACGGCGTCCTCGACGTCCCGAGAATTACGATGCAAATAACATAAGCGTATTGTAGGGACGACCATTTAAGCAGTGCCCCAAATCTTTGATTTGGTTGGCAATGCTATATGCAGAGCTGGTAGTCCGCGTCTGTCTTACGTAAAATAAATAACATGAGCACACTGTAGGGGAGCCACCCTCGGGCTCCCGTCAATTACGCATAAACTATAAATGACACACTGTAGGAGCGAACAGTGCTCGCCCGTGTAACCCCGATGCTATTCCCCGTGTCGAGAAGCAGCTGCCCTTTTGACGATGTGCGGACGAGCAAGGGGGAGCAGGCTCTGCGCTGTAGGGGCTGCCTTTGGCAGTCCGCGAGCAATATAAAAGCCATAGTATTTCTGAAATACAGGAGTACTATGGCTTTTTTGTTGTTATTCTATTTCTTGAACACCATGTTGCATCTGCCCCATATTTCATCGCCGTAAGGGAATGCATCGGGAGTTGTATGTCTCTCCGTAAAGCCTGCGCTTTCGTAGCATTGCCGCGCTTTCTCGTTGACAGTAAACACGTTGAGCTGTACAGCGTCCGCTTTCAGTATCTCCAAGCAGTATTTTGCGGCAAGCTGTATCATTTCCCTGCCGTAACCCCTGCCGCGCTGTGCAGGGTCTACGATAACGAAAGCCAGCATAGCTTCGCTGCTTTCGGTGTTTATGCCGCAGCATAGAAATCCAACCACTGTTCCGTCATCGGTAGTCGCCACGAAAGGGCAGTCGCCATGCTTCGTGTACATATCCGCAAGGAATTTGTCAAAGGCTTCCTTTTCGAGAGGATAGGGAGCGTGTTTTGCGCTCCACATGGCGTGAGTGCGTTCGTCTGTTACCCAGTCCTTTATTGCGTCAAAATCATGACTTGGTATGTATGGTCTCAGTCTCATGGTAACATCCCTTTTTTAATTCATAATGCATAATGCATAATTCATAATTATTGTGTCTGTTTGGATAAAAAACGTAGGGGACGGCGTCATCGACGTCCCACAAAACAATGGGGCTGTCGGGGACGCCAGCCCCTACACGTTGTTGTTCAGATGTTTTATTTTTCGGGAGGATAATATCCGCCCCTACAGTTACTTATTATCAGCTTTTCTCTGGAAATGCTTTACTGCTTCCACGATAGGTACTATAAATGCACCCATTATGAATGCGCAGAGGTAGTTTTCAGCAAAAATCTCTGAAAGTGAGAACATATCTCTGAGTGAAGGTATAAAGAGTATCGGTAATGTGAGTAAAGCTGAAAGTGCGATAGCTCCGATAAGCACTTTATTGTGCTTCTTCATGGAGAAGATGGATTCTTTGAGGCTTCTCATGTTCCATGCATGGAGCATCTCGCATACACTGAGAGTAATGAATGCCATTGTCATGCCTGCCTCGTGACCTTCGCTGTTATAGCCGATAACGTAGGAAACAAGAGTGAGGACCGCAATAACAGCACCCTGCCAGAGAAGATTTATACCCAGACCATCCGAGAAGATGTGAGAATTGCTGCTTCGCGGTTTACGCGACATGATGCCGTTTTCGGCAGGCTCCATGCCAAGTGCGATAGCAGGGAAGCAGTCTGAGATAAGGTTTATCCAGAGCAGGTGTACAGGATTGAAGAGTACGAATGAACCGTCTGTAAGGCTGCCCAGACCTATTGTAGCGATGAGTATGCAGAGAACCTCGCTGAGGTTGCTTGAAAGCAGGAACTGTATAGCCTTGCGGATATTGTCGTAGATACGTCTGCCCTCTTCAACAGCTCCTACGATAGTTGCGAAGTTATCGTCTGTGAGCACCATGTCGGCAACGTTCTTTGTAACGTCTGTACCTGTGATACCCATACCAACGCCGATATCTGCGCTCTTGATAGAGGGTGCGTCGTTAACACCGTCACCTGTCATAGCAGTGGTCATGCCCTTTTTTCGCCAAGCATTTACTATACGTACCTTATGCTCGGGCTGTACACGCGCATAAACGCTGTAGTCGCCGACGTGCTCGTTGAATTCTTCATCGGGTATCTTTGAAAGCTCTGCACCTGTGAGAGCCTGCTGACCCTTTTCGAGGATACCCAGCTCCTTAGCGATAGCAACAGCTGTATCTCTGTGGTCGCCTGTTATCATAACAGGACGTATGCCTGCTGTGCGGCAGAGACCGATAGCGTCCTTGACTTCGGGACGAACAGGGTCTATCATACCTGTCATGCCTATGTATATAAGGTCGTGCTCAAGAGCTTCTGGAGCTGTATCAGCAGGGAGCTCATCGTATTCGCGGTAAGCTGCAAGCAGTACTCTGAGAGCATTGTCTGCCATTTCCTTATTTCTGCGGAGTATCTCAAGTCTGTCGGACTCTGTCATTATGCGGACTCCGCCCTCTTTGAACATATGTGTACAGTTTTTCAGCACTTCATCGGGTGCGCCCTTTGTGTACTGGATATAGCCCTTGTCAGTCTTGTGGACTGTGGACATCATCTTTCTCATTGAATCGAAAGGAGCTTCCGCAACACGTGGTGTAGCAGCTTCAAGCTCGTATTTTTTAAGTCCGCATCTGTGTGCGTAAGCTACGAGAGCAGCCTCTGTAGGCTCACCTGCTACAGTATCGTCGGAATTGAGCTGAGCGTCACAGCAAAGAGCCATAGCCTTTGCGAGGAATTCCTTATCGTCTGTGTTTTCCTGAACTACGGTCATCTTATTCTGTGTAAGAGTACCTGTCTTGTCAGAGCATATTACCTGTGCGCAGCCGAGAGCTTCAACGGCAGTAAGTCTGCGTATGATAGCTCCGCGCTTTGACATATTGGTAACGCCGATAGAGAGTACTACAGTAACAACGGCTGCAAGACCCTCAGGGATAGCTGCAACAGCAAGGCTGACTGCTATCATAAAGGATTCAAGGAACTTAGGAAGTGTGATAGAGCCGTCTGCAATGAGCATACGGACTATATTGAGTCCGAAAATAATAATGCATATAACAAGTACAGCGATAGAGAGTATCTTGCTGAGCTGATCGAGGCTCTTCTGGAGAGGAGTCTCATCGTCGTCAGCATTAGCGATAGCACCTGCTATCTTACCCATTTCGGTCTTCATACCTGTAGCAACTACAACAGCTTCTGCTCTGCCGTAGGCGATGCTGCTGCCCATGTAGAGCATATTTTTTCTGTCGCCGAGCGGTACTTCCTCACCTGTGAGGACTTCGCTGTCCTTATCCGAAGGTACGCTCTCACCTGTGAGGGCTGATTCCTCAGCCTTCAGTGCGGCAGCTTCGAGTATACGGCAGTCGGCAGGTACGTTGTCGCCTGCTTCGAGGGTAATTACATCTCCGGGAACAAGCTCTGAGCTTGGAATAACTACAAGCTCGCCTGAACGGAACACCTTGCTCTGTGCGGCACTCATAGCCTGAAGAGCCTCTATGGCGGATTCTGCCTTGTTTTCCTGATATACTCCGAGAACTGCGTTTGCGATAACAACGAAGAGTATTATAAATACGTCCGCGTCAAGCTTGCCCTCTGATATGATGCCTGTTATCGCAGATATAACAGCAGCTGCGATAAGGACGATTATCATCGGATTTTTGAACTGTTCGATAAAACGCGCAAGCATAGTAGGCTTGGGCGGTTCGTCGAGTTTGTTCTTTCCGTTGGTCTCAAGGCGCTTTGCTGCCTCTTCTTTTGTAAGACCTGATACCGAGCTGTCAACTTCCTTGAGTACGGAGTCAGTGGATTCAAGATAATGTTTCATTTTTCCTCCCCTAATAATTGATTTGTTTGTAATATAATAAAAAACTGCGGTCAAGGCGTATACAGTTTAGATATAGCCTTGAATCCAGTACTAAACAGATAAAATTTTATCATTTACTGATAAAATTGTCAAGATATATAAGTGTTTAAAAAGTGAAAGTGCAGTGATAAAATTGTGAAATCGTATAAAACCGGTTTAGAGATGCTCTTTACATAACAAAAGAGCCCGTTCCTCAGAGCAGAAACAGACTCTTTTGTCCGGAAGCTGAAGCGGAGCTTCCTGTATGAAAAATCACTGTATGATTTACTTCGAAACAAGCAAATGAATGGAAATTCTGATTTGCTATTGTACTTTCAACGGTTTTTTTATTTATAGAGATGGTTTTTTAGAGAGATCTGAAAGCGTAATGGGGGGTTCACTGTTTGTTCCGAGTGAGATGACATACGAATGATCATCAACCTTGTGTAAGGCGGAAGAGTGTATCTGCCGATTGCTCGGCAGATCTCAATTCCGTTAGGGGATATGATGTATTATAAAAGCTGTTGGCGAAATCAATAGTACAGGCATCGTAAAAGATGCAGCCACGAAAATTATTATGACTTAATGCCCATTTTTTAGGTTCGTCTTCCCGAAGAGTGACTGCACGATCATCTGACCCTGTCGATTGATTTTTCTGAGATCGTTGCGGTAATGATACTGAAACCTTTATTGGGACATTTAGTGTTGGTTACTATAATTTAGTTGTGGTGGATCAATTGCTGCTCGGCGCATCAGATAATGAAAATACGCTTCAAATACTGTAATTGTATGTAGATATTGCAGTGAATAATGTAATAGAGAATCGATTAGCTGTTTTGTGTTTTTTATCGGTTAGAATTTTCTGAACTTTTTGAGATCTTTTGGGGGAGTAGGCTGATTACATAGATAAATACATGCTGAATTTACATTTTGTTCTGCAGCCTTGATAGATTTTGTAACGATAGTTTTCATTATTTTTGCTTTGACAGAGTCACAAGAAAACTTCATTTCAGAAATACCTCCTGTTCAATGATTGTGCGGACACCTTCGGGGTGACGCCTTAAGTATATTATATTTATATCCTCGAAAAAGTCAAGGGCTTTGCACTAAACGCCGTTTATTTGCATTTTTAGTATCAAATCATTAAAAATTTATATGGTTGTGTGTGCTTTTTGTAACATATCCTTACTGTCCGAAGTTTCGGGGATCGGGATAAGAATTTCGGTAATAAACATATCGTTTTCGGTATGTGCATTGAAGTTGCCGTTGTATTTTTCACAGGCACTTTTGATATTTGACATACCGATACCCTGATGACCTTTCTTGGTGCTCCTGAAAACTTTTTTAACGTCCTGCTTGACTTCCGAAAAGGTATTTTCTACATATATGAATACGAAGTAATTGCGTCTTGCGATGGAGAGCGTTACATGACGTCTTTCTTCAGGAAGCTCGGCACAGGCTTCAAAAGCGTTGTCAAGCAGATTTGAGAAAATAGCTGTAATATCCAGGTTGGATATGAAGTTTATCTCGGTAAACTCGGCATTTACCCTGAAATCCACCTTCATATTGTCCGCAGCCTCGAGCTTGTTGTTTATAACAACGGTAAGGATAGAGTTGTCACACTCAAAACGTGGCATGAGCTTGTTGAGCTCATAGTTCAGCATATCTCTGTATTTGCCTGCTTCGTCGGCTTTGTTTGCGGTTATCAGACCTTCAAGAGAGCTAAGATGCTTTCTTACGTCGTGTATTACCTTTCTTGAAGCTATGTATTTTTCATTGAGCTTATTATATGCATTCAGCTGCAAGGTGGACTGCTGGGTAAGGAGCTCGAGCTTTTTCTCGGTCTTGTAAGCCTTTGACATACGGTTTATAAGATAAGTAAGGTAAAGATCCAACAGCAGGAATATGAGCAGGATTATTACTACTTCATATCTGTTCTTTGATTCGGAAATAATATCCGTCAGGAAATTAAAAAGTATTATTTCGCCTACAATAAGACCGACGAACATTATAACTTCCTGTGTGCGTATATTGTTCATGCCTTTTTCGGAATTGATGTTTACAAAGACCTTTGCAAGCGCAAGCATGATTATCCAGTTCATGATCGCGGTGGCGGCAAAAGAATAAGGCTTATCCGTTATTTTTTCAACAGGAACATCAATTATCAGTGCAATGATAAAGGCTGTTATCATTTCAACTATCAGCATTATGACGAAGATGATCGCATCATAAATAAGAAAGCTCTTGCTTGATGGCTTGAAGAATATTATATTGAACAGTATCACCGATAGGAACGAGAATGAGAAATTCAATATATTTATCTTGAATGTTTTAATGTATGCCATTATCAATGCAGCTGCAAGTATAAAGATAATACGGAAAAAGAAGTTGATCTTTTTTACCGGATATATTTTTTCATAAAGAATATTGGTAAAGACATAAAATGCTATAAGTGTTGCCAGTTCGATCAAAAACATCATGATCTGTATCACCCCTGCCTAATGTAGTTTTTAATGAAACGGCTGAATTCATTGTGAAATTCCTTGAGCTTTTTCTGCGCCACGGGAACTTCGATACCGTTGGTAGTATATAATGTAAAGTTGTTGAGCTTGTCTATGTGTTCCATATTAACTATAAAGCTTTTATGCGGTGACACGAAGCTTTCAGAGTTGATAATGCTGAAAATGTCCGAAAGGCTGCCCTTTATCTGGTATTTATCGGATTCTGTGTATACAGTTATCCTGCGGTTGCCTGTATATTCAAATACATAGATATTTTTAAGGTTAAGCAGGAGAGGGCCGTCCTCGCCCTTCAGCTGTATCACGGTATCCTTTGCGGCATTTTCCGACAGATATTTTGTAAGATCGTCAAGAACGCTGTAAATACGGCTGCTTTCAAAGGGCTTTACGACGAAATCGAACGGGTGTACGACATAGCTTTGCAGAGCTAATTCCGAGTGATTGGTGACATAGACTATCCTTGCGCGTCTGTCGATCTGTCTGTAGAGCCGGGCTGTTTTTAGTCCGTCCATGCCGCCCATTTCAATATCGAGAAAGATAAGATCAAAATCCAGTTTGCAGTCGAGCAGCTTTTCACCGCTCTGGAAGCTGTGAACCTCAAATTCAATGGCATGAGTTTTGCTGTAGAATGAAATAGCGGATTTCAAAGCCTGTATCATGTCATTGTCATCGTCACAGATAGCAATATTAATCATTTTTCCACTCCTTTTCTGTTACTTATACGACCTGCAACAAGCAGGAAGGCGGTAACGAATACTGCCAATGATAACGAAAGCGTAAGTATGTACAGCCTGAACACGGCTGAGATCACGGCAAGTGATGTTCCTAAAGCTGTGATCATCAGCGAACGTTTGCGGAATACCCTGCGTTCGGTATCATCGAAGGGCTTGGTCGGCGTTTCTGTCGGGGCGGCAAGAAGGATCACCACTATTCCGGAGATCAGAAGTGCCGCCGAAACATACAGCCTTTCAGGGTCATGTATGAGCTTTGACGCAGCTATCACTGCGGCAAGCATTGCAACGGATATCATAAAGCAGCCTAACCTTGAGGCTGAATGATAGCCTCCGCAGCAATTCCTCATCGGCATATACAAAGCCAGAAATACTATCACGGCAATAAAGCTTTTCATCAGGATCGCCGTAATTATCATAAAAGCGGTAGTGAGCGTCGTCATTATGGTGAGTTCAAGTCCGTATCGAACAATTTCTGCATCTTCTTCTTTTGCATATCCGCTGCTAAGGAGCTTTTCCATTATAGCATCGAGTATCCTATCCATTATAAATATCCCTATACTCCTTTTCAAAGTGATGCTTGCGAATCTTGTTGCGATAAAATTACTAAATTATGTTCTTTCTGTTATCAGATTAATTATATATCAAATAGCGATAAAAAGTCAAGTCGTTTCAGACTGAAAATTGTTGACATATGGAAAAACTGTTGATATAATATTATATATATATCGTATGATATTATGATATAATGATATAGGAGGTAAAAATAATATGAAAATCAAGGGATTTATTTCAATTCTCGCTGCACTAACTGTTATAACAAGTTCTGTGGCAGCTGTACCGTTCAGCGCATATGCCGAGACGGTTTCAGAGACAACGGCAGCAACAGAATACAATTTCGACTCTGCTCTATACACTGAAAATATAGACGGTGTAATGTACAGTTTTTTCAGAGGTGGATATGCAGCTGTTTATTATGTCGGCGATGAGAACACCGAAGAATTCACAGTTCCCGAAGCTGTCAAAAATACTCCTGTTGTCGGTATAGAATGGGGTGCCTTCAGAGACTGCAAAAAAATCAAAAAGCTGACTCTCGGCAAGAATGTCAGTGTCATAAACTGGGGTGATATTGCTGAATACAGCATGGAAGAGATAGCTGTCAGCGAGGATAATGAGGCATTTACAGTTGTTGACGGCATACTTTACAGCAAGGACATGAAAACAGTCGTTGCTTTTCCGCCTTCAAACAGTGCCGAAGAGGTAAAGATATCCGACGAGGCAGAGGCAATAGCTCCATACGCTTTTGTAAGCTGTCAGAAGCTTACAAAGATAGAGGTAAGCAATAATGTAAGAGAGATAGGTATGTGCGCTTTCTGCGGCTGTACTGCTCTTACATCTATAAATATACCTGACGGCTTAAAAACAATAGATATGAGCACTTTTGCAGGCACAAAGGCTCTGAAAGACGTAAGGATCCCCGGCTCTGTTGAAAGAATGCGCAACGATGCTTTCAGGGATTCGGGTGCTATCGAAAACGATGAGGGCATTTACTACGTTGACAAGTGGGCTGTAGGCTCGGTTAACGATATAGAAACTGCTTATATACGTTCGGGTACAGTAGGTACTATGGAAGGACTCTTTGTATCTAAAAATAAGCTGAAGGAGGTGGCAGTCCCCGATTCTGTTATCCATTTGGGAAGCTATCTTACTTTTGGACTGAATATGCCTGTTGAACTGGTAGAATTCAGCTGTCCTGTTATCCCTGCAAGGGTGCTCGGCAATGTAGGTGTAAAAGAAGTATGGATAAATGATCCCGACTGTAAGATAGAGGACGACGCATCATCGCTTCCTACATACTGGAGAGAGGTAAAAGAAGCTCCTGTGGAAGAAGAGCAGGATGTTGACTATATTATAAGCCATACCCGCGTAAGCTCTTCGAATAGTACGGCTTCCACTGTTAATAAAGCTATAAATACCGCATTGATCGAAATTGATGAAGATATCGATGATGTTACAGGAGAAGTAGTTGGTATAGATCCTTCCGAGTTCAGAAAAAAAGCAGAAGAATATTTGGAGAAAGCCAGAGAAAAGAAGGGTCAGGATAATACTGCTGCTGAGGATAACTCGGGATTTGCAGTCGCACAGCCTGTAGAAAAGGTATACAAATCACCTATAAAGATAGGCAATCCTGCAAAGTATGATACTATTATCCGCGGATATGCAGGCTCTACAGCCGAGGAATACGCACGCAAGTACAGAAGAATATTTGATGCTTACGTACCTCCGTCAGCTAATGTAGGTCCTGAGATATATGACGAGGGAGACGTAACATACTGGATATACGGTCGATCTGTTGCAACCGCAAGATTGAACGGCAGTCATAGCGAAACTCCGAAGGACGTTGAGATACCGTCAGAAATAAAGGGTATACCTGTAACAGGATTTGCTCTGAACTGCAATCTTAATGCAGGAACAGTAAAGCTCCCTGCAAGCATAGGATACATTGATGTGAATTACAATCTTCAGTATGACAATACCGCATATTATGAGGTAAGTGAGGATAATCAGGAATTTGTATCTGTTGACGGAATTATCTACAGCAAGGACATGACAGAGCTTATTAAGGTCCCGTCAAATTACGAAAAGACAAAGGTAGTAATTCCCGACGGTGTTACAAAGGTATGCACAGGCGCATTCCACAGCCTCAAAAACGTTGAGAGCGTAGAGCTGCCCGACAGTGTAACAACGATCAGCAGAAATGCTTTCTGCGGTGCAAGCAAGCTGAAGAGCGTAAAGATGCCAAAAAATCTGGATATAATAGGCGACAATGCATTCAACGGCTGTACATCGCTGACAGATATAAATATCCCTGAAAGCGTCAAGCATATCGGTGCATATGCATTCTATGAGACCCCCGGCGTTAAATACGAGAACGGACTGGGATATTTTGACGGCTGGCTGGTCGAGGTCGATTCAAAAGTAAAGGAAGTCATCATAAAAGAGGGCACAGAGGGCGTTGCAAGTATTTCTGTATACGGAAATATCTCAGTTCCTTCAAGCGTTACAAAAATGGGCTGGGAAATGGTCAACGATACCACTCAGAGCTGCATAAGAGCCGATGTATACTCTCACGTGCTTGATTATGATGCATTCAAGAACGCATTATTCCTCCGTGATGTTTATATCTATGATCCCGAATGTGAGATCTGCGCAGGCAATCAGACTATACGTGCAATTCATTTTGAATCTGCCGACGATCTGGTAGGTATTCACGGCAGCGATATAGACCCCAATTTTACAGAGGTCAGAACATATGCTTATGAGCTCCACGAGCTTAACAGCAGACCTTTGGGCGATACAGTTATCCACGGCTACAAGGGCTCTACCGCTGAGGCTTATGCTCAGATGTACGGCTTGAAGTTCGAGGAGATAAACGACAGCCTTGCATATAAGGACGGCGACCTCAACGGCGACGGACAGTTCAACGTAGGCGACCTCGTTCTTATTAACAGATATATCCACGGTACTTATACATTCAACGAAAAACAGTTCAAGTCCGCTGACCTTAACGGCGACGGAAATGCTGACATTTTTGATATTATTGAGTTCCGCAAGAAGATACTGGCAGACTGATAAACATAATAAGAGCCGCTTCCGATACTGATGTCGAAAGCGGCTTTTTTAATTCATAATTGATGTCGTTTACGATGATACTCCCCGTGTCGAGAAGCAACTACCTTTTTGATTAGATACGAACGAGCAAGGGTGCGCAGGCTCTGCGCTGTAGGGGCGCGTTCCGCGCGCCCGCGCCTTACGATGCAGACAAACTGAACGCACTGTAGGGACGACCATTTAAGCAGTGCCCCAAATCTTTGATTTGGTTGGCAATGCTATATGCAGAGCTGGTCGTCCGCTCGACAGCCCGTGAATAACAGTACAAGTAGCATGAACACGCTGCGACTTCAAATTACACATAAACACTAAACAACACGCCATAGGGGCGCACAATTGTGCGCCCCTGATCATATATTCAACCCTTTCCCAACATGAATTTCTGTAATAGCAGCAAGTCTGCTAC
>JAEEGL017412192.1_pt1 | contig 14417 bp, 16 predicted proteins | sample 9134231 | NCBI WGS metagenome assembly JAEEGL01 (sample SAMN16246548, study PRJNA631951) | gut metagenome | biome: gut microbiome; feature: rumen; material: fiber-attached | host: Bos | place: Iran: Karaj | collected 2018-10
AAACCATGTACGGATATGGCTACAAGTATGATGTAACAGGCTTCATGGTTACGGACTGGGGAGATTTCGGACATATAAATCACCCGATGCTCTCTGCGCCGGGGGTGATCATATCTGCATGCATGGCCTGGAATAAGGATTACTTGAAACAGGACTTTGACACACTTTCAAAGGATATTTCAATCCTTGAATACGGCGATTCTACTGGCGAATTTGTGAATCTCCTTGCTCAGATTTCGGACCTTACAGATAATGAGTGGTTTGATATTGTAGCCTATTGCGAGAAGGGAATAGAGCTTCCAAATAATGGAAAAGATCCACACGATGAGGAAAAAACATGTATAGCCTGCAGGCAGAGGCTTGAAGCTATTGAGAAATGTCTTTTGAATTCAACAAGGGATAATAAAAAACTTCTTGCTATCATCCAAAACGCTGCCCAAGGTATCTGTATTTTAAAAAAGCTTAGGTACAAAAAGGATTGTGACTGTAGTGAATTAACTCAAAAATGGTTTGCCTCTTACAGGGATATTTTTCTTGAAAATTCCAGGGAGGGAGACCTGGAAAAGGCTTATTTACTGCTATGCAAGTATATTTTGTAATTTTTCATATAACTTTAATCATATTTGAAAAAATGTTATGAAAGCTTAGGTAAGTTTAAGATTAATTTCAGTGGCCTCGTTGTAAAATAGAGGCATGAAAAACCAAAGAAATAATATCGTAAAAATGAATAAATATCACAGGTATGTGAGATGGGGGAGAAGGTTAATGAATAAGAAAACCTCTCCTCTTTTGCTTATATTTGCGGGCATTTTGGGGATAAGCGTTCTGCTGGCATGCAACGAGTATCAAAGTGTACTTCAGAGTCATCCTGGGCTTTGGGAGACACTTGATAAGATGCAGACTGCCAAAGAGCGGATTGATCTACAGGATGTGCAATCCCGTGGTTTGTATGCAATGGCTTATGATGACAATATTACAGGTCGTAAGCTTTTTTATGATGCACCTGAAAGTCCGGAGGAAAAGGAAGATATCTGGGTAATGTATCAGAATCTAAACGATGCTGACAAGAACTTGTACAATCTTTTCCTTGATCTTGTGGAAAACAGGGATGTTGAAGGCTATGAAAGTGCGATCATGATCACCAACAAAAAACTTGATGAGATAGGTCAGGCGCATTTTTGGGATATTTTACATGTTATGTGCTATGATCACCCGGAATACTTTTATCTGCTAAATGTAAGTGGTGAGCTTCCCTTTGTCTGCACATCCAAGACATCTGGTGAGGTTACGATGTTTTACGTTGAGATGAATCCATCAGATGAGACTGAAAAAGAGGAAATAGAAGCTTTTAACAGGGCAACTGAGGAATTTATGGCTGACATTGATCTTGATGCACCGGATGATGAAATTGCGCTACAGATTCATGATAAGCTGATCGATCTTGTCAGCTATAACAAGGAACTTTTTATTGGTGGCCAGATAGATGATTCGATAAAGGATCTTGGATATACTGCGTATGGAGCACTGGTGTGTGATTCTTCAGGAAGGGATAACTATGCTGTTTGCGCCGGCTATTCCCGCGCATATTCACATCTTTTACATATAGCAGGGATTCCCTCTGCATATATTTCCGGCTACGCTTTCTTTGAATCAGAACCCATAACAAAAAAGAGTAACCACGCCTGGAATGTGGTCAAACTCGATGGCAAGTGGTATGAAGTTGATGTGACCTGGGATGATTTTGAATTCTGGGAAGAAGATGAAAATAATGCAGAGCTTATGGAAATGCTGCAGGGTGATGAAAGCACATATTTCAACACCAGGCACTATTACTATTGCAGAACCACCAGCGAGATGGAGAATCTGACATCTACCAATGAGACACTTTTCAATATTTCCGGATATTCGCCTTATAATCCTATAAAGACCTCTTATCACATCAGGACTATAGAGGATGTAAAAGGGGTGGATGAAAAGGAAGCCTTCAGGAATTCACTGGTCCCTGTCACGAATTAGTATGCACCACACTATTTTACATATAATTTTATTCTTAATTAGCGAGTATTTTATACAAATATTCTATAATATCCTTGTATATTGACGTTTAAGCGTAAATGTTTTAAGGATAATCTTATGCGAAAAATCTTTTCCATTCTTAGTATAGCGCTTTTGATTCTTGCAACTACAGCCTGTGGAACGCAGACTAACGCGGTGGGCTATGATGCAGGACTTAAGTTTGCTGACATAAAAATCATAGATATTGACCTTACAGAGGAAGATTATGGCATTGGTGTGGATAAGGATCAGCCTGAGCTTTTAGCCTCCATAAATGCTTTTATCAAGGAATATGAGGAAAACGGAAAGTTTAAGGAAATCTGTAGCCACTATGAAGGCGGGCAGCCTGTTGGTGTAAGGTCTGCACAGCAGGATAGTTCAAAGGATCAGCTTATCGTGGCAACTACCGGTGATTTTGAACCCTTTGACTATATTGATGGAGATTTGCACTATGGAATAGACAAGGAGTATGTAGCTGCGCTTGCAAATTACCTTGGAAAAGAGCTGGTGCTTGAAAATGTGAATTTTGACATTATGTTTATGACAGTTGCAAGGCACAAGGCGGATATCTGCATAGCCGGAATTACCATAAATGATGAAAGGAAGAAGTATGTAGATTTTTCTGATCCTTATTATCATGCCGGACAGGTTATTGCAACCACAGAAAAGTGTAAGCTCTTTGATAACGTCACAAGTGCCTATGATATAGAAAAAGTCTTTAATGAGCAGGGACGCAATCTTAAAGTTGGCGTTGAGAGTATGACCACAGGGCAGTATTACTGCGAAAAATTCCCTGTTGATGTTTACATCTATACAACTTTGGAGGATTGCCTTGAAGAACTTGAGCAGGGAAAGGTTGATATAGTAATAGGCGATGCTGCTGTAATCAAATACCTTATAGATAATTAAAAAAGAATCGGGCTAATATGAAGAAAATCAGAGAAAATATCTGGCTTGTGTTTTTTATCCTGCTTTTGATAGCGCTTTTTGCCATTGTGGTTTTTATTCTGGTATCGAACAGACAGGATAACGAGCGAGAGCTGAAAATTGGCGGAGTTTTTATTGATTCTATCGAGGATGGCGGATGGAGTGAAATCCATTACGAAGGCCTCAGCGAGGCATGCAAAGAGTTAAATCTTCCGCTTGAGATTGTGGAATATGTTGATGAAAATGCAGAGTCTACTGCTCCTGCCGTGGCTGAACTGGTTTCGAAAGGGTGCAACGTTATCTTCCTTACCAGTGGCGGATTTGGAAATAACTGCCGTCAGATTATTGAAAGCTATCCCGATGTGGTTTTTTATACAGTATCATCAGAATGTGACGCAAGTAATGTATATACCTATTTTGGCAGAATCTATGAGATGAGATATCTGGCCGGTATTATTGCGGGCACTATGACGAAGAGTAATGTTCTTGGTTTCGTTGGAGGAACCAATACTCCTCAGGTGGACAGAGGAGTCAATGCCTATTATCTGGGCGCCAAATCCGTTAATCCAGATGTAAAGTTAAAAGTGCGCTTTATCGGCTCCTGGAGTGATAAAGAAGCTGAGCGTGTGGCTGCAGAAAAGCTGATTTTTGAGGATGGAGCAGACGTTCTTACTTTCCATGCAAGTCACCCGATCACAATAGATGTAGCAGAAGAAAATGGTGTTTATTCAATCGGCTACAACAGTGTAAAAAAGCATTATTCTGATAAATTCCTGACTGCCGTAGTATTTGAGTGGAAGCCTCTTTATGAGGAGATAATTACTGATTACATAAAAGGTGAAATAAACAGAAATGCCACCTATTGGAGAGGGGTTCAAAATGGAGTTGTGTCTCTAAGCCCATTTTCAGAAGAGGTTCCGGAAGCAATTATACCTGAGCTGGAAAGAAATAAGGAAAAATTCCGCAATGGCTGGGATGTTTTTCTTGGCGAGATATATAGAAACGATGGCGTTAAAATGTGTGATGAGAACGAGCGCATTAGTGATGATGCACTGTTGTTTAGAATGGACTGGTTTGTGGAAGGAGTAGAAGTGTATGAAGACTAGGAGGCTCCTTTATTATAACAATGGTCTGATAGGTGTGTTGGTGCTCTTTGGTCTGGTAATGCTCGGAGGAGGAATCATTATAAGCCAGCGCCTTGATTACAGAATTAATGAGTATGCTGTAACACTTATAGAAGATCAGGCCAGAGATGCAGGAAAACTATACTCCGAACAGATGATGAATGAGATGTACACTCTGGACAGGCTGGGTCAGATTCTTCTTTCTGTTGCAGAGCAAAATGATGATAAAAATTTAGGAAATACTATTGATTTAATGGAAAATGTCTATAAACATGAGACCGGGGTTGTTATGGGCATTATCGGGGCTGATGGTAAAGCTATCTATGGTAACAAGCTTTCACTTGATGACTATGAAGGAATACTCACATCACTTCATGGTTATTCTGCGGTGTCATATCTTACAAGCGGAGGAATCCTTTTTTCTTATCCTGTTCTTCATGATGATAACGTCAGGTACGTTATATACAAGCTCTGCGCTTCCTCATACATAAGAAAATATTATGGAATTGATAGCTATGAAACTCTGGGAACACCGATGGTCATGAGTAATGACGGAAATATTATTGTCCCGAAGACTACAATGACCTCAGAGGAGATGGCTTTTTATACCAGTAAGTCAGCAAGAGATGTTTTTTCGAAACTGCGTATCAGGGACGAATACATGGGCTCTGCGGTTGAAATTGAAAAAACCATCTATGGAGATCAGTTCTTTTATTCTGCAGAAGTAGAAAATACAAATCTGTTTTTTGCGGGCTCGGTAAATAGAGATGATGTAGTAAAAAAGCTTCTTTTCCTTAAAGCAACAGGTATGTCGGTTTACTATGCACTGCTACTTCTTCTTATGATTTTTGCTTTTTATCTTATGAATGCTTCTATTAAGGCAAAGGAAAGTGAGGAGCTTGAGGCTGCCAAGAAGCTTGCTGAGGAAGCCTCTCAGGCTAAGAGTGATTTCCTGGCGAAAATGTCACATGAGATCCGTACACCTATCAATGCCATTATTGGAATGGATGAAATGATCCTTAGGGAATATCAGGATCTTAATCTTAAAAACTATGCTTACAACATCAAGAATGCTTCAAATACTCTTCTTAACCTGGTGAATGACGTTCTTGATTTTTCCAGAATAGAAGCTGGAAAAATGAGTATTATTCCTGAAGAGTATGAGCTACAGGATGTGATTTCTGAGATCATGAGTATGATGAATGACAGAGTGAATAAGAAAGGACTTTACTTTAACATTCACGTCAATGAAAACATCCCAAGGAAACTATACGGAGACGATAATAGAATCAAGCAGGTCATAATCAATCTTATGACAAATGCAGTAAAGTACACGGAAAAAGGAGGAACAGAGCTGTTCTTTGACTATGAAAAGGATAGCGATGACAGTATTCTTTTGAAGGTAAGGGTAACTGATACCGGCATTGGAATGAAAAAAGAGGATATAGATAAGATATTTGATGCTTTCCAGAGATTTGATGAATCAAGGAATCAGACTATAGAAGGCACCGGTCTTGGAATGAGTATTGTTAAACAGCTTCTTGATCTTATGGGCGGAACTATAGATATAAAAAGCACCTATGGAGAGGGAAGTGAATTTTCTTTTGTTATCAGGCAAAAGGTAGTTACCTTTGAACCTATCGGAGATTACAAGGTTGCTATTAAGAATTCTATCAAAGAAAAGGAAAAATATGTTCCAAGCTTTATTGCTCCTGCTGCAAATATTTTAGCTGTGGATGATACGGAGATAAACCTTTCTGTTTTGCAGGGACTTTTAAAACAGACAAAGGTTCATCTTGTATGCTGCACTAGTGGAAAGAAGGCTCTCGAAGAAATAGAAAAAGAGAATTTTGACATAATGCTCATTGACCATAGAATGCCGGAGATGGACGGATTAGAGCTTCTTAAGATTATCAGAAGTAAGGCGGATAATAAGAATTCTAAGAGTATTTGCATTGCTCTTACTGCAAATGTCATAGAAGGTGCGGCAGAAAACTATATTAAGGCCGGATTTGACGACTACATGAGTAAGCCTGTGGATGGTAAGAAGCTTGAAGAGCTCCTTAAGAAGTATATTCCAAAGGACAAGATTTTTGATGCCATAGAAGTAGATACTAAGGAGCCTGTAGTTGATGAAAAGGTAGAAGCAGCTATAGAGAAAATTGCAGGCACTAATCTTTTGGATGTAGATAGCGGAATAGACTACACAGGAAGCAAAGAAGCATATCTTGATACAGTCAGAGTTTTCAAGGAGTCTATAGATACAAAAGCTGATGAACTGGAAGAATACTACTTTAAGGACGACTTTGAGAATTATGGCATAAAGGTCCATGCGTTAAAGAGTGCAGCAAAGCTCATTGGTGCCATGGAATTGTCTGAAAAAGCAAGGCTTATGGAAGAAGCAGCAAAGAATAATGATATTGACTATCTTAGAGATAATAACTATGAACTTCTATCGCAGTACAGGGCCTTTAAAGATACTCTAAAGGATATTTGAGGTGAAGGATGGACAAAAGAAAGATTCTTGTTGTGGATGACGATGAGGTGATCCGCAATCAGACCAGAAGGATACTTTCAGAAAAATATGATGTGATATTAGCTGATTCAGGGCAGGCGGGCATTGATCTCTATGACAAGCTGCATCCGGATATGATTCTGTCGGATCTTGTGATGCCACAAATGGACGGCTTCGAGATGATGGACGTGCTTCGCCCAAAGTATAACTTCGTCATTCCTGTAATGTTCATGACGGGGCTAGCCGGTGATGACGCAGAGGAAAAGAGCCTTACCACCGGAGCAGTGGATTATATCAAAAAGCCCTTTAAGGCTGATGTGCTTCTCAGGCGAATCGACAATATCATGGACAATTTGGGGCGCATGCAGGGTCTGAGAGAGGCAGCAGAAAATGACCCTATGACAGGCCTTTACAATAAGGCCACCAGCGCCTTGAAGATCAGCGAAATCCTAAAGGATGGCAATGGCATCCTGATGATGATAGACCTTGACAGCTTCAAGCTGGTTAATGATATCTATGGCCATGGAAAAGGCGATTTGATCCTAATTAAATTCGCGGAGCTCCTTAGAAATGTCATGAGATCTACTGACATTATCGGAAGAGTTGGGGGCGATGAATTATAGCCTTTTGTCAGAATACCAAAGACGAAAGAATGCTAAGGGACAGATGCGAGTTCCTTAACAGAAAGATTGTAGAATACGCGAGAGAGTGCCTTGCGCCGGATATGAATATTCCGCTGGGCTGTTCTATTGGTGCGGCAATATGTCCAGATGAGGGCAAGGACTATGAAGTCCTTTTTAATAAAGCGGATCAGGCGCTCTATGAGGTAAAACAAAACGGAAAGCATGGCTTTTCGATTTATAAGCAGGATACCGGTGAAAAGAGTGAAAAAGAATCTGTCAAAAACTCTGAGATCAGGATGATCCTGGGAGAAAGAGCCGGGCAAAAGGGCGCATACGTGGTTTCTACTGATATTTTTAAGAGCCTGTACAGATTCCTTATAAGATTCGAAAGAAACTATGCTTACGGCATGGTTTTCATGGTTATTACGTTAAAGAGTAAAAAAGAGCCGGTAAACGAGAGCGTTGAAGAGTTCGTGTCCGTTATGGCGTCCTGCCTTAGAGGAAGCGATGTCATTGCAAAGTATGGCAATGACAAGATCCTTGTAATGCTGATGAAGGCAAGCTCTGAAAATTATAATATTCCCGTTGACAGAATTATGGAGAAATGGAAGGAAACACCCATATCCCAAAATGTAACTGTGGAAATTGATGCAGAGAAGTTATATTTGGAGGATGAATGAACTATTTGCTGATTGTTTGTTTATGCACCATAATTGTGTCTGTCTTTAGAACTATCAGACGTGGAACGCCAGGAATCATCTACGGAGTAATAACGTGGGTGATTGCTGTTTTTATCGTGTCTCAGGGCGTAGGTCCTGTCAGCAACTACCTTACTAAAAATCCCAAGACCCATGATTTTGTTGAAGAAAAAGTCTCCCCGTTTATCGGAATTATCGGACAGATAGATTCCATTGCAGGAAATATCAGCGTAGATGGAGAGGATGGCACTTCTTTGGAGGATATTCCGTCAGCAGAAGAACTGGCAAGACAGTATTTTCAAGGCTTCAGTTCTTTAACTTTGGAAAATTGGCAATTGGCTGGATCATGGAAGATAAGATTCTGAGCTTTTTGTTTGAGCATAATGTTATTGAGTTCTTTATTTGAGGTTGAGTCTTGGTTATATATGACAAAAGTTCCGTGCCTCCTGTATAAATACGGTGGCTCGGAACTTTTTGTCATTAAGATAGAAGAGGCTGGGTGGCAATCCAGCATCTCATTTTAAGACCACAAGGGCGCGACGGCTGCCTGTTCCGTCCTCAGCTTCTATCTATTGGTAATTTTATTATAACCTATTCACATTCTGAGTCAATATTGATTTTATTCCCATCTTTTTTGTATTCCCATGCCGTTCCATCCATAAGGTATTTATCTAGCTGAGCTGACATAAGCGGATACATTGTACGATATGAATAGGTACCTCTATTGGTGATTCTCACTACAACGCTTATATCCTGAGATAGCCTTTTGATGAATGAAATACTACTGTTGTCTTTTTTTACACTGATAAAATCAGGTTCTCTGATAAAGCTTGGTATTTTTCTGAAACATTCTTCATACATTTTATCAGAAAGAAAATCATCTTTATGATCCTCAGTATGAGCAATACGATTATCCCAAAATACTATTTGAGATGTCGTATTTATGGTCAGTTCCGGCTTTTGGGATTGAATGAAATCGGCTATTTCCTTTGGGATATTCCCAATAGAGACGCATTTTTCCTTAAGTATTTGTTCAACTGATAATTCTTCATAGCTATTCATTGTTTATTTGGTCCCTCGTCCTTTTTGAATAGCTTTTCCATACTTATGTAATATTCCAAAAGTCTAACCACATAATCTGGAGCGTGACGCATACCACGCTCCCATTCAGTGACAGTTCTGTAGGGAATATCAAAATGTTCACAAAACTCTCTACGGTTCATTCCAGTGTTTTCACGTAATGCCTTTATCTTCTGGGCTTTATCATCCATATGATTTCTCCTCATGATACAATACACGATGTGTATAAGTGTAACATATTATATTTTAATACACAATGTGTATTTTGTAATTGAAATATACTGGTACCAAGATGGTAATTATTTATCTAAACTATATTTAGATAGTGGCTTTTTTGCATTTTTAGCCACATTAAAAAACTGGTAGAAGGCTAAAATAAGCGAAAACTAAAAATTTAGATAATGCGTTTTTTCAAAAAATGAGCATATTTAAATGAGTGAAATGTTTATTTGACTTCCAGCTATGTAATCCAATAAACTGTAGAATTCTACAAAATAGTTCTTGAATAGGGAATAGTTTCGCTATAAAATACGATTAATCGAATCAATTTGCAGATATAGAAATGGTTGCAACAGAGTATTTATTTGAAATTATGAAGATAAGTGACAGAATTTTTGAATTGATAAAAGAAAGAGGGCTGACACAGAGGGAGTTTTCTGAGATGACCGGAATCCCTCAGAGTACTATCAGTGATTGGAAAAGCAAGGGATTAAATCCATCAGCCGATAAACTGTTGGTTATAAGTAATACATTGAAGATCAGTGTGTATGATCTTCTTTCAGCATCCGACGAATGCGGTAAATACATTGTTGATTATACCTGTATAGATAATAATTCTTCGGAGAAAGAGCTTATTGAAATATACAGAAAGCTTCCAGGTAATCGCAAGGAGAGATTGATGGGATACGCACAAGCGCTGGCTAATGGATTCTAAGAATATATATTTTATCCAAAAATTCGAATATTCGAATAAATAACTATATATAGTGCAAGGAAAGGGAAGGTATGGAACTCAAAAAGCTTAATCTACTAATGGACTATTCAGTGAAATGGTCTATTGAAACGGTTATCAACAATTTTGTCCAGAATTTTTATGATGCAGTTGGTCCAGAAGGATTCAAGGAAAGATTCAGTACAGAGTATCAGGATGGTGTTATTACCATGACTGCAGATGAAGTATTTAGTAAGGAATGGCTGTTTTATATGGGAGCCTCAACGAAAAGAAACAGCGGTAACTGTGCCGGTCATTTTGGCGAAGGGTTCAAAGTGGCTTCACTAGTAGCGTATAGGGATTATGGACTTGAGATTACCATGGAGTCAGCAGACTGGAGAATCCGGGTGACCAAAGACCATCAGATTATAGCGGAAAATGACAGAGAAGTGCTTGCGTATATGGTTGAAGAAAGAACCTATGCCTGTAATTCAGTTTTGACATTATCCAGAGCAAACGAGGAATTGTATAAGCAGGTCCTTGAAGCAAAGGAAGACTTTTATTATCCCGATAATCCCAGATTTGGAGAGCCCATTATTGAGACGGACGATTATGCAATATATAAAGCTGCGCCAGCAAAAGGGAAGAAAACTCGTGGGGGTATCTTTATTAAATATCAGTATCGATACACTCTGAGGTTCCCAATATATATATGCAATCATTCATACCATGTAAATGAAGATGATCGTGATAGAGATGATTTGTCTGAAAGAGATGCCAAACTGGCCTTTGTACGGATAGCAAGAAATCTAGATCCGGATTCGTCGATGCAGGTATTGGAAATAATGAGACCAATGTGGTGGAATTACCATGACAGGTCTTGGCGCAAGACAGATTGGTATGTCGTAATTTATGCACTCGTAGTTAATATTAAATGGAGTATGGTAACGAGCGATAAGTTTTATAAGAAGTATGGACATATGCTAGTAGCTGACTCTATTTGGAAATACCATGGAAGACACAAAAAAAACATCGCATATCGCTGGTTAAGATCTTCGGAGTATAGAAACAGAAGCATGGTTGGAAATGTATTTGAGAATCTCGGGATAAAAACCCTTTTTTCATTGTGTGCGGAAAATGGAGTATTTGATATTGAGGCTGAGCCATCAGAAATTCAAACTAAAAGAATCAAGATACTTGAAACAGTTGCAAAAGAGTTCTTTTCCAATCTCTTATGTTATGACAGTTTCCCGGAGTGCAAAATTCTGGTTAACAAGGAATATATGTCGCGAGGTACTGCGCATAACAGGAGTGTTGACACTGATAAACGGAATAAGAAAGGGTTAAGGGTAAAAAACTGTACGGATAAAATCAATATTGCCAGAGAAATAATTGATGGAGATTCATTGGCGGAAGCAGTGCCGGTCTATATACATGAACTTCTTCACCAGTTCGGAGGAGATTCCAGCCCGAATTTTCACAAGGCTCTGGTGTATATGAATGAAATAATGCTTGAGAAGGGACAGGAGATCTTAAGGTATGAGGATAAATGGAAATCAGCAGGTGGATATACCGCTTGATATAGCGGTGGATTACCCTATAAATTGGAGCTTTCGCCAGGCTTTGAGGGATTTAATCCAAAATTTTTATGATGCCATTGGAACGGACCACTTTGGCAGCGACTTTTTTTATGAGTATAACTATGATTGTAAGAGAAACATATACAATCTAGATATGAAAGCAAAAACTGATGCTTTTTCCTATGAGCTCTTGTCATATATTGGAGCCACAACCAAAAAAGATGATGGTAAAACAATAGGCAAATACGGTGAAGGTTTTAAGATGGCGGCTCTTGCAATCTATCAAGAACATAGGAAGATGTTGCTTAAAATGCATGCTGGAGATTGGATTATTACTCCTAATACATATTCTATTGAAATTGATAATAAAACAGTAGAGATGTTTGGGTATGATCTTGATACCGCAGAAGATGATGGGCTGGTAACCCTGACAATAGAGGGGATTCCTCATTATCACGCCAAGGCTCTTGAAGAAGCACTGTATGAATTTTTTTACCCTGATAACAAACTATTTGGCAATCTGATAGGAAGAGGCGATAGCTATGGAGTTTATCATATGGGGAAATTACCCATTCCATGCGATGATCGAGACCCGGAGCTGAAAGGGATATTGTTCATTAACAACATTGCAAGAGGGAGGCTGCCGATTCCTATAGCAGTAAATTATACTTCCTCCGGTATAAAAAAGGATGCTCGCAGCAGGCCCACGCTAAATAGCTTTCGCACCACCGAGTATTTATATCGTTGTATGGAATTGTGGGATGCAAAAACGTCTGCTGCGGTATTGAGAATAATGAAGCACTATTGGAGTGAAATCCCTGTGGGGTTAAATAATGTGCATACGAAGTATTACTATATATGCCAGCTTGTCAGAAATATTTCCAAGGATGATCAGGTGTCAAAAGAGTTCTCGAAAGAAATGAAACGCTATTGTTATTTCGAAAGGAAAACAATGGATAATGTCAGAAATGCCAGAATTGATGAAGCAAGAAAGTGGTATTCGGAGCATGGAAAAAAAAATACCCATTAATCCTATTTTTCGATTACTGGGAGCTGAAAATGTTGTTGAAAGCTACATTAGGGAAAGAGACAGCAGATATAGAGCTGCAACAGACAAAGAACAGCATAAATACCAATTGATAACAGAATGCATAGTGGATATAAGCGGATTATTGGACGAAAATGATATTCCACAATTATGTATTGCGCTGAGTGATGAAGAGAAAACTGTTCCATTGCAATTTGCTTCAAAAATAATGAAAAAGAAAGAAAAGCTGGGGGGAAGAAAGTACAGAATCAATAAACTGGTATTGCTAAAAAAAGATTTTGAAAGGGATGCCTTTGATACAGCTTTTACAAAAGTATCAGAGGCCTTGTTACAGATTTACGGGACAAATAAATGCGCTATATACAATGCTGTATACACAGATTGGGGAGGCTGTGTTCTGAAGAACCTTGCAAGGATAGATGAAGCACGAAGCAAATGGAAAGAGGGAGAGGAGTAAAATGCTGGAGTATACAAAAGAAGAAACAATAGATGATAAATACTTTTTGGGATTCCAGGAGGGATACTTGGACTCCACCTTGGCATTGCATAAAACTATGGCAAAAAAACTGTTGGATAAGACTAACCCGGAAATGATTAAGAAAGTTTACGATTGTATACGGGTGGATACTGCTGCATTTGACTATAATATGGACATGATCAGATTTGTTATTAGGTATAGTGGAGTCAACAAAAATACACTGGCGAGGAGATACATTGCAGAGAGCGAATTTCTGCCGTGGAGATAGGAATAAAGGTAGGTGAACACTATGTTGCAAGCAGAAAATCAGGAAAAAAATGCACTTGAACTTGTAAGAAGGGCTGAACGTAAAAAAGGAATTCAAGGAGCGGTCACGATTTTAAAGGAATTAAATCATTCTGATGCAGAAATTGAAAAAGCAATATGTAAGCAGTTTGAGTTAACACCTGAAGAGGCAAAGAAGTATTTGTGATTGAGGTGATGAGAAAATGTGTGAAGCACTCAGAGAGATAATGGCTGATGATCTGAAGGAAGTGGAAATTAAGACTAAGAGAAATATAAGTACGGTGGCAACTTGGCTTTATGATTTGAAAAGAGATGAGGATGTAAAAAAAGCATTGTGCGATCAAGCATTCATGGACGAGCTTTTTGAAGAATACAATTCCTGCCACGAAGAGAAAATACAGTAATTAACGCAAAGCTACTTTGAGTATGATACTTCAAAGTAGCTTTTGTTTTTCATTGTTCAAAATACATACTTCCTTTGGATATAAAAACTAAGCAGGAATAGTATAAAATCTACAATAATCTTTATTAGTAGTTTAGGAACAAAGGTAAAAAATGTAGCACTAAATGTTGTAAGAGCGGCGCTTAATAGCATTATGGTAATAGCCAAAGAGAGGTACTTTACTGCGGAAAGTGATTTCTTCTTGGTGCTGTTAAAAACAATTAGGTAATTGATCACATAATTGTAACTTGCTGAGATCACGCGAGCCAGAATTGTTGACAAAGCAACACAGAAAGTAGCCTCTGGCAATAGTTTGATGAATAACGAAAACAATGATAAATCCAGCAGGCAGGATGATAAGGATGAAATAATAAACTTAAAAAACTTCTTCCCAATAGTAGCATAGATTTTTATTGAATCTAAGAAGGGATTGAAATGCGTCTTGTGATTGTCTTTTGCAGAGACTTAAAGAAGAGGGGGCAGATGAGTCGCTGACAAATTGTCAGCAACTGAAATTAAAGTCACCTAAGGATGGAAAAAGATATGCAACTGATGTTGCCAACACTGAGCAGATTCTTCGTATTATCCAGTCTGTTCCATCCAAGAAAGCAGAGCCATTGAAGCTTTGGCT
>JAEEGL010316412.1_pt1 | contig 14416 bp, 15 predicted proteins | sample 9134231 | NCBI WGS metagenome assembly JAEEGL01 (sample SAMN16246548, study PRJNA631951) | gut metagenome | biome: gut microbiome; feature: rumen; material: fiber-attached | host: Bos | place: Iran: Karaj | collected 2018-10
CACCCCCTGTTTCATCGCGGCGGTCTTCGAAAATTCTCCGGGGGTGATTTTTACCAGAACAAATGGACAGTTCAGACCCTGAAAGTGGCCCTACGTCGGGTTTCGGCATGAATGCAGAGATTAATGAACTGTTCTTTTGCTCGTAGACGGGTTGAACAATCCGTCAAAACCTAAAAAAGGAACCTTTCCGTCTCCTTATCAGGGGCGATGAGTTGTTATTCAGGGCAGAGTTCACATTCCTGTCTCACATACTGTCTGAGAATTCTCTCCTTTCTCGGGATTTGCCCGATTGGACCGCGGGCTGATTTCGCTTTCTTCATATGAAACACCTCCTTTATGTTCATATTTGTGAATAGCAATTCATCGTTCCTGATGAGGAGACGGAAAGGTTCCAATACATCTGAAAAGGAGGCCTTTTCGGTGAGCGAAAAGCGAAACAGGCCTCCGGTAAGGATGCCTGCACTTCCGCTTCGTGATCCGCCAAGGACAGAAGAAGAACAGGAAAAGCTTGCTATTGGAGAAGCACAGGATATGGCTCTGGAACAACTCCGGAACCGGACTGCTTCTTCACAGGTTATTGTTCACTATCTGCGCCTTGGGTCACTCAAGGAGCAGGCGGAACTGGAAAAGACACGACATGAGATCGAGCTGCTCAAAGCCAAGAAGAAAGCTATTGAGTCAGAGGAAGAGCGATCCAAGAAATACCAGGAAGTCATAGACGCCATTACCTCGTATTTAGGAAAAGACGGGGAATGGGAAACGGTCGAAGATGACTATCCGGGCTGACCAGAAAGGTTGAGCCAAAACCATGAAGAATGAAAGCCCAGAGCGGGAGGTATATTTTAATGAAGAAGTTCTGAGAAATTACACAGAACTTTGCCGATGGGACTCACTGGAAGCACGATTTGAGTACCTGAGGCTTAATGGTGTGGTCGGGGATGAACTGTTCGGATACGCGAGGTATCTGAACCAGATCTTCTACCACAGTCCGGAATGGATGGAAGCCAAAGAGTACGTCATTATACGGGACGACGGATTCGATCTCGGCGCACCCGGATGGAAGATCACCGGAACGATTTACGTGCATCACATGAATCCAATTACACTGGAACAGCTGAAACGGAACGATCCGATCCTTACCGATCCGGAATATCTGATCAGCTGCTCCTATAATACCCACCAGGCGATCACCTGGGGGAACAAACTATTGCTGCCGAGACCGATTGTCGTTCGGCGGCCAAATGATACTATTCCATGGAAATGAAGGAGGAAGACAATATGGCGAATCCGGAAACAATGCTGGAAGAATCCATTTTGCTGGACATCCGGGCTGCGTGCAACCTGGAACAAACCGATTCGGATTTCGATTCCCAGATTCTTCCGCTGCTGAACAGCCAGATCATGATGGCCCATCAGTTTGGAGTCGGGGAAAACGGATTCCTCGTGAACGATACTTCCGAGACATGGGGCGATCTTCTCGGAGCAGACGGGCATAAACTGGCTGCAATCCGCACATGGCTCGGGCTGAGTGTCAAGTTGCTGTTCGATCCTCCGGACAATGCTTCTGTTCTTAAAAGTTATCAGGATCAGATCGCCAAGATGGAATGGATGCTATGCTCCAAGAGCGAAGAAGAAAAGATCGTCAAGCAGTTCGTTACGCTGGATCAGGCCAAGATTTATGACGAACTTGATATAGAAAACGAGACGTTGATTCCGTATTGACAGTGTGGTACAATCAGAAAAAACCGGAAAGGGGCCTCTGAATGGAAACCATCAAATGCGTTCAATGCGGAGCCGCAGTGACTTCCGAATCCAGATTCTGCAACTTCTGCGGAGCGAAGATTCCGGACGATGTTCAAAAATCCGAACATACATATATTGACAAGGCAGAACTGACCAAGATTGAATACGAAAAACAGATTCATGACGAGCAGGTTGCCAGAGAGGATGCCGCCAGAATTGCATATAAAAAGAAAAGGCTTCATTTAATGCTTCTGGCACTCATTCTTCCGCCAATTATCGCCGGTCTTGCGTTTGCTATGTGTTATGTGCTTCCTGGATTCGGAACAGTATTTCTTTTTATGACCATTGTTTTCGGAGCTATTATTCTATGGTTTGTATTCGGGATCATTACCGTGATCCGATATATGAAAGCCTGATTTGAAAGAGCTGCTTCACAGCGGCTCTTCTTTTTTGCCCTTTTGGGCCAATAAACTGTTGGAGTTGATGGGTATGATGAGCTTTGACGGGTGGAATACCCGGTATATGGGGTTGGATATGGGCCCGGCCGGCTCAGATACCCTGATGCATTACCGGACACCCGGATCGAAGAACGGTGTTCGAAGGTACCAGAATGTTGACGGAACCTGGACACCGCTGGGACTGAGGGAAAGACGGGCCCGTGAAGGATTTGGTGAAGCCGAACGGAAGCTTTCGAAAGCGGAGAAGAAGGCTGCCAAAGCAGAACGGAAAGTCGCCAGGATCGAACGGCGAAAGGCAATTGGGTCCAGGATCAAAGGAAATATTCAGGCCGCCAAGGATTCGATCCGTAAACGGAGCGTTCGGAATCTTTCGGACGAAGAACTGAAGAAGCGGATTGAACGCCTCAATATGGAAAAGCAGTATAAGGATCTGAAGGGCGGCGGCGTTGTCAAGAAAGGTATCGAGCTGGTCAACAAGTATTTCGACCATAAGGAAGAAAAGGCACGCCGGGCCGAGAGAGCCGCTCAAATCAAGGTTAATGAGCTGAATGCCCAGGCTAATATCGCACGGGCAAAAGCAGATACTGTTCGGGCCAAAATGGATGCTAAGATCTATAAGACAGCTGCTAAGACTAACGAAACAGAAACTGCAAGAATCAACGCCAAGAAGGCTTACAAGGAATACAAGAATTCTTTCAGTTTGCTGAAGGCAATTAAGAGGCGGCGTGCATATGAAGTATCCGGTAAAGGCCAGGAAGATCGCAGAAAGTTTGATACGGATCAGTACAAGATGGAGACTGATCGTATTAAGGCGAATGCCAACTATAATGACACCCTCGCCAAGTACATCAATGCTACAAAGGCAAAAGACAACAGCCGTGAAGAGCCGTTTGTGCCAGGAAAGCATGCGAGGGGCAGTAAGAAAAAATAAGAATAAGTCATAATACAGAAAGGGGCGGCGGAGATGCTGTCAAACACGGCGACGCCGAAGTATTACGCCGCCTTCCGGGAAAAGGTTGAAAGCGGGGAACTGCCCGTCAATTACAAGATTCTGCAGCAGATGGACCGGATTGAGAAGAAGATTCTCAGTCCGATTTATTATTATGATCCGGCTCCGGTGGAAGGCTACATCAAGTTCTGCGAAAGCGAACTGACACTGACCGACGGCAGCCCGATGAAGCTGACGGATTCTTTCAAATTGTGGGCGGAGGATCTGCTGGGATGGTTCTACTATGAAACGAAGAGTTTCTATGAGCCGTACACCGACATGCCCGGCGGACATTATGTCAAAAAGAGACGGAAAAGACGTCTGACGAACAAGCAGGCGATCTTTCTGGGGCGCGGTGGCGCCAAGACGGTTTATGTTTCCTCTATTCAGGGTTATGGCCTGACAGTTGATCCGGAAACGACTCACCAGTTTGCGGTAGCATTTACCATGGATCAGGCGGAAGAAACGCTGAGTCCTCTGAAGACCGCCATTCTCAAGCATCCGGGACCGCTGTTTAACTTTATGACGGAAGGTTCCCTTCAGAATACGACCGGAAATGCCGCAAACCGGCCGAAGCTGTGCTCCACCAAGAAAGGTGTGGAGAATTTCCTGACCGGAAGTCTGCTGGAAACCCGGCCGTGCAGCATCGATAAGCTGCAGGGATACCGGACGAAGTATAATTCCATTGACGAACTGAAAAGCACCAATATCCGGGAGGATCCGGTGGTGGCGATTGAAGCCGGCGCGGCGAAAACCGGCGACTACATTATTCTGATGGTCAGCTCGGAGGGAACCGTCCGGAACCGGATCGGCGATACGATTGGGGAGGAACTGGAAAACATCCTGAAGGGTGATCCGAATCATCCGGAGCGGCTGCTGGCCCCCAATATGAGCATCTGGTGGTATCAGCTGGACGATATTAAAGAAGTTAGCCAGCCGGAAATGTGGATTAAGGCGAACCCAAACCTGGGTGTGACGGTCAGCTATGAGACCTATGCCCAGGATGTGGAGACGGCGGAGCTGAACCCCAGCAAGCGGAACGAGATTATCGCCAAGCGGTTTGGGATTCCGCTGGAGGGAACGACTTACTTCTTTACATACGAGGAGACGCTCCCACACCGGAAGCAGAGCTTCTGGGAGATGCCGTGCGCACTGGGCGCAGACCTGAGTCAGGGAGACGACTTCTGCGCATTCACCTTCCTGTTTCCGCTCAGGAACGGAGCTTTTGGAATCAAAACGAGAGCGTACATCAGCGAACGGACGCAGATGAAGCTGAGCCCCGGCGCCCGAGATAAGTACAACGAGTTTGTGGACGAAGGCACGCTGATCGTAATGCCGGGAAGCACGCTGGATATGATCCAGATCTATGAGGATCTGATGCAGCATATCGCGGACTGCCGGTATGAGGTGATGTGTCTGGGATACGACCCGTACAATTCCGAGGACTTCATCAACCGCTGGGTTCAGGAGAACGCCAGTTTCGGCGTGGTGAAGGTCCGGCAGGGGAAACGGACCGAGTCCGTACCGCTCGGGGAACTGAAACAGCTGGCGGAAGACCGGCTGCTTTTGTTTGATGAGGAACTGATGGTGTATGCCATGGGCAACTGCATGGTGGAAGTGGACATCAACAACAACAAAATGCTGACAAAACGAAGGAACGATGAAAAGATTGACCCGGTAAGCGCCATGATGGACGCCTATATCGCATATAAGCAGAATCTGGATTCGTTCGAATGAGAGGGATATTATGCAGAATTCTTTTACAAACTGGGGCGGAAATGATCTGTATCATTTCGGAGTTCGCGGTATGAGATGGGGGCAACGGCGATTTCAGAATGAAGACGGCAGTCTGACAAGCCTGGGACGGGCTCGATATGGCGAAGGCGGATACCGAAGTGCACGGGGAACGAAACATGACCTGAATAAATTAGACAGAGAACAGGTTAATGCCCGGGCAAGGTTTCAGAAATACAGCAATGCAGCTAATAAAGCAACCGCTAAAGTGAATAAAAAGATGTGGGATGCCCAGGCAGCCGGAGACAAGAAAAAGATTCGAGCTCTTCGTAAGGAACAGAAAAAGATTGATTCCACAACCGGAAAGAAAGCTGCCCAGTATAAAAAACTTTTAGACCGTTCAAAGTCAATGACGGATAAAATACTGGCTGCTTCAGCCAACCGAGGTTACAAAGTAAAAACAAAGATGGTTGTGCGCCATGTAAAGAGCGGAAAACTCGCTGCACTGAACACATTAAGTGCTGTCGGAGCCGGAACATTAGGCGCACTCACCGGAGTTGGAGTCGGAGTTGGTGTGACTAAACAAGGATATGGTACACATTATAGTGTTCGTAAAGGGTCCTACGGAGATCAGATGTATAATTCATTGAAATCCAAAGGACTTAGTGAGGTAGCAATTAAAGAAAGGCTTGGAAGGCGGTGATCCCGTTTGAATGTATTTGAACGGGCCAGGGAGGCCTGGAGAGTATTCCGGGGACGGGATCATCCCCGACGGTCCACAGACTGGCAAACTGCCGGATGGTATACGGGTCCTGTGAGCTCCGACCGGCCGGACCGGGTCCGGATGAAGCCCGGCAATGAGCGGACGCTGGTGAACATGGCCTATAACCGGATCGCGCTGGACTGCGCGACGGTGGAGATGCATCACGCAAAGATCAATGAGAATGACCAGTTTCAGGAGATCATTCATGATGATCTTGAATATGCGCTGACGGTATCGGCCAACTTTGACCAGACACCGCAAGCATATATGCAGGATGTTATCATCAGTATGTTTGATGAAGGCGCCGTAGCCGAAGTTCCAGTTATGATGGACCAGAATCCGGACACACTGGAAATCCGGGATGTACAGGAACTGCGGACCGGCAAGATCCTGGAATGGCGTCCGGCGCATGTGCTGGTTGAAGTGTATAACTGCTATACCGGGCAGAAGGAACAGATCATGCTGGCCAAAAAGGAAGTGGCCATTCATGAAAATCCGTTCTACAGCATCATGAATGACAGGAACAGCATTTTCCAGCGGCTGGTGAGAAAGCTGGCCATTCTGGACACGGTGGATGAGAACAGCGGAAGCGATAAACTGAACATGATTCTGCAGTTGCCCTACATCATCCGGACGGACCAGAAACGGCGGGAGGCGGAGCAGCGGCTGCATGAGATTGAGAAGCAGCTTCAGGACAACAAATACGGAATCGCCTATACAGACGGGACCGAGAAGATTCTTCAGTTGAACCGACCGATCGAAAACAATCTGCAGAAGCAGGTGGAATGGCTGACAGACCTGTTCTTCAGCCAGCTGGGAATTACCCAGGAAATTCTCAACGGCACCGCCGACGAGAAGACTATGACCAATTACATGAACCGCATTATCGCCCCGATCCTGAGCTCTATCGCTATGGAACGAAAGCGCAAGTTCCTCAGTCGGGAACGGATCGAAAAGGGCGAATCCATCATATTCCACCAGGATCCGTTCAAGCTGATTCCGGTAACGGAAATCGCGAACATTTCGGATACCCTGACACGGAACGCAATTCTGAGTCCCAACGAGGTCCGCGCCGCTATCGGATACAAACCGGTCGATAATGAGGAAGCGAACCAGCTGGTAAACCGGAATATGCCTTCCAGTGAACAGGGAAAACCGGTGGATGTCAATGGAAGCGGCACTCCCGAAGAGGAAGCGGAAGCTCCTCCCGGAACTGACGGGATTATGCACGGGCTATACGGTCCTGTCAGTAAGAAAACAAGGAAGGAGGTTCCCCGCATATATCTCAGAGAATAAGGCCGATGGCCTTTTTTTATGTGAGGAGATCAGACTATGAGCAAGAGGAAACCCGATTTCAGCGGATGGGCGACCAAGTTCGGCATCAAATGTACCGACGGGCGCACTATTCTGCAGGGCGCGTTTTCCGATGACGAAGGCCGCAAGGTCCCGATCGTGTGGCAGCATATTCATGACGATCCGGACATGGTGCTGGGCCATGCCTACCTGTTCAATAAGCCTGAAGGTGTATGGACCGAAGGGTACTTCAATAACAATCCTAAGGCGCAGAGCGTCAAAGAGGCACTGCGTAACGAGGACATTGAAGGCCTGAGCATCTATGCCAATGGGCTGAAGCATGTGAACGGACGGGAAGTGGCTCACGGAAACATCCGGGAACTCAGCGTGGTTTTGGCTGGCGCCAATATGGGCGCAACCATCCAGAATGTCATGCTGGCCCACGGTGACCTGGTGGATGAACTGGAGGACGAAGCCATCATTTACAATGACGACATGCCGCTGTATCATTCCGAATCCGGCGCTCCGAAGAAGAAAGAGGATGAGGAAGAAGAAACGGAAGACGAGGAGAAGAAGCCCGCTGACGGCGGCAGTCAGCGTCCTGAAGGCTCTCCCGCGAACTCCGGCGAAGAATCCGGCCAGGCGAAAAGTGCCACTGCCGGTGAAAAGGACGAACAGGAGGAAGAGCCCATGGAAGACGAAAAGAAGAAGACGCTCCAGCACGCCGACGAAGAAGGCGGCGAGGATGACAAGACCATCAAAGAGATCTGGGACAGCATGACCGAGGAACAGAAGCAGGTTTGCTACTACATGATCGGCGAGGCTGTCAACGGCGGTGGCGATGAAGATGACGACACCGCAGAACATTCCGATGACGATGAAGGAGACGATGACACCATGAAAACCAACGTGTTTGACCGCAACAAGCAGCCCGCCAGCCAGGATGTCCTGAGCCATGCGGACCAGAAGAAAATTATCGAGCGGGCCGTGAAGCTGGGCTCCATGAAGGAAGCCTGGGAGGAAGCCCTGGAATCCAATGACACCCTGAGCCACGCCGTATACAACGATGACGGCACCGAACAGACCTACGGTATCGCGAATATCGACTATCTGTTCCCGGATTACTACGAGCTGAATGACCGGCCGGACTTTATCCGCCGGGATGACGACTGGGTCAACGTCGTGCTGAACGGCGTTTACAAGACCCCGAAAGCCCGCCTGCGCACTACCCATGCCAACATCACGATGGACGAAGCCCGGGCGAAGGGTTATATGAAGGGCAACCGGAAGGCCGAAGAAGTCTTCAACCTGCTTCGCCGGACCGTGGATCCCCAGACCATTTACAAGAAGCAGAAGTTTGACCGGGACGACATCATCGACATCGACGATTTCGATGTGATCGCCTGGGTCAAGGCCGAGATGCGCGATATGCTGAACGAGGAAATCGCCCGCGCGATCCTGCTGGGCGACGGCCGTGAAGTGTCTGACCCCGACAAGATCTTCGAGAACCACATCCGCCCGGTTGTGAATGACGACGATCTGTACGCCATCAAAGTGGCGGTCGCGAAGGGCCTGACCGACGATATTACGGCCAAGAACGGCATCCGCGCCATCATCAAGAACCGGAAGTTCTACAAGGGCTCCGGAAACCTGATCATGTTCACCGGTGAAGACTGGCTGAGCGAGTGGCTGCTGCTGGAAGACGGTTTCGGTCATGCGATGTACAAGGATGTCGGTGAGCTGGCGACCAAGATGCGCGTTCAGAAGATCGTTACCTGTCCCTTCCTGGACAACTTTACCGTTGACGGCCAGGTCGTTATGGCTGTCATCCTGGACCTGAAGGACTATGCCACCGGCACCAACCGCCGCGGCCAGGTTGAATTCTTCGACGATTTCGACATTGACTTCAACCAGTACAAGTACCTGATCGAAACCCGTCTGAGCGGCATGCTGCGCAAGCCCTACAGCGCGATGGTTATGAAGGTGGATACCCAGACCAAGACCGGCCCGTACTACGACGCGGTTGAGCCCGTCGGCTCCGAGAACCCGAAGTCCGAAGGCTGGTACGAGCAGGAAGGCACCGTGTTCCGCAAGAGTCTTGATACCACTGTGAACAACAAGAAGACCTACTACGAGCGGAGCACCGCGGTAAACCCTGCGGAATCCGGATCAGTGATGATGAGATTACAGGAACGCTGAAATATGTCGCTGACTATTCTGCTGCCGGATATACCGGAGAGGAAGTCAGCGGCAACTTCCTGGTAATTCATTGCGAAGTCCCGGACGAGGAAGGCGTAACGATTACCACGGAAGTCGTCGGAGGCGTACACGGACCGTCCACACTGGATGAGGACGGTATTGTAATCTGCCGTATTGCCAACAAGAGCACGCAGACAATCAAGGTCGTGGCGCGCAAAGAAGGTTATCCGTCCGTTACCCGTGTGTTCAGCCTGACCGGGTTGACCCTGCAGGGTGAATAATAACTGAAAGGAGGGCTTTTCAATGGCGCGGTACCATGGAACCATCGGATTTATGGTGACAGCAGATAACCAGGAAACCGGTATTGCCGAGGAACAGGCGGTTGAAAAGCCCTTCTTCGGCACTGTGATTGAACATACCCGTAAATGGAGTGAAAATGATCATTTGAACGATGATCTTACACTGAGCAATCAGATATCGATCACCGCGACTGATTACGCGTTCAAGCACGCTTCAGCAATCGCCTACGCGACATTTATGGGCCAGAGATGGAAGGTAACTTCCATGCGGGTAAAATACCCGAATATTATCCTGACACTGGGAGGGATCTGGAATGGGCAGACGCCTCGAGCTGCAGTCCAAACTGACGACGATGGCACCTAAGGCCTGGTACCAGAAGCCCCCGGCCAACAAGATGAGCTATCCGTGTTTTGTGTATAAAAGCATTGAACCGAAAGTGACCTATGCGAACAATCACGGTTATGTCCGGATTCCCGGTTACGAAATCCTGTATATTACGGATACGGAGAATGACGGAATTATCGGGCAGATGCTGGACGAGTTCTGCTATTGCACAGTCGGAAGAAAATACACGTTGGATCAGCTTTATCATTATCCTTTTACAATCTACTACTGATAGGAGGAAACAAACATGCCTGTGAACTACAATCTGAAATGGGACCAGAGCGGCGAGCGGGAATACGAACTCGGCGTCAGCCGCGGAGTTCTCTTTCCCATGTCCTCCGGTACCTACGGTGACGCGGTCGCCTGGAACGGCCTGACCGGCATCGATGAGAACCCGGAAGGCGCGGACATCAACGACATCTGGGCGGACAACATCAAGTACGCCAGCTTCCAGAGCCCCGAGAAGCACGGCGGCACCATCAAGGCCTTTATGTTCCCGGATGAATTCTACCCCTGCAACGGCATGGTGGCCCCGACCGGAATGCCCGGCCTGGTTTACGGCGGACAGAAGCGCAGCGCTTTCGGCCTGTGCTACCGGACTGAGATCGGTACGGATACCGACGAGAATGCCGGCTACAAGCTTCATTTCGTATACAACTGCAAAGTTCAGCCCTCCAGCCGCAGCCATGCGACCAAGAACGAGAACCCCGATCCGGAAGAGATGAGCTGGGAATACAAGTCCACTCCTGTTCCGGTCGAAGGTATTACCGGCGTTGAGCAGACTTCCGTCGTGGAAGTGTCCAGCATGGACTTCACGACTGCGCAGATGGAAGCCCTGGAAACCGTTGTTTACGGCACGGCTGCCGTGACCGGCACGAATGCCGCCCCGGCTGTTCCCGGCCGTCTTCCGACCCCCGGCGAGATCAAGACGATTCTGGCCGGAGCCGCCTGATTTCTTTAACGCCCCTGCTCTGAAATACGGGCAGGGGCAACCCCTATTTTTTTTCGGATAAAGAAAGGAGAAAAAAAAAACATGTTTTCACGCACATTTGAGTACAAAGGCTATGACGGTAATATGCATAAGGATACCTACTGGTTCAACCTGGACGAGGCCGAACTGACCAAGATGGAACTGAGCCGTGTAGGCGGAATCCGCGGATTCATGAACCGGCTGATGAAGGAAAACCGCCCGGCGGAGATCGTCGACATGTTTGAAAAGATCATCCTCGGCAGCGTCGGCGAACGCACTGCTGACGGGCGCCGGTTCGTCAAGAACCAGGAGATTATTGATGACTTCCGCTTTACCCCGGCTTACAGCCAGCTGTTTATGGAACTGGTGTCGTCCAGCGAAAAGCTGAGCGAATTCTTCCGCGGATGCATTCCGGAAGAAGTCGCTGCAAAGATCACGGAGAAGGAGCAGGCACTTGCGGAAGCCGGTCTGACTACAGAGGATCTGATCAATGGCAATGAGGAAGCAGAGAAGATTCTTCGTTCTGATACCGCGGCATCCGTTGACGGAAAGCCTTCGCTCAGCGTTGTAAAGGAATGATGATGCGTGTATGTGATTGAACATCCTGCCAAGGATTACCCGAAACGGGAGTTCTTCAATAACGCAACCAAAGAGTTCATCACCTTTGAAGCCAAGCATGTGGATGCATTCCGCCTGAAGCTGGAACACAGTCTGCTTTCCATCAGCAAATGGGAAGCAAAGCATCATAAGTCATTTTTCGGTAACGGCGGGCAAATGCCTGTGAATGAGTTTGTGGATTACATCAGGTGCATGACCATCAATGAGCCTTCGGATCCAAAAGTATACGATTACCTTACGGAGAATGATCTTAAAGGCGTTATGGAATATATGGAAGATCCGATGAGCGCTGTGGAAATTAAACCGCCAAAGAATAAGAAAAAGCCCGGAAAGAAACAAATCATTACTTCCGAGACCTTCTATATGGCCATGATTAACCAGGGTATTCCTTTTGAGTGCGAAAAATGGCATTTTAACCGCCTGAGCGCTTTACTGGATGTTTGCTCAAAGAATGGGGCGCAGGACGGATACAATACCGGAAAGCCCAAGAGTCAGCGCGAGATTATGGAGATGTACCGGGCGCTGAACGATAAGAACAGAGCCAAGTATCACTCCAGGGGATGATGAACAATGGGCGCAGCCCTTAAGCTGAAATATACCGGAAATTTCGAAAGGACCGACCGGTTTCTTCATGGAGTCATTCAGCATCATTATATGAATAAGCTAAGAAAATACGGTGAAAGAGGCGTGGAAGCGCTCAGAGAAGCAACGCCGAAAGATACCGGAAAAACTGCTGAATCGTGGCGGTATGAAATCGTGGAGAAACCCGGTCGGACCGCTATTTACTGGACAAACGACCATGTGGAGAATGGTGTGAATATTGCCATTATTCTGCATTACGGACATGCGACCAGGAACGGTGGATTTGTAGAAGGAACAAACTATATCTCATCGGCTATCCGGCCGATATTTGACAAAATGGCTGAAGAAGCATGGAAGGAGGTTGTCCAATGACCAGGGAAGTGGAAGAGCGCATCGTTGCAATGTATTTTGATAACAAGGATTTCGAAAAGAATGCCAAAGCAACGATCGAGACACTGGATGACCTCAAGAAAGGCCTGGACCTTTCTGAAGCAGCCAAAGGATTTGAGACACTGGACAAGGCCGGCAAGAGCCTGAATCTTACCCGGGCAGCGAACACGGTCCGGAATTTTGCCAACACCGTTTCCAATGTTGGTGAGAAGCTTAAAAGTTTTCTTCGGCCGGATACTTTGCTGAACGGTCTTGAAAGATTCTTTACCGGATTTAAAAACCATCTGGAGCATGTAATTCTCTTTGACTGGACGGAAAAGCTCTACAGCGGTCTTATGAATACAATTACTGCTTTTACATCCCAGCCGGTTACACAGGGCTGGAACATGTATTCTCAGCAGATGGACAATGTTCGGACAATCATGTCAGGTACCGTTCAGACATACACCGATAAAATGACCGAAGCAAACGGAAAATGGATTTATTCCGAAGCTGAGCATATGCAGTATGTTAAACAGCAGATGGCTGAGCTGACCGAATATTCCAATCAGACCGTTTACAGCCTTCAGGATATGACTGCCAATATCGGTAAATTTACCAACCAGGGAATCGAACTGGAACGTTCGGTCCGGGCCATGGAAGGCGTTACCAACGCGACGGCTAAAGCCGGGCAGGGTGCCCAGCAGGCCAGCATGGCAATGTACAATATTGCCCAGGCAATCGGCGTTGGAAAGATGACTACCATCGACTGGAAGAGTCTTGAGAATGCCAATATCGCAACCCAGGAATTGAAACAGGCGTTTATTGAAATTGCCGCAGCCAATTCCAAAAGCAATCTTCGCAAGATCGGTGATCTTTATTATGCGATGAGCGATGAAGAATATAAAAAGTATGAGCGGATGACCAAGGCTAAGCAGGAAGAATTTCTGAAAGAGCGGGAAGTTAACACCAGAAATTTCCGTGAAACTTTGAAATGGGACTGGCTTGACAGCGATACTATGCTCCGTACTTTTGAATTGCTCAGCGGAAATGAGATGGACATCAATACTTTGAAGTCATGGGGTCTTACTGATGAGCAGATTGAAAGCTTCATAAAAATGGGTGCCGAGGCCAAGAAAGCCGCCACCGAAGTCAGGACATTCGGTAAGATGATGGATGCTTTGAAGGAAGCGGCACAGGCAGGATGGGCGACCAGTTTCGAATACATTTTCGGCGATGTTCAGGAAGCAACAAAGTTCTGGACCAGGCTCAGCGGAACATTTGACGAAATGCTGAGCGACAGCGCTAAAAAACGGAACGATATTCTTCTTGAGTGGCGCGGACTGGAACGGGATGAAAACGGAAATCTGAAGCGGATCAAAGGCATGAGAGACGGTCGGGAAGATCTCATTACCGGCTTTTTTCAGATTGTTTATACTTTCCGGGATCTTGGAAGGATGGTTTCAAGTGCCTGGGAGAATGTATTCGGAAAATTTGACGGCAAGAAACTCCAAGAGATAACGACAAAATTCAGGGAATTTGCATTCAGGATTCGAAACTGGCTTGGAGTTACCGGACAGAGCGGCACAAGGCTTGAAAAGATCAGGAAGGGGCTTCAGGGTGTATTTACCGTTTTGAAAGTCGGCTGGAATGTCATCAAAGTAGTTTTCAATTTTATCAAAAAGTTAGTAGCTCCGGTTGCTGATGTTTTGATTAATGTTTTTACAACTGTATTTGGATTCTTCGACGGCCTCGAAGATCTCACTCTTGGAGGATTGATTCACAGGGTTGGCGAAGGATTGAAAAAGCTTTGGGAAACCATAAAAGGCTGGTTTACTCCCAAAAAGAATAATTTCGGGCAGACAACAGAGTCTCCGGTTGTAACTTTTCTTAAAAATATTTGGTCCGGGATTAAACAAGGCGTCGGAACTTTGATGGACGATCTTGGATTGACTGGATTGAAAAACTGGCTGATTGATGTCTGGAATGGTTTTAAAGCCTGGTGGGAAAACGAA
>JAEEGL011128041.1_pt1 | contig 14416 bp, 12 predicted proteins | sample 9134231 | NCBI WGS metagenome assembly JAEEGL01 (sample SAMN16246548, study PRJNA631951) | gut metagenome | biome: gut microbiome; feature: rumen; material: fiber-attached | host: Bos | place: Iran: Karaj | collected 2018-10
ATTTGTTGAACAAATCGGCGCAGATAGGAAATTGTCCGGCTTGCCGGGGCAAACCGGCGCAGGAGATGTAGATTCATGCAGAACGAAGATATCAGATATGAAGAGGGCGGCCTCGTTGCGAAAGCATATGAAGAGGACAATTATATCATAAGAAGATACGAAAATGATTCGAACACCGTAGCGGTTTATTTTTCAAGCAACGGGATCTATTATCCGAATACCGGGGAGACGTTCAGAAAACGAATCCTTGAGGAAAACAGATATTACGATATGGCAGAACTGAAGAGGATGGGCTATACATTCCCGGATACCTGGTATTTTTACTCCGGTTTGTGCGAAGCGGACAGGTACCAGAGTGAGCTCATGAAAAAAGCGGATGACGGGCATATCCGCATGTTTGAATTTAACACCTCCACCCATGAAAGGACAATGTTTGTCTTTAATCTGCCCGAGGTGCTTGGCAGATCGGCCGAGGAGCTCGACAGCCTGTACTCATATTATAAAGGCAGGAGGATCTTAAGAACAGACTTTTCCATAAACGTATCCGGAATATCCGGGACGGTAAGAGGAGCCTTTGCCAAAGCGGCCCGAAAGCTGCACATAAATAATAATATAATCCGGCACGGGGAAAAGAAAACTGCATCATGAGGATAGTTTGGCTCTTAAACAGTATATTGCCTCAGATAGCGGCTGCCCGGGGTATGACTCCGGACAATCCCCATGGGTGGACGGTTATGCTTGCCGATTATCTGTCCGGATCAAAGGATATTGAGCTTACCGTTTTCTATCCCCAGCACCAAAGCAGGGAAAACCATACGGGCAGAGCCGGAAACATGGGCTATGTCGGGTTTTACGAGGATCCGATCCCTGAGCTTTCTTACGACAGCTCAAAGGAGGAGAACTTCAGGAGACTGATCGATAAATGTGACCCGGATATCGTACATATCTGGGGAACGGAATACATTCATAGCCTCTGTATGCTCAGAGCCTTCGGCCATCCGGAAAGGACGGTGATCTCTGTCCAGGGACTGATATGGTTCTGGGGAGAGAAGTATACACAGGGCCTGCCTGAAAGCATAATAAACAGACATACCATAAGAGATCTTCTGAGGCATGACAGCATTTATGAACAGAAGCAGAAGTTTCTGAAAAGAGGGGAATATGAGCTGGCTGCCCTGAAGGAATCAAAATACGTTATAGGACGGACAGAATGGGATGAAAAGACCGTAAAATCGGTAAATCCCGGGCTTGAATACTTTCACTGCGGCGAAATACTCCGCCGGGAGTTTTACGACGGAGACAGATGGAGCCCTGAGCGGTGCGAGAAGCACTCCGTTTTCATTTCACAGTCATCCTATCCCATCAAGGGAATACATTTTGCTCTTCAGACTTTGAGCCTGCTTATAAAAAAATACCAGGATGTGAGGCTGTATGTGGCAGGAAAGCCCGTGTTCCCCCAAAGCATCAGAGATTATGTAAAGAGGGATTCTTATTCGAAATATATATGCGGCCTAATTAAGGAATATGGTCTTGGGGACAGGGTTGTTTTTACCGGCAGGCTTGATGCGAAGGGAATGAAGGAAAGGTATCTTCGTTCGAATGTCTACCTTCAGGCCTCCATAATGGAAAATTCGCCCAACTCCCTGGGAGAGGCCATGATCCTGGGGGTGCCATGCGTAGCCAGCGATGTGGGAGGAACCGCTTCCATGCTGAGGGACGGAGTCGATGGATTTCTCTACTCCTTTAACAGACCCGGAGAGGCGGCAGAGCACATAAGCCATGTCTTTGAAGAGGGAAAAAAGCTTAAAGCCCTGTGCAGGAGTGCCGCAGAGTATGCGGGCTGCCTGTATGACAGGAACCGGGCTTATGGGGAATATATGAAGGTGTATGAAAAGCTGAATACAGCGGGAAGCAGTGAATGAACATGGAAAAAGGCCTTGCGCCGGTGGTCGTTTTTGCGTATAACAGACCTGACTGTCTTAAACGTGCGGCACAGGCGCTCTGCTCGGACTCTCTGGCAAAAAAGACGGAAGTATTCATTTTCATAGACGGGTGCAAAAAGGAAAGCGACAGGGAAAAGGTTGCCGGATGTGTCGATCTGGCCTGCTCCCTCAAAAACTCCGACAGTCTTGGGAGAGTCGAGGTAAGCGTAAGCGAGACAAACAGAGGACTTGCGCAAAGCATAATATCCGGTGTGACGAAGGTTATCGGTGAATATAAAAGAGTGATAGTCCTTGAGGATGATCTCGTGGTCAGGGGGGCCTTCCTTCGTTATATGAACGATGCTCTCCGGTATTACGAAGAAGACGGTGAAATATGGTCTATCAGCGGCTTTACCCCGTATCTGAGAAGGTTAAAAAGGTATCCCGAAGATGTTTATTACAGCTACAGAGGCTGCAGCTGGGGATGGGCGACCTGGGAGGACCGCTTTAAGCTTGTTGACTGGCAGGTATCTACATACGGGGATTTTAAGAAGAATGAAAGCCTCAGACGGCAGTTTGCCAGAGGCGGCGGGGATCTTCCGGGAATGCTTGATAAGCAGATGAACAAAGAGATCGATTCCTGGGCCGTAAGGTGGTGCTATGAACAGAGCCTGAGGAATATGTACACAATTTATCCCAGCCGTACCTTCATAGAAAACACAGGCTTCGGAGAGGACGCTACACATACAAAAAAACAGAATATGCGTACGGCACCGGTAAACGAAAAGGACAGTCTGAAGTTTATAAAGTCAGGCCCCGATCCTGCGATCACAAGAGAATTCTATCTGTATTATACGGATACGGTTTCAAAGAAGATACGAAGGAACCTGAATCCGGAAGGGATAAAAAAACAGCTGGGAAGACTTTTTGGGAAGTGAGTCATAATAAATGTGCGGAATCTTTGGCGTGATCAATAAGAAAATCGACAGACAGCTGGCGGAGCTGTGTATAAATACTCTTATACACAGAGGCCCTGACGGGATGGGACTTTGGCAGGAATCCGATGTCACTCTGGGACACAGAAGGCTTGCCATTCTGGATCTTTCCGAAAACGGCAGGCAGCCCATGATGTACATGGACAGATATGTGATCACCTACAACGGAGAAATATACAATTTTCTGGAAATCCGCAGGGAGCTAGAGGAAAAGGGACATAAATTCCGGACCGAAACAGATACCGAGGTTATCCTTGCCGCATTTGAGGAATGGAGAGAAAGATGCCTTTACAAGTTTAACGGGATGTGGGCATTTGCAATATATGACATATTAAACGGGGAGTGTTTTCTGGCCAGAGACAGGTTCGGGGTAAAACCGCTGTTCTATACGGCTCTTGAGGGAGACGGCTTTGCCTTCGCCTCGGAGATGAAGGCTCTTCTTCCTTTGATGGACAAGCCTGAGATCAACAGGGAGATCCTTACTGACAGCAGTCAGATCATGAAGTACGAGACGTCAGATGAGTGCCTTATTAAGGGGATCGGCAGGGTCAGGGCAGGAGAATATGCCTGGATCAGAAAAGGAGAAATTTCCTTTACCGTATGGTGGGATACCCTTGATCATCTGATCGAGACTCCCGAAAGGTACGAGGAACAGGTTGAACTGTTTCGGGAGCTGTTTCTTGATGCCTGCAGGATAAGGATGAGAAGCGATGTTACCGTGGGAACGGCCTTAAGCGGAGGGCTTGATTCCAGCTCCGTTATCTGCGCAATGGCGGAGGCAGGAAAGAACTCCATGGGCGAAAGAGTCAATAAGGACTGGCAGCACGCCTATGTGGCCACCTTCGCGGGAACCGCCTTTGATGAATCCGCATATGCAGGGATGGTCACAGATCATCTTGGGATCAGAGGCACGTTCTTAAATATTGACCCTGTTAAGTACTGGGATAACATAGGAGAAGCCTTTTATTATTTTGAGGAGAACTATCACACTTCCCCGATTCACATGATGGCCGTTTATGATGCAGAGAGAAAAGACGGTACGGTGGTGACCATAGACGGCCACGGAGCGGATGAGCTGTTCTGCGGTTACTCGACGGATGTACGCCGGGCTCTTAATGACTCTCTTCCGGATCCGATAAAAACCAAAATGGTGATCGACACCTACTTAAGCAGCAATAAAAAAACCGGGAGCCTTGATGACGGCATGAACCGGTTTAAAACGATTTTCAATTTCTGCGGGCACCGCATAAAGCAGTTAATGCTGGGAGAGAGGGAGTATAAGCGGCTCTACGGCCTGCATGAGCCCTGTAAGGCCTGGGACGGAATGGATTATTTAAACCGTGTGCTTTATGATGATACACACTGTTCCATCCTGCCTACGCTGTTAAGGAATTACGACAGATACAGCATGGCAAACGGAGTAGAGATAAGGATGCCCTTTATGGATCACAGGATAGTTGAGCTGGCCTTTTCCATCGGCTGGAACAGCAAGATACGAAACGGCTGCACCAAAGCCATAGTAAGGGATGCCATGGCTTCGTTCCTGCCGGAAAAGGTGGCGTACCGCAAGGACAAGATAGGCTTTAATACGCCCATACTGGAATGGATCTCCGGGGATCTTAAGGAGTGGTTTATGGACATTGTACATTCCCGGGATTTTCTGGAAAGCGATCTCGTGGACGGCAGAGCCATATGCAGAAAAACAGAGCTTATAGCGGCAGGCGGGGATGCGGTGAATTACAAAAGCCACGGAGACATCTGGAAGCAGCTCTCACCCTATCTCTGGAAGAAATATTTCTATGACAGGGCGGTTAACAACAGATGAACATACTGGTTCTGGTGGATGACAATTACATCGGTTACTGTTCAGCCATGCTGGAATCCCTGCTTGAAAACAATACAAGGGAGACCGTAACTGTCTTTATCATCATAAACGATATGCCTTCCGAGAAGGGCCTGAAAATCCTTGACGGTGTAGTAGGCAGGTTTCCCGGGGGAGAGCTCAGGACGGTTAAAATAGAAAAAGACCTGCTTGACCTGTTTAAGGATTTTAATCTTAGGGAATGGCCCATAGAAACGTATTTCAGGATATTTGCTCCATGGATCCTTGATGAAAAGACTGAGCGTATTCTGTACCTTGACAGTGATATCATCGTAAACAGGGAGCTCTCGGGCTTTTATCATTCCGATATGGAAGGAAAGCTCATTGCAGCCTGCAGGGACACCTCGATCATGACTTTCGAAAAACGGTTAAGCTTCAACACCTCAGAGCAGGATAGAAAGGAGCTTGAGAAGATCGTATCAGGACGGGTCGGGGATGTCGGAAGGGAATATATCAATTCAGGGGTACTGCTCATGGACCTGAAGGGAATACGGGAGAAATACAGGTATGAGGATATAATTGATTTTACAGCTTCCGTAAATGATTATCTCATGTATCCCGACCAGGACATTATCAATATTTTTTTTGCCGATGACATCCTTCATGCGGATCCGATGCTCTATAACTGTCAGATAGGTACCGTAAACTACAGAGAAGAGCAGAATGTATTAAATAATGCATACATCATGCATTTTACCGGGGGAAGACCCTGGAATCGCGATTACAGGAAGCATTATTCCTCGGCGGTCAGAGGTGAGGTCTGGTGGAAGTATGCCGTAAGGAGCGGTGCAAGGACCTCATCGGAGTATCTTCGATGGAAGGCGGTAAACCTGATCCTGACAAAGCCCTGGATGATCCTGTATGATATAAGGGAGCGATTAAAATAATGGACTCAGAAGAAATAGTTTTAAGTATCATTGTCCCGGTCTACAATATGAACAGGGGCGGCCTGCTTAAGGACTGTGTAGATTCCCTGGTCGCACAGAGCGCAGGAGAGCTCTGGCGATACGCGGTGATACTGGTGGATGACTGCTCCACGGACGATTCGCTCTGGGTGCTGCGAGAGTATGAAAAGAGATATCCAGGGCTTGTAAGGGTTATCGAAAGAGAGAAAAACGGACGTCAGGGCGCGGCCAGAAATACGGGGCTGAAAGCCGCAAGGGGAAAATGGATCGGATTTGTGGATTCGGATGACTGGGTTCATAAGGATATGTACCGAAAGATGGTGGAAAGAGCCCGGGAGACCGGGGCGGACTGTGCCACCTGCCTTAACCTGATCGTAAAGGACAGAAATACCTCCGATCCCGCAGGAGAGCTTCAGGGCACAAATCTGTCAGAGGGTGAGATAACCGGGGAGCAGATAGAAAGGTCGGTCTGCCTCGGTGAAAATATGTGGAATAAGATATACCTGAGAAGTACCCTTATCGACAACGGACTGTTTTTTCCGGAGGGGATATTTTATGAGGATAATGCGGTGGCCGCATATTTCTATATCATGTCCGAAAGGATCGCCGTGGTTTCAGAGCCCTTGTATTATTATTACGTAAATCCCGATTCCACCTGCAATAATATGACGTCCGGCAAGATAACGGACAGACTTGCCGCCGGGGAATATTTTCTGGATACCGCAAAACGCCTTAAGCTTTATGATAGGAATACGGAGCTTTTCCTGTTCGGATATTTCTGTCAGGTTTTTGTGATGGGGATCACGCATGTATGGAAGCTTAAAGCCGGGACTTTGGAAAGATATCGGCTGATTAAAAAAATAAGGGCCGCACTGAACCGTAACTGTCCCGACATGAGAGGGAACCGGCTGTTTCTGCAGTACTACCCACAGCTGTTAAGAAGCTACGGGATCATAAGGGTATCTGCTGCCTTATATATGCTCTATCATTATTACAGGGAAATTGTTAAAGGAAAAACTGGTTAAAGCCCGGAAAATGATATGTTCAAAAAGATCGGATATATTTTTAATAAAAAACAGAAGCTTAAGCTTATACTGCTCTTTTTTGTGATACTTGTGGGAACGGGGCTTGAGCTTCTCGGGGTGACGGCCATACTGCCTTTGGTGAATGTGGTGATGTCTCCCGAAATTCTGGACACCAACGGGTATATGCGTTTTATCAGAGAGCTTCTCGGTATTGAAACCGTAAACGGGTTCGTATTGTTTATGGCCCTTGTCCTGATCGTTGTTTATATTGTAAAAAATCTGTACCTGATCTATATGAACAATGCTCTGATAGGCTTCACCAGAAACTGTCAGGTATATCTGTCCACAAAGATCATGGATGTGTATGTAAGACAGGATTATCTGTTCCATGTGATGCATAACACGGCGGAGCTTCAGAGAAACATCAGTCTGGACGTTAATCAGTTTGTGCAGTTTATAAGCGCGGGACTGCAGCTTCTTACAGAAGTCAGCGTATGCGTTGTGCTTATCGGCTTTCTTTTAAGACAGGATGTGGTGACAACCTTATCCGTTGCGGTTATCCTGCTTGTCTTTATCCTTGTGGCAGCCTCGTGGCTTCGTACAAGGCTGGGAGAGCTGGGAGAGAAGGCAAGGATTACGGGAGCCAGGGGGACCCAGATATCACTGCAGATATTCAACGGTATAAAGGACATCAAGGTCTTTAACAGAGAAGGCTATTTCCTTAAAAGCTATGAAGACTACGCCGTAACGGAGGCCTCTCTCCAGAAGAAACAGCAGCTGTTCAGCTACCTTCCGAAGCCCATAATGGAGTCGGTATGTATATGCAGCCTTCTTGTGACCCTTTCCGTAAGGATCTATTTCGGAAGTCAGGAGGATCTGGTAAGCTTCATCCCCACACTGTCGGTTTTCGCCTTTGCGGCCTTCAGGATGCTGCCGTCCTTTAACAGGATAACCGGATACATGGGGACGATAAGCTATGCGAAGGCCTCGGTCAACGCGCTTTATGAGGATCTTAAGCAGATCGAGGTACTGATAAGGGAAGAAAAGAAGAGCAACGTGGACTCGGGAGAGCTTTGCTTTAACGATGCCCTGAGGATAAAGGATATCTCCTTCAGATACCCGGGAAGCGGGAAATATGTTTTTGAGGACGTGAGCTTCGATATAAAAAAGGACTCTTCCGTGGCACTGATCGGGCCCTCCGGAGCCGGAAAGACTACCCTGGCCGATGTGATCCTCGGAGTGCTGCAGCCCGTGAAGGGAAGCATCAGCCTTGACGATACGGATATCTTCAGCCATCTGGGAAGCTGGCATAAGATGGTAGGCTATATCCCCCAGGAGATCTATCTTCTGGATGATACCGTATACAGGAACATCGCCTTTGGGATCGATGATGGGGAGATAGACATGGGGGAGGTAAGAAGAGCTGCTGCGGAAGCCCAGCTTGAGGAGTTTGTCGAGACTCTTCCCGATAAATACGATACGCGGGTAGGCGAAAGAGGAGTCATGCTTTCGGGAGGGCAGAGACAGAGGATAGGGATCGCAAGGGCGCTTTATCATAATCCCGGGGTACTTGTTCTTGACGAAGCCACCTCGGCGCTTGATAACGCCACGGAGTCAGCGGTTATGGAGGCGATCAACAGCTTTCAGGGGAGCAAGACTCTTATTGTTATCGCCCACAGGCTGTCGACCATAAAAAACTGTGACCGTATCTATGAGGTAAATGAAGGAACCGTTATACAAAGGGAGCCTGAGGATGTGTTCGGAGAAAAAACCGATTGATCGGTGTTTCAACTGCAGATGGGCGCGGGAAGGATAAGATGGATTGTCTGATATTTTATGAGCTGGTTGAGAGAAGCTATGAAAATGACCTTCTGATCAAGCTGGAGATGGAGCGCAGAGGCTACTCTATAAAGCTTGTCAACATGTACTGGAAGGATTTCTGGAAAAGCTTCTTTTACCATCCGAAGATATATGTGGTTCCAAGCTTAAGGGACACGAACGTGATGTCCTCACTGTGTTCGCCATGGTATAAAAGGGCGGCATGGGTAAATCTGCAGGAGGAACAGATAGGGTTTTCCAGTGAGGCCGATATTGCCATTTTCCTGCCAAAGGGAAGGGCAAGGGAGGCAGCGCATTTATGCTGGGGACAGACCGCAACGGGCTACATGGAGCGGGCCGGGGTGAAAAGCGAGAATATAATCCCGTCGGGTCCGATACAGTTTGACCTGTGCAGTCCCCGGTTTAAAGCCTATTTCTATGACAGGAAATATCTGGCAGAGGAATTTGGGATTGATGTGAATAAAAAATGGGTTCTTTTTGCCTCGGACTTCTGTACAATTTCCGAATGTCAGACCGAAGAAAGCCTTAGGGATAAAATGGCAAAGTTCGGTGATTTCTGGAAGACAATGTATGATTATGAGACGGACTGCTCGAGGATGCTGACAGAGTGGTGGGACAGATATCTTACGGCTCATAAGGACACCGTCTTTATCTACAGGCCCCATCCTTCGGAATATAAGAGGATAAAGCTGATCGATGAGCTGAAGGCCCGGCATGAAAACTTTGTCTGTATCAAAAAGTATTCCATCAAGCAGTGGATCCATGTTGTCGATGTATTCACCACCTGGATAAGCTCGTCGGTGATGGAGGCCTGGTATCAGGGAATACCCTGCTTTGCCCTGGGGGTGAAAAACAGCATCATGGACAGCGGGCTTTCGATAGCCCTCTTCAGGAGTGAAAAATACATCACGGATTACGAGATGTTTGAAAAAGCCATGACGGATCCCGCTTCGATGAGGGAGGAATGGTTTCCGATCAACGAAGAGCAGGTTGAAATGATATACGGAAAAAAGAAGGAGGAGCTTTCGTACATCGGAGTCTGTGACTATCTGGAATCCATCCTTAAGGATCCGAAAAAGCTTGAGAGCATGAAGCTTTCCCTTTCAAAGGAGGAAAGGAAGCTGGAGCTTTCGGATAAGCTCAGGTATGCGAAGGTTACCCTGTATAACGATATCGTATGCAGGATATGGAAGCTTCTGTGCGTCCTCATGCCCCGAAAGAGGGAAAACATAATAAAATACAAGGACAGCTTAAGCAGGTTCGACAAAAGGTTCCTAAAGGACAAAGAGGACAGGCTGAGAAGGATAACAGGATAAAGGAAGAATTGCTTTGACAGATCTGGAATTATATATTGTTTCCGAGGAAACAAAGATCGTAGATACAATGAAAACAATAGACGCGGGAGAAAATGCCGTCGCTTTTGTATGCAGGGATAAAAAGCTGGTTGCGGCCGTTTCGGACGGGGATGTCAGACGTTATATCATTGCGGGGGGAAACCTTGACCGTCCCGTAAAGGAGGTGGCCAATTATTCTCCCATCAGTGTGCTTTCCGCCGACAAGGTGGATTATGACGGGCTGATGGAGGAGAAATGCATAACCGCCCTTCCCATCGTGGATGAGGAGGGCCGCATACTGGATATAAAGTTTTTAAGCAAACGGCATATCCGCAAAAGAAAGGCAGGGCTTCCCGTTATAATCATGGCGGGAGGGAAGGGCAGCAGGCTGAAGCCCTTTACAGAGATACTTCCCAAGCCTCTGATACCCATCGGGAACAAAACCATAACGGAGCACATCATGTCAAGATTCGGTGAATATTCCTGTACCCACTTTGACATGATCGTCAACTATAAAAAGAATTTCATAAAGTCCTTTTTTCAGGACAACGAACAGAAATACGATATAAGCTTTCTGGAGGAGCCTGAATTCTGGGGGACCGCCGGGGGGCTGAAGCTTGCCGAGAACAGATACGACGGTACGGTATTCGTGACCAACTGTGATATACTGGTGCAGTGCGATTATGCCGACCTGGCTGACAGGCACAGGGCGGCGGGCAATATAATCACAATCGTCTGTGCCAGAAAAAAGGTGGTGATCCCCTACGGAACCATCGAGACAGATGATCAGGGAAGGGTAAGGAGGATAACCGAAAAGCCCTCCTTTGAATTCAATACAAACACGGGGCTCTATGTCATCGAGCAGGAGTTTCTTAAGAAAATACCTGCAAACACTAAAATAGACATAACAGATGTTATTGAAATGTGCATAGAGGACGGTGAAAAAGTGGGAACATATCTTGTGGACGAGAAGGACTGGATGGATATGGGACAGCTGGATGAAATGGAGAGAATGAGAAGACATCTGGGCGTAAAATGAGTTATCGGACAGCCGGTTTACAGAAAACGGCAATAAAACACAGAGGAAAGAGGGACATAATGAGAAAGAAGACACTTATAATAGCTGAAGCCGGGATAAATCATAACGGAAACATGGGGCTGGCAAAGGAGCTCATCCATGTGGCAAAGGAGGCCGGGGCGGATATAGTAAAGTTCCAGACCGGAAAGACGAATTACGTCATGTCTAAGTTTGCGCAGAAGGCGGATTATCAGAAGGAAAACACGGGCTCGGAGGGAAGCCAGTTGGATATGTGTCTTGAACTGACCTTTCCCTATTCCGCGTTTGATGAGCTGGCAAGAGAGTGTGAAAGGTGCGGTATTACGTTTCTTTCAACCCCGTTTACGGTAGACAGCGTCGAATATCTGGATTCCTTCGACATGCCCTTCTGGAAGATACCCTCGGGGGAGATAACCCACCTTCCGTATCTGATCGCCATAGGAAAAACGAAGAAGCCGGTGGTGCTGTCAACGGGAATGTGCTATCCGGAGGAGATAGAGGATGCCATAAGGGTTCTTAAGGAAAACGGAACGAAGGATATAACTCTTTTACACTGCAACACGGAATACCCCACCCCCTTTGAGGATGTCAACTTAAACGCGATGAAGACCATGAGGGACAGATTCGGCCTGGAGGTCGGTTACTCCGACCATACCAGGGGAATAGAGGTTCCCATTGCCGCTGTGGCCATGGGAGCTACTATCATAGAAAAGCATATCACCTTAAGCCGCAGGATGCCCGGCCCCGATCACAGAGCCAGTCTTGAGCCTGATGAGCTGTCGGCCATGGTAAAGGCTATCCGTAATATAGAGCTGGCCCTGGGTGACGGTGAAAAGAAGCCGAGCCCCTCCGAGACGGGAAATATCGTCATTGCAAGGAAGAGCATAGTTGCCCTCAGGGATATTAAGAAGGGTGAGATCCTGACGGAGGAAAATGTGATGGCAAAGCGCCCCGCAAACGGCATTTCGCCCATGCGCTGGTTTGAGGTCATCGGAACGAAGGCTGTCAGGGATTTTGCGGAGGATGAGCCCATTGAGCTGTAGGATATGTATTGTAAGCGGCAGCAGAGCGGAATACGATCTGTTAAAGCCGCTGATCGTCAAACTAAATAAGGATAAGGACTTTGAGACTGATTTTGTTATTACCGGAAGTCATCTGGATTCCCTCTTCGGAGAGACCCAGAATGCTATCCTGTCAGATGGGATACCGGTGCGTGCAAAGATAAGGATCCCTCTTGAGGATGACCAAAAGGCCGGGATGTCGATCGCGACTGCGGAGACCATAAAGGGCTTTACGGATTTTTTCGAGAAGGAGGACTACAGGCTCCTTATCGTGCTGGGAGACAGATTTGAGATATTCGGTGCGGCCTTTGCCGCGGCCATGCTTGGAATACCCATCGCCCACCTCTACGGAGGTGATACCACGGAGGGCGCGGTGGATGAGTTTTTAAGACACAGCATTACCAAGATGAGCTATCTTCACTTTACCTCCAGCGAAGTTTACAGGAAGAGAGTGATACAGCTGGGAGAAGAGCCCGGGCGGGTATTCAATGTGGGCTCCATGGGAGTGGAAAATGCTCTTGCTCTTCCAAGGCTGTCCCTTGAAGAGCTGGAGAGGGAGCTTGGGTTTGAGCTTTCAGGCCGGGATTATGCGGTGGTGACCTATCATCCCGTCACTCTGGAGAATTCCACCATGGAAGAGCAGATGTATGAGCTTATAGCAGCCATGGATGCCTTCAGTGACTACGGCTTCATCATTACCAGGTCAAACGCCGATGCGGGGGGAAGATTGATAAACGAGATCTGGGAGAGGGAGTCTGCGGTCCGCGGCAACTGGTATTTTACGGCGTCCCTCGGAGCAGTGAAATATCTGTCCGCTTTAAAGTACTCTAAATTTATGCTGGGCAATTCCTCCAGCGGTATCTCGGAGGCACCTTCGATGAAGATTCCCACCGTGAACATCGGAGACAGACAGAAGGGAAGGGTTATGGCGGACAGCCTGATCTGCTGCAGGCCTGAAAGGGATGACATCATCTGCGCAATGAAAAAGGCGGCAGGCAGTGAGTTTCAGGATATTGCAAAAAACGTTGTCAGTCCCTTCGGCGACGGTAATACTTCGGATCGGATAATCGAGCAGATAAGAAGATTTTTCCTCAACGGGGATATCGATCTGAAGAAAAAGTTCTATGATCTGTAAAGGAGAAAACCATGGCTAATATTGCTATAATTCCGGCCAGAAGCGGATCCAAGGGGTTAAAGGATAAAAACATAAAACCGTTTGCGGGAAAGCCGCTGTTAGCTTATTCTATCGAAGCGGCATACGGCTCCGGACTGTTTGACATCATCCATGTGTCCACGGATTCCGAACAGTATGCCGAGACAGCCAGGGCATTCGGAGCCGATGTTCCTTTTTTAAGAAGCGAGGAGCTTTCATCGGATAAGGCCGACTCCTGGGACGCGGTGTCGGAGGTGCTTGAAAAATACGGAAAGCTTGGCAGGGAATTTGACATGCTCACCCTCCTTCAGCCCACCAGTCCCTTGAGAAACAGTGGACATATAAGACAGGCCTATGATATTTTTACGGAAAAAAAGGCCAATGCGGTATTCTCGGTATGTGAGGCGGATCATCCGCCGGCGTGGTATCACGTACTCGGGCCCGACGGGGATATGTCCGGATTCGGAAGCGGGAGCGATAACGGAAAGCAGCGGCAGGACTTTGAAAAGTATTACAGGATCAACGGAGCGATCTATATGATCTCTGTGGATTATTTCAAAGAAGATCATATAAATCTGTTCAGGGAGAAGGCCTGTGCCTGTATCATGGAGAAGAGATATTCTGTTGATATCGATGATGAGTTTGATTTTGAGGTCGCGCAGGCCGTGTATATGATCAACCGGGGATAAAAAAGCGGGGGTTGCGATTCGGCCGTGAATGGTAACGTAAAAAGTAACTGGAGGGGAGAGAGCGATGGATAAAATGTACATAGTCGGAGCGGGAGGACTGGGAAGAGAGCTGCTCCAGATAATAAAGGAAATAAATGAGGCGTCTCCCACCTGGGAGATTGCGGGTTTTCTGGATAATAATACCGATGCTTTAGAAGGCGTCGAGTGTGATTATGAGGTTGTGGGAAGAAACAGCGACTGGGAGCCGAAGGAGGGAGAGGTGTTTGCCATGGCCATTGCCGATCCCTCGGCCAAACAGCTGCGCTCTCAGGAGCTGAAGGCAAAGGGGGCCGTTTTCCCCGCCATCATACATCCTACCGCGCAGATAACAAAGTTCAGCCGTTACGGAGAGGGGCTTATCATGTTCCCGTATTCGAAGCTGTCGGTCAATTCAGAGGTCGGTGATTTTGTTACCATCTTTTCCTCGGGAGTTGGTCACGATGTGTTTATTGACGATTACTCAACCCTTAGCGGGATGAGCAGCATCTTAAGGAACGGAAGGATCGGAAAAAGAG
>JAEEGL011272324.1_pt1 | contig 14416 bp, 13 predicted proteins | sample 9134231 | NCBI WGS metagenome assembly JAEEGL01 (sample SAMN16246548, study PRJNA631951) | gut metagenome | biome: gut microbiome; feature: rumen; material: fiber-attached | host: Bos | place: Iran: Karaj | collected 2018-10
ATCGGCTTCACGACGGTGTTAATAATCGAGAAAATCAAACCGGCAGTCGCATATAGCCAAAAAGACGAGCGCATCATCTCAGAGCCTTCGCGGAAGCTTCCGAAGAAGTTGATGCATATATACATCGCAACAGTCGAAACGAGCCACCTGAGTAGGAAGCTCAACATTTGCCTCTTTACCATAAGCCTATTTTAGCGCATCTTTGCGTTTTAATAAAGTGTGGTACTGGATCGCAAAGCGATGGCTTTCTTCATCAATCCTAGCAATCAGCTTCGCGATATGGCTGTCGGGCGCAAGCTCCACCATTCGGTAGTCGTCACCTTCAACAAGCACAATCCTGACCTTAGCATTGCGACTGTGATCGCCACTTTTATCACGCCCAATCACCGGCACACCCGCCTCTTCGCAGAGCGCTTTAACGGCTGATAATTGCCCTACCGAGCCATCAAGCACAATCAAATCCGGCCTCCCCCAATCATGAAGATGGTGCAAGCGTCGCTCGACGACCTCATGCATGCTCTCGGTATCGTTGTTCTGCTGCTTATGCAGTTTAAAGCGGCGATATTTCGTCCTATCGGCCGTACCATTCATAAAGCAAACCATCGACGCCGCAACGTTCTTCCCGGATTGATGACTGATATCGTAGCCCTCAATGCGTACAAGCGGCTTCTCAAGTTTCAAGAGCTCCTGCAGTTCTTCAAGCGCCCTATCGCCAGAAATGTCCAGAAACTCTTTGTCGGAGAACACAATTTTTGTACCGAGGCCCTTCAGCCCAAAGAACTGATTCCGATAAGTCGCCGCCTTCTCGTAATCTCCGCGCGCCGAAGCCTCATACATCAGCTTCTCGAGATCCCTTACGAGGCGCTTTCTGTTCCCTTTCAGATAGCTAATCATGCGACGCAAATCGCGCTTATATTCCGCAGGCGTCACCTTGCCCGCCTCAATACCCGGCGTCAAACCTAAATCCGTGTTCAATGTCTTGCGGCCAGTATACGGCTTGTCGTAATATGGGAAAATCCGGCGCAAAATCCTAAGCGCCCTAGTAATCGCCGTCTTACCATAATACGGCCCGAAATACTCCGCCCCGTCATCCTCAGGATTGCGCGTCATCGTGACGCACGGCACCTCGGACTTCATATCAATGCGCACATAGCAAACCGACTTATCGTCGCGAAGCAAAATATTCCACTTCGGCATGTAGCGCTTAATCATCTCGCTCTCGAGAAATAGCGCATCCATCTCCGTATCAACTACGATCCAGTCCGTATCGTCAATCTCAGCCACGAGCGCCCGCGTCTTAGCATCCTTCTGCTTCGGCGAATGAAAATACTGTGACACCCGATTCTTCAAAATTGCTGCCTTGCCGACATAGATAACTTCGCCCTCGCGATTCTTATGAAAATACACCCCCGGTTCTTTCGGGAGTTCCTTCAATTTCGCTTTAAGCTTAGGCGTCATATACTACTATCCTACCACAAAAAGCCACCCGTTTACGGGGTGGCTTTTAAAGTAACAGTAGTTTAGCTTTCGACGCTAGAACCGCCGCCCAAGAGGCTCGAGAACAATGGCCCGAAAAGTTGGCTCATGTCAAAGTTCTCAAATTGCTTCTTCATTTGTGGCAAGTACGTATCGACGCATGCTTCGACGTAGGCGGAGCCATAGGAGCCATAAGTGCTCTGGCACAATTCCTTCGTATAATCTTCAGCATAATCGTTCAAAGTCGTCTTAAGGGCGCTCTCAATCTCAGAGCCGAGAGTTAAGAGAGACTTAGCGTTGCTTGGCTTTTCAATATCGGCCTTGTCGTAGTTGAACTTGAGTTCATAATCTTTCTTGCCATCATTAATACGGACAACGGAGAGATCATGCGACCATGGCTTAACACCAAGGACAATCGTCGACTCTTTTTCGTCTTCTTTCTTGTCATCTTCGACGCATTTGCTTGCGCCGTCACCGACCATAGCCTTCGCGAAGTTCTTGCTCTTTTCCTGATCGACCTTAACTTTGATATATTTAACGCCGTCCTCTTCCTTGACATCTGCGCTCTCGTCGCGTTTGATGAAGGCGTTATCTTTATAAGCATCTTTTAGCTTGCTTGCGTCAGCGCTGAGAAGAGACTGAACATCGAACGAACAGCCATCGCTCTTCGGGATCAAGTTGCTAATCATATCGAGATCGAGCTTAATCCAGTTGTCATCGATCGCACCAGACATTGCCTTAATAATGGCGTTAACCATCTTCGTCTGGGAACCCATCGTTGAGATACTATCTGCATCCATAAAGTTCTTAATGTCCAACTTGCTAAGGCCGCTGAATTTGACATATGTTTCACTCTTATACTGAATGGCGTCAATGTCGACTTTCATGCCTTCCATCTCGAGCTTGCCTGCAAGCTTTAGATTTTCGCCAGATTTCTTAATGTCGAAGTCGAATGTACCTGTCTTGTCGCCGCTCTCGACATCGATCTTACTCGTAATGCCGAGATTCTCTGATTCGTAGATTTTTGCGACCGCGTCGTTCACCATCGTCTCTGGCGATTCGCGCATCATGAGAAGCAAGAATGCAGCTACGCCACCACCGATAAGAAGAACTGCGAGGACACAAATCGTAATAATAAGGCCCGCTTTAGACTTCTTCTTTGGTGCAAGTGCAGCACCCGTAGCAGCAGCATTAGCGACTACTGGCTGTTCTGCTGGAGCCGGGGCTGGTGCTGGAGCAGCAGCTGGCTCTTCCTTTTTAGCTTCTTTTTTCTTACCGAAGATAGGTGCGCCATCTTCAGCCGGCGCTGCAGACGCAGCAGCCTTTGGCTTGTCGAAAATCGACTTTGGTTCGTCTTGATTCTCCACAATCTCTCCTTTCATATTAGTTTCGTTGTTAATAACATCGCCACCCCCCGTAAAATCGTCGTGAGTAAAATCACCCGAGCTAATTATAGTACCTGCACCAGCGGGGACGAGAGGATTATTTACTCTATCTTCCGGAGCCGAAATAAACTCTTCCTCGGCACGAGCTTCCTCCAGTTCTTCCGCCGTCAAATCAGGCTCTTCGCTCACTACTCTTCGCCTCCGTCAACGTTGACGACACCATCGCTATAGGTAACCTTGCAGCTCGTATGCGCGCGAGTACAGGCCTCAATCGACTGATATTTATTCAAAATGTCTTGCGAGAAGAAGAATAGTTGAACGGCAATAATCGCAAAAATTAATGTTGTTGCTGCGAAAAAGCAATAGAAAAACCTGAATTTTCCAGTAACCTTGTGGTTCTCTGGATTACGTTCCTTATAAATAAACTCTGCCGGGTTAGTTTTTCGAGCAGAATTAACCGGCTTAGAGACCTTCGCAGTGGTCTTCTTCGCCGCTGGCTTCTTAGTAGCCATCTATGGCGCCCTCCTTATAAATATTTCCTTTATAGTATCATAATCGAAATATTTTTGCTATTATATACATAAGAATTTTCATAGTATTTTAGGGAGAAAGGCATCGATATTATGCAAGAAAAAAGCACAATTATTAAATATATTCACGCGCGTCAAATTCTCGACTCACGCGGCAATCCGACTGTCGAAGCAGACGTCATGCTCGAGAGCGGCGACGCCGGTCGCGCCGCTGTCCCATCTGGCGCATCTACCGGCGCCGGCGAGGCCCTTGAACTCCGCGATGGCGACAAAGAACGCTTCGGCGGTAAGGGCGTCTTGAAGGCCGTCTGGAATGTTAATAACAAGATTGCTGACGTATTGATCGGCAATGATGCCGCCGATCAACGCGCCATAGATCAGCTCATGATTGATCTTGATGGCACACCGAACAAATCAAAGCTCGGCGCCAACGCCATTCTCGCCGTTTCCCTAGCGGCCGCTAAAGCCGTTGCGCATGCTAAAGATATGCGTTTCTATGAATATGTTGCCGAACTTGCCGGCACAACCGACGAAATGTGTCTCCCAATGCCGATGATGAACGTCATGAACGGCGGCGCACACGCTGCCTGGTCTACCGACTTCCAGGAATACATGATTATCCCTGTATCCGCCCCAAATATGAGCGACGCTGTCCGCATGGGCGCCGAAGTCTTTCACGCTCTCGCGAAGATTCTCAAAGAGCGCGACTATGTTACTACTGTCGGCGACGAGGGTGGCTATGCCCCGCGCGTAAAAGACGGCAACAACGAGCCACTCGAGCTCATTAAACTCGCCATTGAAGCCGCAGGCTATCGCCTCGGTGATGATATCTGCATCGCAATGGACGTTGCTGCATCCGAGTTTGCCGTAGATGACCACTACGAGCTTAAGACTAATGGTGACTGGAAGACGAGCGAAGACCTAGCGAACTGGTACCAATGGATCACCGACAACTACCCAGTAGTTTCAATCGAGGATGGCCTCGGCGAAAACGACTGGGATGGCTGGGCAAAGCTCACTGAACGCTTCGGCGAAGACATCCAGCTCGTCGGCGACGACCTCTTCGTTACGAACAGCAAACTGCTCCAAAAAGGCATCGATAAGAAGGTGGCAAACTCGATTCTCATCAAGCCAAACCAAATTGGTTCCCTCACCGAAACCATCGACGCCGTACTTCTTGCGAAAAAGAATGGCTATACCTGCGTGATGTCACACCGCTCCGGCGAAACCGAAGACGTTTCGATCGCCCACCTCGCAGTTGGCCTCGGCACTGGCCAAATCAAAACCGGTTCCCTCAGCCGCTCCGAGCGCATCGCAAAATACAACGAGCTCATCCGTATTGCAGAAGCAAACTCTACGCTCGGGCTCACCAATCCATTCAAGCAATAACAAAAAGCCGCCCCGAAGGGCGGTTTTTTGATTGCTACTCTTCGTCGAGGGCTTCTTCGATCATTTCCTTAATCTGAGTCTCGACAGATTTATCAGACATGAAGTCGACCTGTTCGCCATTTACAATAATCGTTGGTGTCGCGCTGACCTTATCGTTCACGCCCTTCGATTTATCATTATTAATCTTTTCTTCGAGCTTAGAGTTCTTCAAATTTGCCTTAAACTCATCCACATCCCCTTTGCTCTTTGAGGCAGTCTTGAAAAGTTCAACATACTTATTGGTCAATTTCGTACCGGAAAGATTCTCCCAATCATCTTGGTTCGCAAAGACAGTACTCAGCATCTCCCAGAAGTAGCCTTGCAACCCAGCAGACTCAATCGCAATTGCAGCAGACATTGCATTCTTGTGATAGTTCAATGGATAGTGTCTATAGGTAAAGGCTACTTTATCCTTGTATTTCTCATAGATTGCGTCCATTCTCGGCATCATGCTAGCGCAACCAGGACACTGTGGATCCGCATATTCCACGACCAATACTTTCGAGTTCCGATTGCCACGAATGTGCTCTTCCGGGACCTTCTCCTCATTAGGCTCTTTATCGATAACAACCGTCTCTTCATCAGGCTTATCCACACTCCTCGGCTTATTGCCTTGAGCCATAGTTAGGATAATGGCAAGCACGACACCTACTGCTACTACAGCAACGCTCAAGATAATCACGGTCACGATAAGACCAACTGGCTTTTTCTCTCCAGAGTTTGTCTTAGCGGGGGCCTGTTTCAAAATTGGTGTTTCTTCGTTCATAATACCGCTCCTCCTAAAGCGCTAATTGTCATCATTATAATCCCGGCAAGCAAAACGCCGCACATAATTGCAATCGAAGATTTTTTGAGGCCAAAACCAAGGAAGCTCGCCGCAAAAGTTCCAGTCCATGCGCCAGTCCCAGGAAGAGGAATGCCCACGAACAGCATGAGCGCCAAGAACGCCCCATTCTTTCCGGCCTTTTTCGAGATTTTATCGCCCGCGCGATGCCCTTTCTTCAGGCACCATGAGCAAAACTTGCCGACAATCTTCTTATCCTTACCCCAATTTAAGAAACGCTCAGCAAAGAAATAAATAAACGGCACCGGCAACATATTTCCGATAATACAAACGATATACGAAGGAATGATTGGCATACCCCAAATCTGAGACACCGGAATCGCGCCACGAAGCTCGACAAGCGGCACCATCGAAATCAAAAAGATTTTTACAAAATTCCAAAACATCTATCTAATTATAACCCGGCTTGCCGAGTAATCTGAACATTTTAACCTTGTAATCGTCAACGCCAGGCTGGTTAAACGGATTCACGCCAAGCGTAAATGCACTAAGCGCACAGGCCATTTCAAAGAAGTAAATCAATGCGCCTATCGAGTATTCGCTAATATCCGGCATAATAATGCGCATCACCGGCACGCCACCAGCTTCATGCGCTTCACGCGTCGCCTGTGCGACCGTATGCTTGATTTCGTCAAGCTTTTGGCCGGCGAGATAATTCAATTCATCAATATCGCTGACCGCAATTGGCACAACGATTTGCTCCGCCTCGATCTGCTCCGACTCAACGAAAGTTTCGAAGACGATACGCTGACCATCCTGCATGTACTGACCGAGCGAGTGAAGGTCTGTCGAATAAATCACGCTCGCCGGGAAGATACCTTTCCCGTCCTTGCCTTCGCTCTCGCCGAATAGCTGCTTCCACCACTCAGAGAAATATTTGAAGCTAGGCTCAAAATTCGCCAATACCTCAACATTGAAGCCACGCTCCAAAAGCACGTTACGCATCACGGCATATTTCGTTGCATTCCCGCCAGTATAAATCAAAGCTTCGCGCTCTTTTTCCGCACCCTTCATCAGCTGATCAACGTCAATTCCGGCCACCGCCATCGGCAACATGCCAACAGGCGTCAAAACCGAGAAACGTCCACCGATATTATGCGGAATCGCAAAACTCTCGTAATGATTTCCCGCGATTTCCTGCTGGAGCACACTCTCGTCATCAGTCGTAATAAAGATTCGCTTCGGGGCTTCCTCTGCGCCGTAACGCTCAATCAGTCGCTGTCTGAGGAAGCGGAACGCAATCGCCGTTTCCATCGTTGTCCCCGACTTCGAAATCACATTCACCGAGAAATCCGCATCTTTTATCTGGTCGAGAACCTTCTCAAGTTCACGTGCCGAGAACGAATTACCAGTAAAAATCAGCTTCGTGCGTCCACGCTCGCCGCCGAGCGCTTCAACGACTGCACGAAAACCAAGATAACTCCCGCCAACACCGACGCAGACAAGATAATCAGAGTCGCTACGGATCTTTTCTGCGGCTTTCTTGATGCGTTCAAATTCCGCTGCATTATAGTTGACCGGCCAATCTACCCAGCCGCCCTTCGTAGAACGCTGAGAAAGCCAAACAAAATGCCCCGTCTGGCGAATTCGCTCAGAAAGTTCAGCCTCTGATAAGAATTTCGAGTAATCACATTCGAACTTTATCATCGACCACCCTTTCTTTTATTACAAACTTACTGCTATATCGTGCAGATCGCTCGAATTTAGCGCATCGCTTTCATCGACAATCAAATAGAACACGCCGCCATTCACCCAAGCTGCGCTTGAGCCAGAGATATAAATCGTAAGACCCTGATCCTTCGCGACAGAATAATCATCACCCCATTTTTCAGATACATAATTCGTAAGAACTGCAGCCGAATCCCAAGAGGATTTTTCCTCAACGAGCGAGAAACGCTGACCCTGATCGTTCTTGAAAGCCATCGTAATGCGGCCCTGCTCCTCCTTTGCTAGGCCATCGAGACGATAATTCGCTGGCACGTAGCTAGGATAAGATTTATCAATGCCACTATGAATGGCCGCCACACGAACCGAAATATCAGGAAGATTAACGCTCACGAGATAGCCAAGCACGACAAGCGAAAGCACGGCCACGACAGCCGCAACAGCGACTTTCTTCTTCTGCCAAAACTTCTTTGTCTTCTTAAGCGTACGGACATCTGAGACGTCCTCCATCGTCGATACACGACGAAGCGCCTGCTGAATCGCACGGTCCTTGAGCTCCTGAGCGGAAAGCTGTTTCGGTTCTGGCGCCTTACGCGCAGCGAGACGAGCCTTGGCGATCCTTGCAACCTTCGTATCGACAGCTGGCTCAATTGGATCGTCATCGATCGCTTTTATCTGTGCCAAATCTTTCAATGAAACCATGCGAGCGGTCGTACGATTCTCGACGCGCTTCTGAACACTTTTTTCATCATCAGCCTGTTTTGCCAGGGGTTTCAGCTGCACTTTATTCGTTTTCGAAACCAAAGCACGACGCATCGTCTTCTGATTTTTGAGCGTGCGGCTAGCGGCACCAGCGGCAGCCCTAATCTGCGGATGATTGACGGTCGGCTTTTTGACAAAACGACGATTAAGGGTAGTCGAACGTTGTGCGCGAGAGCGATTCAAAGCGCTGGCGTTCTTCGCGCCGGCAGTATTATTCGTAACTCTCACAACTCCGTCCATTCACTACCTCTCACTTATTCTGCTAATGTTAGTTTAAAACATAAGCGTACAAATATCAACAACATTTTTAAGCGTAAGCACTTTGTGTGATATAATATGAACACAGAATATGGATCGTGCGAAACAAAAAAAGATACGCAATATCCGCGTTATCTTGACTAATATCTTTATGAGCATTTCTGTTGTCGCGATAGTTTTTGTACTCATGCTCATCGCGATGGGTTTTTCATTCAATGAATCCGGCAAACTCGAGCAGGCTGGCTTGCTCCAACTCAGCTCCCACCCATCCGGGGCTTCCGTAGAAATCGACAAAAGCGTCCAGTTTGGACATACCGATTTTAGCAAAATGCTAAGCGCCGGCGAGCACTCTATCTATATCGACAAAGAAGGCTACGATTATTGGAAGCAAGACGTCAAGATTGACGCCGGCCTCGTCACGCGCGTCGAATGGATCCGTCTCTTCCCCAAGAATGCCCAAATCAGCAACGTCTCCGGCTTCAAGCCAGTTCGCCTCGCAACCTTCTCCCCTGACCGTCGCTGGCTCATTCTCGCCGAGCAAGATTCAAACAACCTTATTCGCATCAATATCCAAGACGAGAAGCTCAAGCGCGGCACTCTTCCTCTCGCAAATCTCCTCAGCGCTAATAGTACTAACGCCCAAATTGGCGATATCACAATCATGGCTTGGAGCGAGAACTGCAATAAGCTCCTCGCTCGCTGGGATTACGACGACAAAACCACTTGGCATCTCTTCGACCTAGAGCATTCCGAAAATAGTTTAAACCTTTCCAACAAATTCGGCCTCAGTTTCGAAGACGTCCAGATCGCAAATGGTTCCGCTTCTAAACTCTGGGCGCTTGCGAATGGCAAACTGTATTCAATCGACCTCGAAAAATACTCCGTTTCCGACCCGATCGCCGAAAACGTTATACTTTTTGCTCATAACAGAGATAATGTCGCCTTCATCTCGACTGGCAAAGACAAGAGCGGCAAAACCAAACGCTATCTCCTCCTCTATAAAGAAGGCGAAAAAGGCTCAACTCACGTCCGCACGTTCTCCGGTAAAAAGGATTTAGCCGTACGCCTCGCCATGGGCACGCACTGGAACGAAGAGTGGATCGCCTTCCAAGCTGGTCAGCAAATCAATATCTTAAGCGGCCGCTACCCCTCCTATGGCAAAGACGAGGCCGACAAGCTCAAGACCAAGCTCGAAGAAACTCTCGATTATACCCCGCTCGCCCTCTCTGTTAATCAGAAGCAGCGCATCGTCATCTTCGCCGGCGAAAACAGCTATTATCACTACGATATCGAAACCGCTAGCAAAAACAACGTCGCCGTCAATAACCCCATCAACGGCGTCAACTGGCTCGACGATTATCTCCTCTGGCAAAACGTCAACAACAAAGTCGTCATTCGCGACTTCGACGGCAGCAATCGCCGCACCGTAGCGAAGAAAGCTAGCGCAAATCTGCCAGTCGTCATCAGCGAAAATAATCGCTGGCTCTACTACTTCAGCGAAAAAGACGAAGCCGTCACTCTCAAGCGCTATAAAATCGATTAATTAATCTTGGCCGGTTAGCCACTTCCAGAACTGCTCGAGCGGAGAATCAGAATTCTTTGGCATCGTATGCTCTTCGTTCTCAGTATTCGTTGCCGGGGCCTGGCTTGCGGTATCGTCGTCTACAGATGGGTGAATTTGCTCGCCATAAACCAGCAAGCGATACTTCGATGTGCCAAGCGGTGTGCAGGTAATCAAGGTAATCATCGGCTTCCCCGGGTTATCGTTAGCGATTCGACGCAAAGCCGCAGAGTCAGACGGATCGACCGTATTCGTACCGGTCACACGGTAGCTGTAACGCGTGCCGTTGTAGTCCATATAAATCAGATCGCCGTTCGTCAAACGCGTCAAACCAGAGAAGATAAACTTATACTGCGTCGTCTCGTAGACGTTCCCTGCTGAATGACCAGAGACCGCAAAGTTGCCAATCTCACCCGGAATTGCCGAAGCGCCCGGAATTGAGAAATGCGCCACGCCATTCATCATCGCGGCCGCCATCGACTTCACGTCGCTCTTTGCGCCGAATGTCACCGGCACCTCGACATTAAGCTTCGGAATCATCAGCGTCGGGCTCTCATGGACATTCGTCGAAACGGTCGGATCAATCGCCGAAATATCATTCACCTCGGAACCGCCCGGTGACATAAACGCCACCGCGTTCGCAATGATGACCTGGTTGTACTGGAATAATAGCCCTAAGAGTAACACGGATAAACCGACAACAATAGGAATAAAATGGCGAGACTTGCGCATCTTCTTCGCGCGCTTCGCGACCTTGTCCTGAATCTGTGCTTTGAAATTCTTCGGATCGTTTTCGCCAGCCGCGACCGACATAATCGCCTTTGTCGGCGCATCCTTTTCTGCCTTTTCGGCCGCCGTGCGCTCATATTTCAAGCGCTCCTTTGCGACGTAATCGCGCGCTGCTTTCTGGTAATAATCCCCATAATACTTCTGATAATAATCCTGCCAAGCCGAATGGTACTTGCGCCAGTCCTCGGTGCGTACGCGCGGCACAACGGTCTGAGTCACCGCCGCCTTCTTCTCGGTATTGCGAAGGGCCCGCGCCGCCGCCCTACCAAGCGAGCGCTTTTTCTTCTTCGTTTCCGGCGCCACTGCTGGCTTCGGCGCAACAGATGGGCGCGCAGCCGCAGCACTCTTGTACGCCTGTTGCTTATAGGCATCGAGAACTTTTTGGCGCGCCAAACTAGCAGCCGTCTGTTGCTGCTTTTGCGCCGAAGATAGCTGCCCACCGCTTTTATTATCCATTAGACTCATTCTAGCACAATCAGCCCTTTTATGCTAAACTTATATTGTTCTTTGAGGGCGAATGGCGGAACTGGTAGACGCGCTAGACTCAAAATCTGGTAACAGCAATGTTGTGTGGGTTCGATTCCCACTTCGCCCACCAAAAAATGGCCCAGCAGGGTCTTTTTTATTGCCCAGGATTCCGTTTATGCTATACTAAAAGCAATAAATAAAAGGATGGTTTGTAATGAACAAAAAACTTATTAATAGCATTATCATGCTTCTAGCATCAGGGGTTTGCTTCTTTTTCGCAATCACTGGTCTCAATATCGGCATCTATCACCTTCACGCCTACAACGAAGCTTCGAGCTCCGTTAATGAGCTAAAGGACGCCGCCAAAAAAGCAACTAGCGACTACGTCAAGGAACTCTACGAAAAGCGGATCAAGAGCTTCGAAGAAAAACTCTCCGAAACGACTGGCCCGCTCATTCGTAACGCCTTCACTGGCTTCCTTCTCTCTATTGCTGGTATCTGCGGCATCGTATTCGCAGTTCGTTACTTCATCGGCAAAAATCATTACTGCATTTTCAGCTGGATCGCCGCAGGCGTAACCACCGCCGCTGCAATCGCCTACCTCGTCGGCGCAATCGTCGCAATGGCCGACAAGAAGACCTACAGCTTCAACATGCTAGCCGTTAAGGATTCTCCGCTCGGCGTATTCTTCATTCTCTTCGCCGTGCTCTATGTTCTTATCCTCGGCGCGCAGTTTATCACGATTCTCTTCGCAAAGAGCGGCGAGAATGTTCCTCTTACTTTTAGCAACCCAGCACCAGCTGCCCCAGCTGCACCAGCTCCAGTTGCGCCAATCGCGCCAACCCCAGCTCCAGCTGCTCCGGTAGCCCCAGTTACCCCAGCTCCAGCCGCACCAATCGCGCCTGAAGCCCTTGTAGATCAGCCAGTCGAAAATCCTGGCATGCCAACCGCTGCTTAGCATATAATAGCGTCATGAGTATTCAGAATTTCTCAATTCGCCTCAATTGGCCGCGCCTCGTGTGCAGCCTCCCGGTCTTACTCGCGACGCTATATTTTGTGCCTGCGCTCGGAGTAATTTTGACTATCGCACGCCTCTTTATCTACGGCAGCTACCGCTATTACCGCGTGCCGGCCGCCTTGCTTGTCGTCGCATTGCTCTGCCTTGTTCCACGCGCCTATGAACTCGCTCAACAAAACTTCCAAATCCCGGTTCTCCAACCGCTTATCGACTTCCGAGGTCATGCGCTCTACGAAAAGCTCACTGCATTTGGTCGCTTCACGGCCATTTTCAGTATCATTATGCTCGTGCTTAGCCAAATACTCGGAAAACTAGCAACAAGCGTGTCAGGCGCCCTCAGAATGGCTCAAATGGCCAAATCCGTCGACACCAGCAACCGTAAGCCCGGCCTCACGCCAGACAAGCCGACTCCATCCCAAACCGACCAAACCACCCCGCACGTCTTGAAGTGTCCACACTGCGGCAAAGTCAACCACATCAAAGGCACTGTCGGCGATTGCAAATCCTGCCGCAACCCTATTGAGTGGACTCCGCCTCGTCCAAAAAAGCGGTCTTAACGGCCGCCTTTTTCGTGCCCCGGTGCCGCTACGCTCGCAAAGATATGATTGAATTGCTTGCCGCTATTCCAAAGACGCGCAACCATCGCCTGCGTCACAAGGCTGCCGCCCCAGAGCGAAATCGGCGAATAGCTCGTCTCGTCAAGTGCCTGCGTCACTACCTCGCCTTTCTCCGCCATGACAATCAAGCCATTATGGAAGGTTGCCACGCTAGTCTCATAGCTCAAAGTAAACTTATGGAGCGTTTCGACTAGCTGATTCGTCGGCATCGACAAGGTAATCACTTTCGGATAATAAAGCGTACGAAGCAGCTTCTGGAGCTGTGGCATCGTTACGAACAGATCAGTCTCGACCTCTCTGGTTAGCCAGTCGCCAACACTCGGACAAACCGCATCAACTGCGTCACGCGTAATTAAAACTGGCTTCTCGACCTTCTCTAGAAATTCCGCAAACACTAGCGAAGTTTCTGCGTTACGCCCGCTATCGCCAATCAAAATCACAGCTTCGGCCCAATCTGCCAAACGTAACATCTCAGATAAAGAGTCCGAGCAAAACGCACCGGAATTACCAGACTTTGCAAAGTAGACTTCACTCGTGCTCGGCACCTGACCTTTGAGATCCTCGGGCAAAAGCGCGCGCACTTCGCCAACGCCCATACGTTTTGCCGTCTCGAGTGCGCTCGCAACCGCAAAAAATGCCATGCGGTTTCCACCAATCACGAGTAGTTTTCCCGCCATGCGCTTCTGCTCCGGCGGAAGCAAATCTATATCATTGAACAAATTTTTTATACTCTGCCTACGCCAGTAGTCGAGGTTTTCGCTCATGCCAGCTCCAGCTCAATCGGGCAATGGTCCGAGCCCATTACTTCATTATAAATCTCGGCATTTTTAATCTGTTTTTCGAGCTTTTTGCTGACCAAGAAATAGTCGATACGCCAGCCAATATTTCTCGCCCGCGCGCCCATCCGGAAGCTCCACCATGTATACTTTTGTTCGTCAGGATGCAGCATGCGCCACGAATCGATATAGCCTCCATCCAAGAAATTAGTCATTCCCCGCCGACCGGATTTCGTAAAACCAGCGTTGCCTTCATTGTCTTTCGGGCGCGCCAAATCAATTGGCTCATGCGCCACATTAAAGTCGCCACATACAATCACCGGCTTCGTCTGCTCAAGCTGCTTCATGTAGCTAAGCAAAGCCTTATCCCAAACCTTCTCGCGGTATTCCATACGCTCAAGACTATGCTTTTCGTTCGGCACGTAGACATTTACGAGATAAAAACCATCAAATTCCGCTGTCAACACACGGCCCTCACGGCGCGCATCGCCGAAGGCATCTTCCCAGCCACTCAACGCTTCCTGCTCCTCGAAGAAGCCAAAACGTACAGACAGGGGCTTCACCTTTGTAAAAATCGCCGTACCAGAGTAACCGGCACGCTCCGCGGAATTCCAAATCTCTTCATACTCCGGCAAATCCACTTCGGCCTGCCCTTGCTTCGCCTTCGTTTCTTGAAGGCATAAGATATCCGGCTGGTATTTCCCAATAAAACTCTGCAAGGCGCCCTTAGCGAGCACCGCCCTAAGCCCATTCACGTTCCAGGAGAATAACTTCATATCTCTATCATACCACAGCCTCGCGATTGATTTTTCTAGCATTTCATTATATAATCGCGCCAT
>JAEEGL011482295.1_pt1 | contig 14416 bp, 14 predicted proteins | sample 9134231 | NCBI WGS metagenome assembly JAEEGL01 (sample SAMN16246548, study PRJNA631951) | gut metagenome | biome: gut microbiome; feature: rumen; material: fiber-attached | host: Bos | place: Iran: Karaj | collected 2018-10
CAGGACGCGGCCGGCGAGATCCGCGACGGCAATCTGGACCACGTGCTGGAACCGGAAGAGGAAGACGAGTTCAACCGGCTTTTCGACAGCTTTGAAGAAATGCGCCTGCGCCTGAAGAACAGCGCGGAGGAGCAGCTCCGCTCGGAGCAGGACGGCAAGATCCTGCTCGCCAACATCTCGCACGACCTGAAGACTCCCATCACCGCCATCAAGGGCTACGTGGAAGGCCTCCGGGACGGCGTCGCGTCCACGCCGGAAAAGCAGGCGCGCTATCTGTCCACCATCTACAGCAAGGCGGAGGAGATGGAAAAGCTGGTGGATCAGCTGTATTTCTATTCCCTGGTGGAGACCGGGCGCATCCCGTATCATTTCATCAGCATCCCCGCGCACGCGTATTTTTCCGACTGCCGCTGGGAACTGAAGGAGGAACTGGACGCGCAGGACATGGTGACCCGCTATGAGAACCGGGTCCCGGAGGACGTCATGATCGCGGTCGATCCGGAGCAGCTGCACCGGGTCGTCAGCAACGTGGTGTCCAATGCGGTGAAATACCGCGACCGCAATAAGGAAAAGAACATGATCGCCTTCCGCATCTTTGTGGAAGGGAAGACGATCGTCACGGAAATAGAGGACAACGGGGTGGGGATCGCCCCGGAGGACCTGCCCCATGTGTTCGAGCGGTTCTACCGCGCGGACACGTCCCGCAGCGCGGCGACGGGCGGCAACGGCATCGGGCTCTCCATCGTGCAGAAGATCATGGAGGACCACGGCGGCCGCGCCGTCCTGACCAGCGAGTTCGGGAAGGGCAGCTGCATGCGGCTGGAACTGCCGGTGTATGAGGAGAACGCCAATGAGCCGGATACTGATCGTGGAAGATGACAAAAGCATCGCGGAGCTGGAAAAGGATTATCTGGAACTGAGCAATTTCGAGGCGGAGATCGCCGCGGACGGGGAGACGGGCCTGAAAATGGCCAGGGAGAATGAGTACGACCTCTTCCTCATCGACGTGATGCTCCCCGGCCTGGACGGCTTCACCCTGTGCAGCCGCATCCGCGAGCACAGCAACGTCCCGATCCTGCTGGTGACCGCCAAGACGGAGGACATCGACAAGATCCGCGGGCTGGGCCTGGGCGCGGACGACTACATCACCAAGCCCTTCAGCCCCGGCGAGCTGCTGGCGCGCGTGAAGGCCCACCTGCAGCGCTACGACCGCCTGACCGGCGCGCGCGAGGACCCGGGCAGCATCATCGAGATCCGCGGCCTGCGCATCGACCGCTCCGCCCGCCGCGTCTGGGTGGACGGCCGCGAAGTCTTCCTCACCAGCCGCGAATACGAACTGCTGACCTATATGGCCCGGAACCCCAACCGCGTCTTCTCCCGCCAGGAACTGTTCCGCAACATCTGGGGCATGGAATGCGTGGGCGATGTCGCCACGGTGACCGTGCACATCAAGAAGATCCGGGAAAAGATCGAACTGAACATCTCCAAGCCCCAGTACATCGAAACGATCTGGGGCGTGGGCTACCGCTTTAAAGTATAAGGAGGCTGCCGTGGAAAAGAAGAATACGGCCGGAAGAAAAACGCTGACGGAAGCGAAATTGCGGAAACTGGCCCGGCTGGAAGCGGGCTTTGACGAACTGCTGCGGGACGGGGCCGACATCCCGGACTATATGCCGCCCCGCCGGAAACTGGCGGCCGCGCCGGAAGACCTGCTGGCGGCGCTGGACAACGCGGCGCCCATGCCGTTCGAGGAACTGGAGACCAAATGGGTCAGCCCGCTGCTGTGCGGCTTCGGCGTCTTTTTCCATCTGTTTGAGGAACCGGATTGGGAGGATCCGGATGCGCTGCGCGATCCGGCGCTGGCACGGGATCCGGAATACCCGGGCCTGCCCGGCGAACCGGAGATCACCGCCCGCATCTGGGAAGACATGCTGCTGGACGCCGAAGACGGCGAATGGCACGCGGACGAATACCGCAGGCGCCTGAACCGGGTGATCGCCATGCGCGCGCAGGCCGTCCCGGTGCGGGAATATGAAGATGCGGTCAAGGAACTGTACGTCGAATACTACAGCGAAGAAGGCCATCTGCGGGAAGCCTCGGAGAAGGAACTGCTGCTGTACGTCCTGTACGCGGACGAACTGGCGGGCAAAAAAAGCATCGTGGCCATGCGGGCCAAGGCGCGCGGCTGCTTCGGCGGCGACAAGGCCTATGCGGCAAACTGGACCCGCGCCCGGGACCTGTATCTGCAGCTGATGGAACTGGACGACGACAGCCTGTATCCCACCATGCTGGGCCATATCTATTACGCCGGCCGCACCAATAACGGCAAGCCGCAGATGGACAAAGCGTTTTACTATTATTCGATCGGGACGCTGGGCGGCAACGACGAGGCGAAGCTCCGCCTGGCGGACATGTTCCGCAAGGGCGAAGGGGTGATCCCGAATCCGGAGATCGCCCACCGGCTGGTCAATGAAGAATACGAAGAGCTGCTGCCCTTCCTGGCCGAAGGCGTTTTCGACACCCGCTTCGCGGAAGCCGCGTGGCGGAAAGGGGAAAACTGCCGCGAACTGATCTTTGCCGGGCGCGAATACGCGGAGCGCGCGTATGCCTGCTTCCTGCAGGCGGCGTTCGCCCTGGAGGAACGGAAAAAGATCCGGGACGGCGAAGCGGAGCAGTCGATCGGCGAAGCGATCCGCCTGTCCCTGAACGCGGTGGAAAAAGACCTCAGCTTTGAAGACGGGGAGCGGATCTGTCCGGAAGAATTCTTCTGGGATCTGACGGAACTGTACGGCGGCAGCTCAGTATTCGAACTGAACTGGAAGGAAAAGAGCGGGGAGCGCTGCCGGGTGACCGTCACCCGCGTCAACCGCATGACCGGGGAGCGCGGCCCGATCCTGGTGACCGTGCCCGCCCTGAAGGGCTGCCGGCTGCTGGACAAGCTGACGTTCGACGTGTCCGACATCGATCACTGGGAAGGCCCGGAAAAAGGCCCGGTCTGTTTTGACGAATGCATGGACGGCGCCTTCCTGCTGAACAGCGAGGAAGTTCTGGCCTGCGAAGCCGGCTGGAAACTGAAGTGGCCGAAAGAGAAGAGAGCATGAGAGATAAAAGACGGATCCTCCTCGGACTGGGGATCCTGGCGGCGGTCTTGATCGCGGCCGGAGCACTGTCGGCCGCCCTGGGGAAGGGTTTTTCGCCCTTCGGGCTTTTTGCGGCCCAAAAACCGGCCGTACTGCAGGGAACTCTGCCCGTGATCAATCCGATCGCGGACATGAGCCGCGCCGCGGAGAAGGCAGCGACGGAAGCGCCTGCGACGAAGGCGCCGCCCACAGAGGCTCCGGCGACCGAAACGGCCGGAACGACAGACCCGGCGGAGACCGCGGCGAAAGAGACGACGACAGCGGACCGGACCACGGAAGCACCGTCAGCGGAAGGAACGACGGAAGAGCCTGTCACGGAAGAACCGGTGACGGATCCGCCGGCCACCGAGCCGCCGTGGACGGCTCCTCCCGAGACCGAACCGCCCGAGACCCAGCCGACGTGGACGGCCCCTCCCGAGACCGAACCGCCTGTGACCCAGCCGCCGTGGACGGCCCCTCCCGAAACGGAGCCGCCTGTTACCGAGCCACCTGCGACAGAACCTCCCGCGACGGAACCACCTGCGACAGAACCGCCCGCCACGGAACCTCCTGCGACAGAGCCGCCCGCCACGGAACCTCCCGCGACGGAACCGCCGTCCGCCGAACCCGAAGTTCCCGTCGTCCCCGATTCCCTGCAGGCGCATCTGGCTGCCTCCGGCTACACCGCGGACCAGCTCGCCGGCACGCAGCTCCTGGTCGTCAAAGGCCTGGAGAAGCCGCGCTGCCTCGTCTACGCCTTTGAAAAAGTGAACGGCAGATGGCAGGAGAAGCCGCTGGGCGGTCTGACCGAGATCCCCGGCATCATGGGCCGCGACGGCATGGCCCTGCACACGCCGGAAAACGCCAAGTTTACCCCCATCGGCTATTTCGGCCTGGGCCCGGCCTACGGCGAAGCCGCCTGGGAGGACACGGCGCTCGAATATCACCAGATCCAGAGCGAAGATTACTGGGTGATCGATCCGGACTCGAAATACTACAATCAGCTTTTCAAGACCCATTACGGCGACAAGGACTGGAAATACGCGGAGGAGATGATCGCCCTGCTCCAGTACTACGCCCTCTGCATCTTCGTGCAGAAAAACGTCAATCCCATCCTCTACAATGAGGGCAGCGCGATCTTCGTCCACATCGACCGCCTGGACAACTCCACCAGCGGCTGCATCGGCGTCGAACGCTGGGTCATGGAAGCTCTGTTCCGCTGGCTGCGCGCCGACGCCTCCCCGCACATCCTCCTCTACCCGGGCGAATGACGGATGACCTGACAAAAGAACCGTCCCCCTGTCAGAAAACCTGACAAAGGGACGGTTTGTTTGTGCAGGGGCCGTTGTTTCAACGGCCCGCAAGGCCGGAAGGAGACAGTCTCCCGGCGGCCTCTGCCGAGCTCCGTCATTCACTTTTATTCCACAATAAACTCGCCTGCCAGGTAAAATTTGATCCTCTCTCCCGTCCAGGCCGGAAGGACCATTCGATACCGTCCGGGGCTCAGTTTTCCGTAACAGAACTCGTACTCGAAAATGAACTCCCGGGTCTGTTCCGGTTCCATAGGTATCATCATGTCTAAAGAACCGGGGTCCTGAATATAATTCATGGCAAACCAACTATCCAGGTATATTTCCAACTGAGGAAAAGCCTGGCCGATTCCTGCCGTTTGTCCATGCTCTTTTCCATGGATGACGCGGTATTTTATATAATTATCTCCGATTTCCGTCAGCTCAAGTTTCATATCCGAGTATTCCGTAAAGGTTTCTTCGACCCCGGGCTTCATCGGTTTTGATTCGCTGCAGGCGGAAAGCATCAAAAACAAGCAAAACAATACGGCTGCTAAAACTCTTCTCATGTTTAGTTCCCATACGTATAAGGATAGAATCCTGTTGCATTTTGTATTATTGAATAAGGAGTAAAATACTGATATGCACCTATACGGCCGGAATGAATACCAATAAAATACAACTGATTATTGATTTCTAGAAAATATGGGCCGCCGCTATCACCTTTCTCACTTCCGCTTCCATTAACATAATCCCCTCCTCTTAAAGTTAGATTCAATTCACCCGGTCCTGTAAATCAATCCCAGATAACTCTGTTAATTCTTCCTCTTCTAAAACACGAAATACGTTTTCAACATCTTCCTCGGGAGCAGTAAATACAATTTTATTGCTTTCCGCATCCACACAATAAGAGGATACATGAATATTCCGTTGTATCATTTTATTTGCTGCTTTTACTGCCTGTTGATGCAATTCATTCCAGGAATATTCGACTTCCTGAATTTTGAATATGTCTCCATATTCCTGCAGTATTGATTGATACTCTTCTTTGCTCGCTCCCTTCTTGATACTAAGTACAAGCATTGTTCCATCGTCAAACAGACCCGCATAATCTGCGGGATAGATCCAACTTCCATCTTCAGCACATCCAAAACGGTCATGGATCAATCTGCTTACATCCATTTTCCTTATTAATTCTTCTTCCTCTGCGGCACTGCGTGTTGAATGGACAGGGATTTCCCTTGAAGCAGCCTTCTCGACAGGTTGCAGCAAAGCGATACAAACACAAGAAACAAGCATTAAAGCAAACAACAATCGACTCGTATTTCGCATGTGAGTCTCCTTTCATTGATTGTTTATTAATGCAAATGCCGTAATTCGTTTTTGCAACAGTTTAGCGTTATATAATTAAAAATATAATAATACCTTAATAATGCTGTGTCAAGTCTTCTAAACATTGGTAAGATGGATCGGAACGGAAAACGAACAGAAAATAGTTGTTCAGACATAGTATAACAATAATAATAGGGAAGCAATTTCTATATGAAGAACTTCCCCTTAAATGGTCTTGTTTTTCCGACTTTACAGTCTCCCGTACTTTCTCATGTGCTCCTTGATTGCGTCGAACGTCTTGCCGCTGATGTAGTGTTCGATGCGGCAGGCGTCCTCCGCGGCGGTCTCTTCATCGACACCGAGGCCGCAGAAGAGGCGGGTCAGGACGGTGTGGCGTTCGTAGATGTGCTGGGCGCGCTGAAGGCCGGCGTCGGTCAGTTTGATGAAGCCGTCCGCGTCCGTGATGACGAGGCCGTCCTTCTTGAGGAGGCCGACGGCGCGGCTGACCGAGGGCTTGGAGAAGCCCATGTAGTCCCCGACGTCGACGCCGCGCACGGCGGAGGATTCCTGGGACAGGATATAGATCGTTTCCAGATACATTTCACCGGATTCCTGCATGTCGTTAAAACCTGATCTTTTCTTCGGCCTGCAGACCTGCCAGCCGCACGTTGCGGTAATTCTTATCGTACGTCACATCTTCCCCGAACCATTCCGGCGGCGTGAAGGCCTGCGCCTCCTCCACGGAGGGAAATTCCACTTCCGCCAGCCACAGGCCTGCGTGTTCGCCCTCGAATACGTCCAGCTCGACCGTGTAGGGCGGCAGCGGGATGCGGTAGCGGGTCTTCACGACCGGATGCCCGTCCGTCTTTTCCGCCAGGTGCCGGAACGACTCCTCCGACAGCGGCAGCTCGAATTCCTCGTGCGCCAGCGTGCCTTTGCCCTTGACGGTCAGGATGAACTCATCACCCTGGCGGCGGATGCGGATCGTGGGCCGGGCGCACAGATAGGCCTGCCAGATGCGGTCGTGCGGGTATGTCTCCAGATCCTCCGGCAGCGCGGGGATCAAAAATTTCCGTTCGATTTCCATAGCGGACGGCCTCCGTTTGTGGTAAAATGGTCCAATATCCGGGGAAATCATAGCATTTCCGCCGAAAACAGTCAAGGAAGGCATTATGACGGAACAGGAAAGAATCGCCCGCATCCTGGGCAGACTGGACGAAGCCTACGGGACGGACTCCCGCACATATCTGGAATACGGCAGCGCGTGGCAGCTGCTGGTGGCCACCATCCTGAGCGCGCAGTGCACAGATGCGCGCGTGAACCTGGTGACGAAGGACCTTTTCCGGAAGTACGACAGCCTGGAAAAACTGGCGGCCGCCCGGCAGGAGGAACTGGAGCAGGATATCTACACCACCGGGTTTTACCACCATAAGGCGAAGAACATCATCGCCTGCGCGCAGGCATTGCTGGAGCGTCACGGCGGCGAAGTGCCCTCCGACATCGAAAGCCTGACCGCGCTGCCCGGCGTGGGGCGGAAGACCGCCAACGTGGTGCGGGGCAACGTGTACGGAGTCCCGAGCATCGTGGTGGACACGCACGTGGGGCGGATCGCGCGGCGGCTGGGACTCTCCGCCAACGACGATCCGGTGAAGGTGGAATTCGACCTGATGGAGAAGATCCCGGAAGACCACTGGATCCTGATCAACCTGCATCTGATCGCGCTGGGCCGCAGTATCTGCAAGTCGCAGCGCCCAGACTGCGAAGCATGCTTCCTGAAGGAGGAATGCCCCTCCCGGGGGAAGGCGTCGGGCTCCGGAAAAGGCGCCGGAAAAGCGGGGAAGGCATCCGCAAAAGCCGGCAAAAAAGCGGGGAACGCGTCCGCAAAGGCTTCCGCCCGGAAAAAATCGCCGGCGGAGTAAAAAACGGTTGGCAGACCGGCAGAAATAAGGTATACTGCAGAAGTTCACCCCTACATCAATCCGAAAGGCGGAAAACAACACATGTTTGATTTCAGCAATAAAAAACAGAAAAAGATCTTCCTTCGGGTCGTGGTCATCGTGCTGGTGCTGGCGATGGTCATCCCGATGGCCTACGCGCTGATCGCGTCGCTGGTGGGACGGGCCGTCTGAGCCCCGGCGGACGACGCGGCGAAGGAGAAGCGGGCATGGCGTTCAATATCGTACTGCTGGAACCGGAGATCCCGGCCAATACCGGCAATATCGGGCGCAGCTGCGTGGCCACGGGCAGCCGGCTGCATCTGATCCGGCCGCTGGGCTTCAGCCTGGACGAGAAGCATCTGCGGCGGGCCGGCCTGGACTACTGGAAGGACCTGGACTGCTCCGTCTATGACGACTTCGCGGACTTCCTGCGGAAGAACCCGTCCGGCCGCCTCTTTTTCCTCACCACCAAAGCGCGCCGCTGCTACACGGAAGCGGCTTTCGCCCCGGGCGATTATCTCATCTTCGGGCGGGAGAGCGCGGGGATCCCGGAAGAGATCCTGGTGGCGCACGAGGAGAGCTGCCTGCGCATCCCCATGGTGGCGGACAACCGCTCCCTGAACCTGTCCAATTCCGTGGCCGTGGTGCTGTACGAAGCGCTGCGCCAGCAGGGTTTTGCCGGGCTGGAGACGCAGGGAGACCTGCACCGGCTCCGCTGGAAGGGGTCCGCAGAGAAATAATTCCCGAAACAAGCGGAAAAACATCTTGATTTTTCGAGACGGTTCGGGTAAAATAACGTGGCGTCCGCATAAAAGCGGCGTGAAAGGATAGGAGGACGGCAGTCAATGAGCCAGGAAAAAGTCGACAAGTATAAAGAGTATAAAAAGAACCGCAAGGAAAACATAGAGAAAGAAAAGCGCCAGCAGCAGCGCAACTCCCTGATCTGGAAGATCGTGGCCGGCGTGCTGGCCCTGGCCGTCGTCGTGGCCCTGGGCATCACGGTGTACAACGCCATTAAGAAGAATGCGGAAGCGAAGCCTCAGTACGACCGCGAAGAACTGGTCGTCCAGGACATCGCCGGCATCTATGCCACCACCACTGCGGAACCGGAGACCACGGAAGCGCCCACCACGGCCGCTCCCGAGACTACGGCTGCCCCAGAGACCACGGCTGCCGATGTGGAGACCACGGCCGCCGCGCCGGAAACGACAAAGGCTCCGTAAGGATCATCGGATAATGACTTGTTTTCTCAGGGCGGCCTCGGGTCGCCCTCTGTAATAAAAGGAGAAAGATCATGGCAGACAAGAAGAAATTAGTAGAAGCCATCACCTCCCGCGAGGAGGATTTCGCCAAGTGGTACACCGACGTGGTGACCAAAGCCGAACTGGTGGCGTATTCCACCATCAAGGGCTGCACCATTTTAAAACCCGCGGGCTACGCCATCTGGGAGAACATCATGCACGAGCTGGACGCCCGCTTCAAGGCCACCGGCGTGGAGAACGTCGCCATGCCCCTGTTCATCCCGGAAAGCCTGCTGCAGAAGGAAAAGGACCATGTGGAAGGCTTCGCGCCGGAAGTCGCCTGGGTGACCCAGGGCGGCGGCGAAACGCTGCCGGAGCGCCTGTGCGTGCGTCCCACTTCCGAGACTCTGTTCTGCGAATTATATAAGGATATCGTCGAATCCTACCGCGACCTGCCCAAGTGCTACAACCAGTGGTGCTCGGTGGTGCGCTGGGAGAAGACCACCCGTCCGTTCCTGCGGACCACCGAGTTCTGGGGGCAGGAAGGCCACACGGCCCACGCCACGGAGGAAGAGGCCGAGGCCCGCACCGTGCAGATGCTGAACATCTATGCGGATTTCTGCGAGGAGATGCTGGCCATCCCGGTCATCAAGGGCCAGAAGACGGATAAGGAAAAGTTCGCCGGCGCGAACTCCACCTACACCATTGAAGCCATGATGCACGACGGCAAGGCGCTGCAGTCCGGCACCAGCCACAACTTCGGCGACGGATTTGCCCGCGCGTTCGGCATCCAGTTCTCGGACAAGGACAATTCGCTGCAGTACGTGCATCAGACCTCCTGGGGCATGAGCACCCGCATCATCGGTGCTCTGATCATGGTGCACGGCGATGATTCCGGCCTGGTCCTGCCGCCCCGCATCGCGCCGACGCAGGTCATGATCATCCCGATCGCGCAGCACAAGCCCGGCGTGCTGGAAAAGGCCGCCGAACTGAAGGAGACCCTGAGCGCCGCCGGCCTACGCGTCAAAGTGGACGAGAGCGACAAGAACCCCGGCTGGAAATTCAGCGAGCAGGAGATGCGCGGCATCCCGCTCCGCGTGGAGATCGGCCCGAAGGACATCGAAGCCGGCCAGGCCGTGATCGTGCGGCGCGACAACCGCGAAAAGCAGATCGTGGTGCTGGATGAGCTGGCGGACGCCGTGAAGGCGGCCCTGGAACAGGAACAGGCGGACATGCTGGCGCGTGCCCGGGCCTTCCTGGAGAGCCACATCTACGAAGCGCGGACCTATGACGAGTTCCAGGACATCATCGCGAACAAGCCCGGCTTTGTGAAGGCCGAATGGTGCGGCGAACTGGACTGCGAACTGAAGATCAAGGAAGACACCACCGCCACCGCGCGCTGCATGCCTTTCGCCCAGGAACATATTTCCGACACCTGCGTCTGCTGCGGCCGTCCGGCGAAGAAGATGGTGATCTGGGGCAAGGCCTATTGATCCCCGCATTCATCAAATTTTCATAATTTTTACAAGAAAGTTTTATGCACTTCGCATAAAACTTTTCTTTTTGTCCGCTATCATAAAGCCAGACAGTAAGTTTTTTCATAATTGCAGTTGCCGCTACCGGGCAACACCCCCTCCTTCTTCATTATATCTTCACCGGGTGACAGGTTGCTGGGACCTGTCACCCACCTTTTTGTGCGGAGATCATTTCGCGGCTCCGGCGCCGCAGGCGGGACAGAACCCTGCCGCGGAAGATCCGCCGACCGATCGGAGGCAGAAGCATAAGCGCAAAAAACTGTTTTCCGCACTTTCCGGCAAGGAGATCCGGATGATGGGAAAGCGTGAAAAAACTCTTAAGAAACACATAAAAAAGGCGGCCTTTCGGCCGCCTTTTTTGAGGATTCGGTCACAGCATCCCTGCCATCGCCCAGAGCCAGCAGGGCGGGATCAGGCAGCGGAGTTTGGCAGCGAAGGGCAGCAGCAGGCTCAGGTCCACGAACATCGGGGAGAGGGCCAGGCTGAACAAGGCCAGGAAGATGACCAGAAGGTCTTTCCAGCTGCGCCCGGGCAGGAAGTCCAGGAGGAGGTGGAAGAGGAGCATGGCGGCCAGGGTGCCGAAAGCGGCCGGAAGGATCGCGGTCTCCCCGGTCAGGAGACAGGCGCCGGCTGCGGCGGCGGCCAGGCCCAGTCCGCGAAGCAGGACGCCGGGCAGGGTGATCGCCTTGAAGGCGCGCGTGCGGCCGATGCGCAGGCTCTGCTGCGCCGCGGATTCCGCCAGCGGAGCGGAGATGCAGAAATAACTGCCCAGGAACAGCAGCAGGGACAGCGTGCCCAGGAAGAAGCGGCGGCTCCGGTCCGTGTTCGGGATGGCGCGGCCGTCGCGGGACGTGATCTCGAAATGGAACAGCTGCCCGGTCTCCATCATATGCTGGTAGGCATCCTTCATCTCCTCCAATGTGATCCCGCCTTCTTCCAGATAGCGGGCGGAGATATACGGGGCATAGACCGCCAGCAGGGAGGCCGCGACGTGGTTCTGCCACAGATCCGGCAGCAGCGACGTGGCGCTGATCAGGAAGGTCAGCGAGTCCTTGAATTCCCCGCGGGTGAGCCGTGCGGTCAGGTCCGCGGGCACCAGGACGCCGCCCTCCGTCAGGCCGAGCGAGACGTCGCGGCGCAGTTCCTCCTCCGAGGCATAGGCGGTAAATCCGGCGCGGTCCAGATACGTGCCGATCAGCGCGGAATCCGGATCCTGCGGATCCTCCAGATGGTACGCGGCGGGCGGCGCCGCCGTAGCCCGGCCTACGTGATAGAAGAGAGGCGGCAGCAGCAGGATGCCGGCCAGGAAGATCCAGTAAAGCGGCGTGCGCAGCGTCTTTTTGAGAGAAAACAGAAGCAGCTTCATGATCCCTCTCCTTTCTGCGGCATGACCGTGATGTGATGCCAGGCGGCGTATCCCGCGGCAGCGGTCAGCAGCAGGCCGAACAGCACCGAAAGCGGGTCAGCCTTTCCGCCGAAGAGCGGTTTCAGACCGCTGAATACCGCGCCCAGGGGCGTGAACCGCCCGATCTGGGTCACCCAGTCCGGCAGCATGCTGCGCGGGATCAGGCCGCCGCACAGGAACAGGCAGACGGAGGCGATCCCCATCAGGAGACCCTGCCAGCCCTTTTTCTGTCCCAGCGCGACCGACGCGAAACTGGTCAGCATGGACGCCATGACCACGGCCAGCAGGCCCCAAAGGACGGCGGCGGGCGTCAGAGCCAGTTTGAAACTTCGGCTGAGCACCGCCAGGATGGCGATCATCAGCGGCAGGCGGAACAGGAACGGGAAGAGCAGTTTCCCGGACAGGTACCCGCCGGGCGTGACAGACAGGCTGTACAGCCGCGTCAGCATCGTCTTCCGTGTATCTTTCGTATACAGGGCGGGGAAAAACAGACCGCAGAGCAGCAGGAAAAAGCTGATCCAGGCCACGGCGTAATACGCGCCGGTGGCGAGGCCGGAGCCGCTGTACGGCGCGGTCTCGCGGAGGATCCCGTCGTCGTAGATGCTGAAGGCCTGGTCGAACAGTTCGTCATTGCTCTTGTCCAGAAATTCCCGGTGGAATTCTTCGGACAGGCCTTTGTCCCAGATGATCTGTTCGCCCGCAAAGACCCCGTACTGGCCGGCGGCCAGCAGCAGTTCCCCGAAGCGGGCCAGCGAAGCCACGACTTCGGCGGACGCGGCAGCGGCTTTGGACAGGATGATCTGCCCGGTCCCCGCGGTCCCGTAACGGATGTGGTCGATATATCCCTCCGGCAGGATGATGACGGCTTCGTACCGCCCTTCCTGCAGCCCGTTCAGCGCGTCCGCCTTCTTCGTCTGCTCGAAATCCACCAGACTGGCGATGAAGCTCTGGCTGCTCACCACGTTTACGGCCATGCGGCTGATCAGGCCGCCTTCCTCATCCACCAGGCCGACCCGGACCGGCGACGCGCTTTCCTCGGCGCTGAAGGTCACGGCGTAGGCGGCCAGCGAAGAGGCGAGACCCAGCAGGAGCGTCAGAATCAGCGCGGGGATCAGCCCGCGCCGAAAAAGGATCCAGTCCCGCCGCCACATTGCTTTCACGTTTGAAAGGCTCCTGTCTTACTGCCCGAAAAGGGTGGAAAGGGAGAACAGCGAGGAGAGGGTCTCCTGCAGGTCTTCAAAGACCGCTTCAAACTGTTCTTCGCTCATGCTGGTGATCTCGGTAAAATTCGGCAGGGACAGGAATTCCGCCGCTTCGTTGAAGGTCAGGCTGACGCCGCCCAGAGGCAGTTCCGCAGTCGCGGAATCCATGGAATAGGTGGCTTTCTGGGGCACCAGCGTCGTGATCTTGCCGTCCCGCTGCAGCGTGCCGGTCAGCGATGCGAACTGGTTTTCCTGCAGGGCTTCGACCAGAACGGAGAAGGCTCCCGTTTTCTTGTCCCAGTTGACCGTCAGATTCGCCAGATCCGCCGCATCGTAGCGGACGTTCAGTTTGCCGCTGTACAGGTCTGCGGTACGGGAGGTAACGGTATAGACGGCGCTGATCACGGCCTGGCCGGGGATGCTCAGCTCCAGGTCGATCTCCTTGGGCGCCTTGACGTCCGGTCCGAAGGAGAAGCTGCAGAAGGCTTCCTGGTCGCCCTTGACGGCTTTCGAATCCATGCGCAGCGTCTTGCCGCCGTTCATGTAGGAAATGACGGTAAACTCCGTTCCGGCGATCCGGGATCTCTGTTCCGCGATCTCATTTTTCGCGCGCCTCAGCGCTTCCAGGACGCGTTCTTCGGGCGTTCCGGGCTGGGGCTCCGGCTCAAGCAGCAGGATATTGTCCGCGACTTTTGTCAGGAAACTCAGCATGTCCTTGTCGTCGCGGCAATAGTCGAGCAGGGTGTTCAGCAGGCCGCAGAAGACTTCGTCGTTGAAGGTCATGGTGAGGGTGTTGGTCTTGATGTCCTCGCCCGCGATGGTGACCGTCTGGCTGCCGGTGTTGAAAGCGGCGTTGTCGATCATGTAATCAAGCCCGGCGTTGGTGAGCCCTTTCAGACGGGTCTTGAACTCGTTGACCAGTTCTTCCAGCGCGTGTTCCTTGAATTCATGCGCTTTGAGCTGGTCGAATTTCTCCTGGGGCGTGATGGCGTACGTTCCGCCCTTGGCGGGGTCGAACAGGGAACCCTCCAGGTTCTTGCCCAGCGTCTTCAGATTCAGACCGTAATTGGTTTTGCCGAAGAAGATCTCGCTGGACACGGCGATGTCCTTGCCTTCGTTGTAGATCAGACTGGCGTCCAGCAGGCGCTTGCCCTTCAGGGTCCCTTCGCCGGTGAAGGCCAGGCTGCCGTATTTGCTGTACAGGGTCATCTCCGCGGAGGCGTCCAGTTTGATCGGGAGGGGCAGGAGGGCGGCGACCAGATCCTGCATCTCGTTCAGGTCGACCTTCAGCGTGGTGCTGCCGTGCTGGAGCAGGTTCTTCGCAAAAACGCTCAGTTCGGACTCATTCGCCTCCCG
>JAEEGL012230581.1_pt1 | contig 14416 bp, 12 predicted proteins | sample 9134231 | NCBI WGS metagenome assembly JAEEGL01 (sample SAMN16246548, study PRJNA631951) | gut metagenome | biome: gut microbiome; feature: rumen; material: fiber-attached | host: Bos | place: Iran: Karaj | collected 2018-10
GTCACGACATGGCCTCTGGTGCAGGGATTCTCGGGGCCGAAGTGAGTATCGTCGGTGCCCTTGGTGATCTGGGGCTCTGCATAGAAGGCCCAGTAGACCGCGTCATAGTAGAACTTTCCGGGATCCTTGACGTCCTCGAACAGGAAGTCGTCACCCTTCGGCTCCAGCGCCGCCACAGCGGCCTCGACCGCCTTCTTTGCGTCGTCGACCTGCTGCTGGGTGGCCTTGTCGTCGGCCTGGACGGCCTTGGCGTCTTCGATGGCCTTCTCCAGTGCGGCAACGCTCTCGTCGGTGTACTTTTCTTTTTCGACCTTTTCAGCGTCTGCGATGGCCTGGTTCAGCGCATCCTTATTGACCACAGGCTTCTTCTCCAGGGCATTGACCGCGTCGGTCACTGCTTTGGCAGCAGCGTCGACCTGCTTCTGCGTCGCCTTTTCGTTGGCCTGTACCTTCTTGGCGTCGGCGATGGCCTTCTCCAGGGCGGCCACGGATGCATCGGTGTACTCGTCCTTGTTGACCTTCTCGGCATCCTCGATGGCCTTGTTCAGCGCGGTCTTGTCCGCAGGCTGCTGGGGCTCGCCGCCGCCCTTGGTGTAGAGGGTGATATGCGAGCAAACGCCGTCGTTCATGAATGCAAAGGGATCGGCGTCGGAGCGCTGGTCCAGCTGGCTGGGCAGATCGAAGCCGGAGGCATTGCCGCCCACGCGGCCGGGATAATCGGTGCCGTAGGCATTCTCGGAGTTGGTGTACATCGCATAGGTGGCTTCCATGCCCTCGTAATCCTTGAAGGACCAGGCATAGTAGCGCGGCTTGCCGCCGGAGTTGCCATTCTCCAGGATGAGTGCGCCGTTGCGCGAGCTCATGGAGCCGCGGCGCAGATACTTGCCGGCGGAATCCTGGACGTAATACTGATCCACTCCGTCGTACGCCGCAGGACCGTCGTACGCGGTGAAGGTCCACTGCATGGACTCGTCTACGTCGCTGGTAATAACGCCTTCGGCGATGGTCACAGCCTTTGCGCCCATGGTGGTGCTGGAATCGGCATAGGTTTCCTTGCCGGTTACCGCCTCGTTGGTCATGGCATAAGCGCCCTCGGACACGATGACGTAGGTCTTGCCGGCTTCAATCTTGTCGGCCAGGACCCATTCGCCGTCAACGGGATCGATGGGCTTCTCCACCAGGGCAGCCACAGCGGCATTGATAGCGGCGGCGGCAGCATCGACGTCAGCCTGTGCATCATCGGCTGTAAGCGCCTTGCCGGCGGCCACGGCGGCATCCAGGGCGGCCACGGTCTCGTCGGTGTACTTGCTCTTGTCGACCGCCTCTGCAGCGGCGATGGCCTCATTGAGGGCGGTCAGATCCGCAGGGATCGGAGTCTGGCCCTCACTCTTGGTATAGAAGCGAATGGAACTCTGGTAGGTCTCGATCTGACCTTCCCAGGTCGAACGGGCGACGCCGGGGGCGTTGAAGCCCTGGGCAGAGCCGCTCAAGGTAAACGGATAATCGCTGTCACGGTAGGAATTGACATATACCGTGTAGCTTCCGTCAGCACGCTGATAGACGGAGAATGTGGCATACTGAGGCTTGCTCGCATCCATGGTGCCAACGCTGAAAGGTGCTGTGGAAGTGGAGCCGGAACGGCGCAGCAGCTGCTTGCCGGACTGATCGAAAATGAAATACTGATCGCGTCCGTCAATGGCAGCCTGTACGCCTTCGGCGCTGTTGATGGTCCAGAGCATGTCTACAGTAACATCGCTGGTAATCTTTTCACCCGCAATGGTGACCGCGGTGGAGCCAAGCGTGGCATCCCCGTCGGAATAGCTGCCGAAATTGGCAACCTGATTGTTGAGGGCAAAGGCTCCGTCGGCAACGATGACGTAGGTCTTGCCCGATTCAATGGCGTCGGCAAGCACATATTCGCCGTCGCCGGGGATGGGCGTGCCGCCCTCGCCGAACTCCAGGGACTTCAGGGTGAACAGCCAGCTGGCGTCGCCGCCGAAGTTCATGCTGGAGGTCTTGTAGGCGTCGAGCACGATGTACTCGGCGTCAACGCCGGTATCGGTCAGCTTGAAGAGCTCCGTATAGTTCTCTCCGTCGGCGGACCAGGCGCCGGTATACGTGGTGTCTTCCTTCGTCAGCTGCAGCCAGTAGGTGCCGTTGGCGGTAAAGCCGCTGGTGGGCGTCGCCTGCCAATCCGGCGCGGGCACGACAGGATTGGCGATGGTGCCATCCTGGCGCAGGTAATCCTGGAAGACGTTGTTGGTGCCGCGGATGCCCGCCATGTTCTGGTAATCCTCGCCCTCCATGGCCAGGAAACTGAAGTAGGAGTTCATGGCCCACTGCACGTTATTCACGTCGAAGTCCACCTTCGTGGTGGCGGTCCAGTCGCCGGTGACGGGCACCTTGATGAGATCCTTGGGCGTGGACTCGGAAGCCTCGCCGCCAAAGCCCGCGCTGACAGGTTCAAAGGCGTCTGCCGTCGGAGTCAGGGTCAGGCCCTTGCCCTCTTCGATGGCGGCGGTATCCTTGTTGACGATTTCGAATTTGCTCTCCTCCGCAGGATCGGTGAAATCGACGTCGTCCGTTTCACCGGAGGGGATCTTGGGGATGCGGGCGGTCTTGGTCTCGCCGCAGCGCTTGCAGGTGTAGGTCATCACGCCGGCGTGCTCGGTGGTCGCTTCGGTCGTGACCTTGCCCTCGTCCCAGTCATGGCCCAGGGCGTCGGTGGGGTTGACGGTGCGCTCGCGGTCGCAGAGCTTGCACTTCTCGACGGTGTAGCCGCCCTCGGTGCAGGTGGGCTCGACCACTTCCTTGACCTCGTACTGATGCTCGTGGTCGGCAGTCTTCCGGTCCACAACCACGGTGGAGGGATGCTCCTTGAGCACATTGTGGTTGTAGATCTGCAGGTTGGCGTCATGGGAGAATTCCCATGCGCCGGTGCTTTCGTTCTGCTTGATGCGGTTGTAGGAGAAGGTGATGCTGCCGGCTTCGATCTCCGCGGACAGGCAGGCGGAGGGGCCGCGGTAGTTGCCGCCGGCATTGGTATCGTTATGGCCGGAATGCTTGTACCACATGTCGTTCATGCAGCCGGCATTGGCGTATACAAAGTTGATGGTTTTATACTGGGGGTTGCGGGGATTGCCCCAGGAGGAGCCGTTGGTATCGGCCGCGTACATGATCTGATCGCCGGGCACCTTGATGACGTAGCGCTGCTCGTCTTCATAGTGGTTGTGGCCCCAGATCCAGACGATGTCGGTATCGTCGGCGTGACTGTTGATCACGTCGATCACCTTGTCGGCGTTTCCGACGACACGCTGCTTGAAGTTGTAGCCGCTGTGGGCGGGCCAGTGGGTCTGCAGGAAGATGACCTTGCCGCTGCCCTCGACGGAAGCCAGGTAGGCGTCAAAGGCGTCGATATCCGCCTGGATAAAGGTCTCGCCGCCGCCGCCGGCGCCGGTCTCGCCCTGGGCGCCGATCATGTAGATCTCCATCTCATCGTCGGAGTAGGCCAGGCCGCAGCGGTCGAAGCCGAACACGGACTTGAACGCGCCTTCCTTGTCGCGGTTGTTGCTGAAGGTGCCGGATTCCCAGTCGTGGTTGCCCATGGTATAGGCCTGCGCGGCATCCGGGAAAGCCGCGAGCTCCTCGCCGTGGATCACGTCGTAGACCTGGGTCTGCCAGTTGGGCTGGCCGCCCATGGAGTCCTCGACGTAGTCGCCGCCGTGGGAGAAGACCCGCGGGTTCTGGCCCTCGTTCTTCAGCTCAGAGAGCATCTGCTTGAAGCCGAGGTAGCCGCCGACGGCGTTGTGCAGGTCAGACATGAATACGACGTCATATTTCCCCGCGTTCGGGATCTCCGCGCTTACGGGGATCGTTGCAAACAACTGCAGGATCATGACAAAGACCAGCAGTGCCGCAAGCCTCTTTTTCGTTAATCTCATTTACTTGCCTCCATTTTCTGATTCTTTCCGCGCACGATGCTTTTGCTTTGATCCGGTTGGTCCACCCGTGTGATGCACGACTGTGCGCCGTTTTCCGTGCAGCACGGGAGGCAAATCAACTATTTTCCTCCTTTTCCCAGGATCCATGGACCTCGGACAGTCGGAACGGTATACCGGATCGATCCTGCGAGCAGCGCCGCGTTTTCCGATTTCCTTTCGTGTCATCCGAAAGTCTTCGCTAAGTATAAATGATACGACAAAACCGAATAAATGTCAATCCGTTTACGTATTCAGAACAAAAAGAAAACACGTTTATCCGGTAAAACCTGGAATTTTGCCGCAGTGCTTCCCCTGCGGCAAAAAACCGGCAGCCTGCTTACAGGCTGCCGGCAGTGAATCGTATAGAATCCGCTTGAAAATCAGGAGATCTGCTCATAATAGATGCTCAGAAGCAGCTCAAAGCAGCCCTCCTCATCGATGTAATACTCCGCGTATTTCCCATCCTCGCTCAGCGTCACGGAACCGGGTACCGTCCGGATCTCATCCGTGATCTTCATCTTTGTCGCCTTTGTGGCAAGATAGAGGACGTCGCTCAGCTTCAGATCCGTCACCACATTGTCCGAAACTGCGTTGTATGCCTGAATCGCCATACGAATGTTCTTCCGGCATGCCTTCAGGGCCTGCGCGGTCAGCGCTTTGACATATTGCTTCTGCCGCTCCATACGGTCAAGGTTGCCCTGCTCGGTATGTGCGCGGTAGCGGATATACGCCTCCGCCTGATCGGCGTCAAGGGTGACCTCCTCCCCCGCTTCCAGATGAACGCCGCCCCAATCCACCGTCTCGGTGGGCGTCAGGGTCACGCCGCCAATGATATCATTGAGCTGATGGAACCCTTCCATGTATAGGGCAGAGCTGGAGTAGATCGGCAGATCGTCAAAGATGCCCCTGACGGCGTCTGTGGTGATCTCAAGACTCTTTTCCCGCCCGTCGCCGTAGGAGAATGGGATCGCAAGCTGTCCGACGGCTTCTTCAACAAATTCTCCCGTCTTCGACAGCTTATTGAATTTGCACATCGTGTCACGGGAAACCGTGTAGAACGTGATCTTTTCGTTTTTGAAATCCATTGCGGCAAGGATCACCGCATCTGAGAACGCCATGACGTGGCAGTTGCCCGGGTCGAAGGAATCCGGGTCATTGCGGTCGATGCCCAGCAGCAGGAACGTGGCAACATCATCATTAAAGCGGTATTGCTTTCCCTTATAGGTGATCACTTCGCCGTCCACATCGGCAAACTGATCCACTCTGTCTTCCTGGCCGGGCTGCGTCACGCGCGGCGTATAGACTTCCTTCTGGTGGCTCATCCGGCGGCCGCGTACCGCAACGCTCAGAGCAAAGCTGCCCATGACCAGGGCAAGGACGATCAAAAGCGCCAGTGCGATCCTTGGCCCGACGCGCTTTCTTTTGGCGCGGATGGCATCCATCTGAACCTCCATCGACGCCTCGTTCGGATCATAGTTTTTCGGTTTTCTTGCCAACTTGGATCCCTCCTTGTTTTCTCAATGCTCAGCGCTGTATACATCTGTCAGGACGCCGAAAACCAGGTACCTCTGGTTTTTGTTCGGCTCATAACAGGTGGAGAGGGTGAGCAGCTTGTCTCCGAATTGCGGCATTGCCGCGGGGTCCAGATGGTCGCAGCTTTTGCTCTCATCATAGAACGCATCAAAAAAGAGGTCAAAAGAGCTCTCATCGGAGAAATCATAGTAGCGCAGGACGTGTTCATTGCCGTGATTGCACGCAGCAAAGATGGTATAGACGTACATTTCATCGCGCACATAGACAAGGATCTCCCGGTGGGTATCGAAAAACAGCTTGTCCGCAAAATCATTGAGCTGATCAAAGTCGGCAGGCTGTCCGGCATAGGTGCCGTGTCCGTAGAGAAACGTCATGGGGTCCTGAAACGTCTTGCTGTTGTAGGTTTTCTGCGAGTATACCGCGCCCAGAATGAACGGCTTGCCGTCGATGCCGTGATCGTTGTAAAACTGATCGTCCGTCCGGCTCTGCAGGATCGGGCAGTCGATGTTTGTCCCGGGCACCACGAGCCACGCATAGATATCCGGATTGATTTCCTGCATGGCGTCAAAATCGAACGGGATCATAACGCTCTTCTGTTCAGGCGCATCCGACGGCTCGGGGTCCTCCGCGGACGTCTCCGCCTGCTGCGGCCGGGCGCTTTCGGCAGGCTCTATCCTGACGGACTGAATGAGCTGCTCGGTCCGCCGGAGCCCGAGGTAATAGCGAAGCAGAAACGAACCGCTCGCAATGCAGACCGCAATGCAAAGGACTGCAACGGTGATCCAGATGATTCTTTTCATTGCTGTGCCATACTCCTAATAAAGAAGCGCCCCAAATAATCATTCAGGGCGCAGCTTACGATATTCGTTTAAACGCGCGAGGAAAGACTCATCTGGCCTTTTTGATGGCGACCGCACCTGCACACATTGCGGCGACCAGGACAAAGCCGACGACCCACAGACTGCCGTTCACACCGGTCTGCGGAGATTCCTCCGGCGTCTCGGGGACAGGCTCCGGGCTGATAACATTATCCGCTGCCAGAATGGTAACAGAAAGCAGGCAGAACACCATAGCGCAAATGAGCAGCAGGGCAACAAATCTTTTCATTGTAGTACCTCCTTGAAGGTCAATGCGATATTGCTATAATCATAGATATTATAGATGAACAAAGCAGCCTTGTCAAGTATTCCTTTCGTGAAAATGTCAAACTTTTTTGTGAATTCGTACCGGAATCCGGGGCAATCCGGTATTTTATATCGATTCGCCGCAGTCCATGCTTCTGCAGGTCCGCTCCAGGGCGGCCTCCACGTCCGTGCCGGCAATGTCCAGGCCCTCGGCGCTGAAGCAGCGCACGTCGGATATGCCGAAAAACGCCCCGCAAAGCTGCCGGATGAAGCCGAAAGCGCAGTTAGGCTCGGGAATATATCCGCCGGCGGTGGTGAAGAACACCAGCTTTTTTGCCCGGCAGAGGGAAACATAGCTCCCCTTCTCATCGATATCGAAGCTGACGCCCTGGGAGCAGACCAGCTCCAGATAGGCGCTCAGCACCGCGGGCAGGCCGAAATTCCAGAAAGGCGCGGCGATCAGGATCACGTCCGCCTGGGCAAACTGCCTGGCGCAGTCAAACATTTCGCCGGAAAAACCGCGGGCGGCCACAGCCGCGTTATACTCCCGCAGCCGCGGCGCATCCAGGGGCGCGGGCGGGTTTTCCCCCAGCTCCAGCCGCGTCACCGCATCGCCGGCATGATGCTTTTGCAGATAGTATTCTGCCAGCCGCAATGTCCGGGAGCCGTCCCGGAACGCGGCGTTGATGAATAAAACGTTCATGATGCGTTCCCTTCCCTGCTGTATCTTTCGCGTGCCGCCTGCTTCGCGGTCAACGCGGCAAAATTACTTTTTGTCCCATTTATTGCACAGCGCAAGGATCTGATCGGTAAATCTGGAAATGTCCTTGTTCGAAGCGTTTCTGTAGCGTCCGGCAACGGCCGTGAGCCGCTGCAGGGCGGCGGAGAGCTTGTCGAACATGGCGGCTCTCCGATCCCTGGCCGCGGCTTTATTGATGGGGCTGCGGTTGCCCTTCGCCAGGAACGCCCCCATCCCGGTATCGTACACTGCGCCGGGATACGGCGCGCAGGCGGGGATCCGGAACCGCTGCTCAACGGTCTGGGCAAACAGATCGCAGGTCGTATCGCTGCCGTGGTTCACGAAAACGAAGTCCGGCTTCTTCTCGAACCCATCGATCCAGGAAAGCAGCATCTCCCGGTCGGCATGGCCGCTGATGCCCTCCATCTGCACGATCTTCGCGCGGACGCGGATCTCCTCGCCGAACAGCTTTACGACGGACGCGCCTTCGAGCAAGATCCTGCCCAGGGTGCCCTCCGTCTGATAGCCGACGAACAGGACCGTGGATTCCGGCCGCCAGAGATTATGCTTCAGATGATGGCGGATCCGGCCCGCCTCGCACATTCCGCTGGCGGAAATAATCACCTTGGGTTCCGGATCCTGATTGATCCGCAGGGATTCTTCACTTGAGACGGCCACGCGAAGATCCGGGAATTTGATGGGATCGATCCCTTTGGAAAGCAGCTCCAGGGCCTCGGAATCGTAGTATTCCTCCATCTCGCCGCTGTAGATCTCCGTGGCGGACACGGCGAGGGGCGAATCCACAAACACCGGGAAATGCGCATGGCCCCGCACCAGCTCCTGCTCCTTGACGATGCGGAGGAAATACAGCAGTTCCTGGGTCCTGCCGACGGCGAACGCCGGGATCACCACGTTTCCGCCCCGGTCAAAGGTGTCCTGCAGAACAGCGGCCAGCTGCGAAACGTAATCGGCGTGCTTCTCATGGAGCCGGTCGCCGTAGGTCGATTCGATCACCAGATAATCCGCCGCCTTCGGCGAGACCGGGTCGTTGATCAGCGGGCGGTCGGAATTGCCCACATCGCCGGAAAAAACGATGGTCTGCGTCTGCCCGTGCTCCTCAACGGTGATCTCAATGCTCGCCGAGCCGAGCAGGTGTCCGGCGTCGATGAAGCGGACGCGGATCCCGGGCGCCGGGGAGAATTCCCGGTCATAGGAATAGGCCTGGAACAGCTTGAGCGACTGCTCCGCATCCGCCACGGTATAGGGCGGCTGCCAGAGCTCTCTGCCGGAGCGCTTCGCCTTGCGGTTGCGCCAGACGGCCTCCTGCTCCTGAATGTGGGCGGAATCGAGCAGCATGATCCTGCAGAGCGCAAAGGTCGCGCCGGTGCAGTAGACCGGCGCGGAGAACCCGCTTGCCGCAAGCTGCGGGATCCTGCCCGAATGGTCGATGTGGGCATGGGTCAGCAGAATAAAATCCAGCGTGCCGGGCGCCACGGGCAGCTCGGCGTTCTCAAAAATATCCTTTCCCTGCTCCATGCCGCAGTCCACCAGGAACCGTTTTCCGCAGGCGGTGATCAGCGTACACGAGCCGGTCACCTCATGAGCAGCGCCTATAAATTCAATCTTCATGGCTTCCTCCATTCAGGACACAAAAACCGTTCCTTACGCATTGAAGTACCCTTGTGTCCTTCTGTCAGCATCATATCACAATCCTGTTCCGCCTGCAAGCGCTGAAGGCGGCAAATATGTCATCGGAAAAAAGTTCGGAAAAATAAAAAAATTTCAAAAACGGGTCTTCTCAAAATCGGTCAACGGCGTTATGATACCATTAACCGAATCGGTTAACGGAGGAAACGCCATGAACGAAAAATTCTTTTCTCTGCCGGTGCAGAAGCAGCAGGCCATCATCAACGCCGGCTATCGGGTCTTCTCCCAGAACTCCTACAAAAACAGCCCGATGAGCGAAATCGCCGCGGCGGCCGGGATCAGCAAATCCCTGCTGTTTCACTACTTTCACAACAAAAAGGAGCTGTATCTCTTTCTTTGGGACAAATGCGCCGAGACGTCCATAGAGTATATGACCAAGTACGGCGCCTATGATCAGGCCGAGCTGTTTGAAAGCATGGAGCGCGGCATGCGGGCGAAAATGGAGATCATCCGCCTGTATCCGGACATGAGCAATTTTACGATCAAGGCCTTTTACGAAAAGGATTCGGACATCTGCGCCGCGATCCAGGAAAGCTATCACAAATACTTCAATCTCAAGGCGGACAAGACCCGGCTGAATCTGGACCCGGCGCAATTCATTCCCGGGCTGGACGTCGCCATGATGTACCGCGAAATGTACTGGGCCTCCGAGGGCTATCTCTGGGAAATGGTCCAGCGCGGCGATGTGGACGCCGCGCAGATGGAAAAGGATTTCACCCGGCTCATGGAATTTTGGAAAAGCGTATATCTTCGCAAGGAGCAATGATATGGAAGCAATCAAAACAAACAAACTGACAAAATACTACGGAAAAGCCCGGGGGATCATTGATCTGGATCTGTCCGTCGGGCAGGGCGAATGCTTCGGCTTCATCGGCCCGAACGGCGCCGGCAAATCCACCACGATCCGCACCCTGCTGGGATTGATTTCCCCCACCGCGGGCGACGCCCGGATCTTCGGAAAGGATATCGTGCGGGAGAAGACCGCCGTTCTGGCCCAGACCGGGTATCTTCCCTCCGAGGCCATGTTCTACTCTGGCATGCGCGTCAGGGACGTGCTGAAGCTGTCGGCCGACCTGCGCAGAAAGGACTGCTCCGGGGAAGCAAAAAAGCTCTGCGACCGGCTGCAGCTCGATCCCGCCCGGAAGGTGGACGAGCTCTCCTTCGGCAACCGCAAAAAAGTCGCGATCGTCTGCGCCCTTCAAAGCAGCCCTTCCCTGCTGATCCTCGACGAGCCCACCGGCGGTCTGGACCCGCTGATGCAGCGGGAATTCTTCGACATCATCAGGGAACGAAACCAAAGCGGCGTCACGGTGTTCCTCTCCAGCCATATTCTCTCCGAGGTACAGCGCAACTGCACCCGTGCGGCCGTGATTAGGGAGGGCCGGATCATCGCCTGTGACAGCGTCGAAGCCCTGGCAAAGAGCAACGCCAGACGGATCAGTCTGGTCGGCAGCGCCGATCTGAACGGTCTGGACGGCATCAGGGATATGACTCGCAGCGACAACGCCGTCAGCTTCCTGTACAGCGGAGATATGAACCGCCTGCTCCACAGGCTTTCCGAGGGAGATATCCATGATCTGAGCGTTTCCGAACCGGATCTCGAGGAAATCTTCCTGCATTATTATGAAAAGGCAGGTGCGGACGAATGACCATTATAAAACACGAGCTTCGGCAGGGCAGGAACGCCTCCCTGATCTGGACCTGTTCGATCGGGCTGCTGCTGGGCATCTGCATCTTCCTCTTCCCCGAAATGAAGGGCGAGATGGACGGGATCAGCGAGCTGTTTTCCTCCATGGGCTCCTTCACCGCCGCGTTCGGCATGGACCGGCTGAACTTCGGGTCGCTGATCGGCTATTATGCCATTGAATGCGGCAACGTCCTGGGCCTCGGCGGCGCTTTTTACGCCGCTCTGTGCGCTGTCGGCATGCTCAGCAAGGAAGAAAAGGACCGGACCGCGGAATTCCTGCTGACGCATCCGGTCAGCCGCACGCGCATCGTCACGGAAAAGCTGATCGCCGTTGTGATCCAGATCACGGCGATGAATCTGATCATTTACGGTCTGGCCGTCGTCTCCATGACCGCCATCGGCGAGAAGATCCCCTGGAAGGAACTGAATCTGCTGCACCTGGCATATTATCTGATGCAGCTTGAGCTGGCGGGGATCTGCTTCGGCGTCTCTGCTTTCCTGCGGAAAGGAAGCGCCGGCATCGGCATCGGCGTCGCCGTCGGCATGTACTTCCTGAACCTGATCGCAAACATCAGCGATTCGGCGTCGTTCCTGAAATACGTCACCCCCTTCGGATACTGCGACGGCGCCGACATTGCCGCCAACGGAAGGCTGGACGGAACACTGCTCGCCATCGGCCTTGGGCTGACCGTCATCGGGATCCTGGCCGCCTATTGGCACTACCCCCGCAAAGACATCCATTAAAAAAAGCAGCCGAAAGGCTGCTTTTTTTATGACCGGTCCATGGGCCGCCGTTTCTGGATCCAGAGAAACACCAGGCTCAGCGCCACCCAGGCGGCCAGCGCCAGGAGATTGACCCAGTTCTGGGGCCGTCCGAACCACACCCGCAGAAGCACCAGATTCATGTGATACACCGGATTGATGTAGACAAGATACTGCAGAATCTTCGGCATCTGCTCCACCGGCAGGATCATCCCGGAGGCAAACAGGACGTATTGAAAGCCGATGATGGCGACAGGCATCTGCTGCCGGGTGTTTTTAAAGAATCCGTGCAGGCTGAGGCTGATCAGCATCATGACGGCCGCGATGATCACAAAGGCGAGGAACACCGCCGGCATATGCTCGCTCAAAGGGATCCGGAACACCAGCGCCGCAATGGCGATCATCTCGATAAAGCCCAGCACCGAGATCAGCATGCCCTTGATCGCATAGGTCAGCACCAGATTGGACAGGCGGACGGGCGACAGCAGGAGGCGCTTGAAAATGCCGCTCTGCTTATCCGTCACATACTGCATGCCGATATTGAAGAACACCGTCAGAAATACCACCAGGACCATATAGATCGGGATGTACTGGCCGAAGCCCTCCATACTGGCGGCGGATTTCGCCATGGCGCCGGCATAGACCACAAAGAACAGTCCCGGCAGGAATAAAATCGGCAGGGCGAAAAAGGGTTCCCGGAAGAAAATCAGCAGATCGACCCAAACCTGCTTCCGGATCGCTTTTGTCGAGAGGTTCATGATTTTTCTCCTTCGATCAGTTGAAAGTAAGCGTCAAAAAAGTAATCCACGTTCAGTTTTTCCCTGATCCTGGCAGGGGTATCGTTTTCCACGATCTTTCCCCCGTTGAGCACGATGACACGGTCGCAGTACTTGTCCACCTCTTCCATGGAATGGGTGGAAACCAGGATGGTCTTGTCCTTCCGGCTGCCGCCCCGGATCTTCTCCCATACCAGCCGGGTGGCCTTGGGGTCCAGGCCGGTGGTGGGCTCGTCCAGGAAGAGCAGATCCGGGTCATGCAGGAAGGCAACGGCCAGCAGGAATCGCTGCTTCCAGCCGCCGGAGAGCTTGTGATACTTGGTATTCAGATAGGGCTCCAGTTCAAAATAATCGATCGTTTGCCGGATTTTTTCCCTGCCCACATTGTAGAAGGAGGCAAACAGATCCAGCGCTTCCTTCAGCTTGATATAGAGGTACATGCCGCCCTCCTGCAGCATGACGCCGATCTTGCTGCGGATTTCATCCCTCTGCGCGGTCAGATCCCTGTCCATGATGCGGATGCTGCCGGAATCGGCGTTCCGCAGGGTCATCAGGATTTCCAGCATGGTGGTTTTCCCGGTGCCGTTGGGGCCAACCACGGCCACCGTTTCTCCGGCCGGGATACGGAAGCTGAGCCGGTCCAGCACCGTCCTGCCGCCGTATGATTTCGTCAGATCCTGTACGTTGATGATGTCCATGATTCCTCCCACAAGTCAATTCCGGGACTGCCGCTGGTATTCGTGCAGCTTTTCGCTGTACACCGCGGCTTTTTTCTTCATTCTTTCATTGATGAGCAGGGCTGCCAGATACAGCAGAACAATGATGACGGCGAAGGCGATCCACACGCCGGCGCTCCCCTTCTGCTGAAAGATCCCCATCCGGTAAAACAGGAAGATCTCAACGGGAATGAACAGGACATAGAAGCAGGTCAGCGAAAACAGGAAGCCCTTTTTCTGAAGCTTTGCGTTTTTAAAGCACAGGGCGAAACAAACCGCGCCCCAGAGGCAAAGCGCAAACACCCGGACAAGACTCATCACCCGAATCGTATCCCCGCGCCGGATCAGCAAAAATGCCATCAGGCAGATCACGAGCCAGCTAAAGCTGTAGGCCAGGGCGTCTCTGGTATTTTTCAAAAACTCTTTCATTTGGTGTTCCTCCTTTTATCCGATCCCCAGCAGCTTCTTCAGCTCCGGGGCGTACCTTCTGGAAATCACGACCCTTTCTCCGTTCACCAGCGTGGCCAGAATGTTCCGGGTGATCTCCGGCTTGAGCTGCTGCACCTTGTTCAGATGGAGGATGACGGATTTTGAGCAGCGGAAGAAATCCCGCCTGTCCAGAAGCTCCTCCAGCTCATAGAGCCGCTTTTCACTCATAAGCGTCTGGTTTTCCGTGTATATAAATGTTTTTTTATCCACCGATTCTATGTACAAAATGGCGTCAATGGGGATATTGAAATGCTCCCCGTTTTCCGTGGCCGGAAGCGTGGTTCCGAAGCGCCGGACGTAACGCTCGAGCTTTCCCACCTCGGGCGTGACCTCCCGGCAGTGAATCTCCACAAAGGCGGCCTGTACCGCCGGATCTTTTTTAATATCTACTTTCAATTTCTGCTCTGCCTTTCCGAGATCGGGATCTCTGTTCACTCTTGCTTACGGGTCCATTGTACATAAATATCCGGCGCGATGCAATAGCCCGGCCACCAAGCGGTACATACGGCCGACCAAGCGGACATGCCGCCCCGATCCGGCGCGCCGCGGGCCGGTTTTCCCCGCCGCTAAAGCAAAATCAGCGCCTGCCGGAGCAGGCGCTGATTCGACTCATAAGCGATTCAACCCCCGCTCAAAAACTTGAGCAGGGGCTGAATAACGGATTTTTGATAAAAGATTGCTATTTCAACAAATAAGAGGGTATCGTTAAATTTCGTAACGTCAGATTATTGTGAATTATGCGCACTTAAATCTTGGCACTTTGGGAACGCTTTTTTGAATTTCTCATCGCCTTCTTTATGTGTGCTGAGAAGAAGTACGCATGAACTGTCCCATGGTACGATTTTCATCGTTGCAAGAGGATGCTGAATGGCGGGAGGGCTTTTCCGAAAGCCTTCATATTGA
>JAEEGL016240689.1_pt1 | contig 14416 bp, 15 predicted proteins | sample 9134231 | NCBI WGS metagenome assembly JAEEGL01 (sample SAMN16246548, study PRJNA631951) | gut metagenome | biome: gut microbiome; feature: rumen; material: fiber-attached | host: Bos | place: Iran: Karaj | collected 2018-10
TAAGAAGCATCGCTTGATGTTTCAGAACCTTCTGCAGATCCTGATTCTGTGTTTGAGCTAGAGCTTGAGCTTCCACAGCCAGCAAAAACTGAACCTGTAAGAGCCATTACCATAAGTAATGAAAGAATTTTCTTCATTTTTTCCCTCCTTGAGTGTTTAAAAAATTCTATAGGTATTCTAAATTAAGTGTCGCGAATATTCAATAACGAATTTTTATTAATCACTGATATCTTCGTCCATGGCCACAAACACGCGGTAATCCGGATACGCCTCCCGAACCTCCTTCTTGATTTCACGATATACAGACAAACGATCCTTGGTATTAAAGTCGATGACCACATCAAAACTCATGGTCTTTTCTTCTTTATTTAAGTAGAAGCCGTGAAGCTGCATGGCATTGGGATATTTTTCCAAACGCTGACGCAAATCCGTTAAAATCTTTTCCACTTCCGGATCATCGCAGTTGTATGCATAAATTCCAACTGCAGAAACAATAATCTGATACTCTTCAAATACGAGATTAAAAATCTTTCGGGACAACCGGTCGATTTCCACTGCTGTCATTCTGCTGTCCACTTCCACATGCATGGACGCCATATAGCTGTCCGGTCCGTAATTGTTTAAGGTTAAATCATAAACGCCTCGCACTTCTTCCAATTCGCAGATAGACTTTTTCATGGAAATGGTCAAATCCGTCTCTGCACGCTCACCCAAAATCTGGCTGATGGAATCCCGAATCATATCGTATCCCGCTTTGACAATGTACAAAGAAATCAGCGCGCCCAGCGGAGCCTCCAAAGAAACACCGGCAAAAATAAAAATCAAAGCTGCCACAAGGGTGGACACGGAAATCACTGCATCCAAAAGAGCATCCTTTCCGGAAGCCACCAAAGAATCGGATTTTACTTTCTTTCCCACAGCCGCCACATACAGACCGAGAAAAATCTTTACAAAAATGGCTACCACCACAATTGCAAGGGATATTGTATTATACTCCGGCGTCACCGGATTTATGATTTTCTTTACAGATTCCACCAAAGCAGTTGCGCCTGCATACATAATAATAATGGAAATAATACTTGTAGTGATATATTCCACACGACCGTGGCCATAAGGGTGCTTTTTATCCGGGGCCTTGGCAGCCAAACGGGTTCCGATAATTGTAATTACGGAAGATAACGCATCGCTTAAGTTGTTTACCGCATCCAAGGTAATTGCAATGGAACCGGTGGCAAAACCTACAAAAGCTTTAAATCCTGTAAGGAACAGATTCGCAATGATTCCGATAACGGATGTCCGTATTACAATCATAATTCGATGTGCAGCTTTCTCTTTTGGATCCATAATTTAATTCCTCCATTCTTCATCCAGTTTTTTCTCCTGCAAAAGTTCTTCCTTTGCACGATTTCGGTAATCTCTGGGAGACACGTGATAGGTATCTTTAAACACCCGGTTAAACGTACGCTGGCTTTCAAACCCGGAGTTTTCCATGGCCTCCGTAATGGTTTGATCCGTGTACTTTAGCAGGTAGGTGGCATATTGCAATCTGGTATTATTCAAATACTGATTAAAATTGGTATGAAAGGTTCCTGAAAAAATTCGGGACAAAGCAAAGGGACTGACATACAATTCCTCCGCCATACTTGTAAGTGTAACTTCTTCCGTAAAATGTCCGGCAATATAAGAAACCACCCGAAAAATCAGATCCTCGTTTTCCACGGAGGAGCGCTCCACTAAAGTAAGGCAGGGCAAAGCTCTGGTTAAAATAATTTGGATGTAAGCCTGATGCAGTGCCAGGGCAGTTTCTCCCTTCGTTGTATCCTTAGACAACGTCTGAAATGCATATACAATATCCGGATGGACATTTTCTTTTTTAATCACCGGATTATCCGGTGCCATCTGATGCATGGTTTTTTGATATGGCCCACATAATGTAGGCTCAACCAAAAGATATTGGGACCGACACTTTCCGGCATCAAACACCTGGTAATGATGTATCAGTTCCGGAAAAATGATTGCCACGTCCCCCTCTTCCATATGATACAGTTCGGTACCGACCCCCACTTCCTGGGTACCCTTTGTGATATACACAATTTCCAGGGCCGTATGAATCCGCGGCGGTACATGGGCCGACTTTTTATCTATAAATCGATATTCCTCAGCGTTATCTTCAAATACTGCGTGCATTATCTCCTCCAATGATAAAAGAAAAGGCAGGGGCGGTTCTTTTGTCTTCTTTTTTATTATTATATCTTTTTTGCAAGATTTGACTACTTTTTATTTCTATCTGGCAGGAATTCAATCACAGGTGAGAATATAATGCAATTGTAATAAAGATAAATAACAGATGAAACGAACAAGGAGATACGATATGTTTAAGAAATTAATTGAATTAGCAAAAGAAGGTTTGGAAGCTTACGGAGAAAGCATCTGCCGTTTCTACTAAAATATGAAATGAATTTTTTTGGCACACCCTTTTCGGGTGTGTTATTTTTTTGCAAAAAATGAGGAGACCGGTATATCCGATCTCCCCTGTTTATAGAATCGATTATTGGATAATATCCAAATCGCCGACTCCGCAATCAACGATAATTTCCTTATCGGAACTACCGGATGCTTTATATTCACCATGGGATTTATGTCCGCCAACTTCGATGTCACCGACTCCCACATCCAGATCCAAATTATACTGATCGATATCACCGACTCCGCTGATTTTCACATCACCGGCACCGGCATCAATATCAATCTTTTCAAAGGTGTTATCGGACATCACCACATCACCGGCACCGGCATCCAAATCAATGGTATCAATGGAACTGTTTCTTACTTTAATATCTCCTGCGCCGTAATCCAAATCCAGTTTCTTTGCCAAAAGGCCTTCCACATTGATATCTCCTGCGCCACACTCGATATGTACTTTATCAAACTCAAATCCTGCCGGCACATATACCGTAACAGTAAGTTTCATTTCCTTTACGCCAATGCTATTTGCCTTTAAATCCTCCTGAGTGATATACAAGGTATCTCCGGATACTCCGATTTCAGGAACGTACTTTTCCTTGTTCGCGTTGTACTGAACACTATAGCTGTCATCCTTTGATGTGGCAAAGGAAATCTCACCAAAGCCAAGTTCCACTTTCAGGTTTTTATACTCATCCACGGTAACGGTATCACTTAAAGCACCGGTAGCCACATTTTCCACTGAGGAATTGCTTGAGGAACCGGATTTACGGAAGGAAAACCATCCGCAGAAACGAATACCTACACTAAAAATGATAACCAATAATGTAATTGACCAAATAATTGTTAAATATATTTTCTTTCCCATAATTAATCTCCTTCACAAATACGATCCTTACTATCTTTCTTCGCCCCAGATGCTTTCAACAATTTTTCTTACAATGGCACCGATTACGAAGATAATCCAGGTGATATGCCAATCAAATGTAATGAAACTCCAAATTAAGTAAATACATACAACGCTGGGCCAAAAAACTTCCATAATGGTTGCTACGGTTTTGTTTTCATAATAGACTTCATCGTCATCATCCTTCTTTGATGAAGACTTGCTTCCGCCGTAGTTTTCGCTTTTTCCCGATTCTCTGAAAGATCCGTCCGGCATCTTTTCAAATCCAAGATCATCAGCAATTTCATCTAAGTTTCCAAAATCCGAAATCACACGGCCCACAGCTTCATGCTCAGCCATTCCCTCACGAATGAGTTCCTCGTATTTGTCTTCGGTTAAAGCAAGCAAATCTCTTTTTGCATTTCTTGCTTCATAAGTGTCCGGCAATTTTAAAAATAATGCATCCAAATAATTCTTAATTGTTTCCATAATAATTACTCCCTTTTATTTCGATTCTATAAACTTTTCAACTACATCTTTTGTGATGTTCCATTCATCGCATCGTTCTTTATAGAACTCCTCACCTTTTTTTGTGATGCGATAGTAGGTTCTTTTCTTTCCGTTTTCTCCCGGCTGGGAATAGGATTCTATCAGTTCCTTTTTCTCTAGCCTGGTAAATGCGGAGTATAACGTGGTTTCTTTGATCACATACTTTTCATCCGTGAGATTTCGGATATCCTTCGATATCTCATATCCGTAAGACGGAGCCTTCCGAAGAAGGAACAGGATCATCGTGTCGTTATATCCGCGAATCACATCGCTGGAAATATTAACCATCAACACCCACCTCCTAGTTAATTTTACTTCACCTGTCGTTGCTTTGTCTGTCGTACTACGACTGTCGTACTATGTCTGATGAGGTAACTATACTACGACTGTCGTAGGATGTCAACACCTAATTTTATTTTTTTGCAAAAAAGCCCTGCGGTTGAAAAATAAAGGTTGAAGCTCCTTGAGATAAGAGCCAATGAAATAGAAATCTTATTTTGTAATTTCATTTGGCGAATATCTACGGAGCAAAACTTTTATTTTTCAACCGCAGGGCGTTTATAAATTATAAAGATTATTTTTCGTATTTGGATTTCTTTCGGGTGATTTCCTGCATATAGGATGCGGTAATAATACCGGTGGGAAGTGCAATAACCGCCATACCCACAAGAGCAGAAATCATGGTTATGATCCGACCTAACAGAGTCACGGGATATATATCTCCGTATCCAATGGTAGTAATGGATATCGTCGCCCAATACAAAGCGTCGAAAAACGTTTCAAACAAATTCGGTTCCAACTGGAACATCAACATGGCGGAAATAAAAATATAAATCACCACCAAAACAAACACGGCTTCCAACTGTTTTCTCACCTTTCGAATCACATTGGAAATGGAAACCATGGTCTTGGAATAACGAACCAGTTTCACCACTCGGGTGGCACGGAACAAGCGAAGTAACGTCAGTCTTGCAAGAGGGCGATAGAACACCGATACCACCGGAACAATGGAGAGCAAGTCAAAAATCGCCATAGGAGATAAAATATAGGCAATATATGCTCTATAATGTTTGTATCCCATTTTATAATCTGCCGTATACAAGCGAAATCCGTAATCGATAATGAACAATGCGCTGGTTACAATATCAATCCATATGGTAAAAACATTCTCACGCTTTAGCGTCATGGGAATCAACCCCACCACCACAGCCAGGGTCATTAAAAGATCATAAGCTCTTGACGCCGGATCGTTGGTCCCGGAGGGTTCCAATATTTCATAAGTCCGCTGTTTAAAATTAATATTCATGCCCATCCCCCATTAATGATAAAACAAAGCTCCGGCACCAAGAAAAACCAGCACTGCCGAAATTGCCATACACAACCACACAAAAAGGTGTGTTCTTTTCGCATGCTTGTTTTCAACCAAACCTTCATCCGTTATCAAATGGTCCTGTTCTTCCATGGATACTCCCCCCTAAACGCTTTTTTTCATTATATCCAAAAACCACACAAATACGCAATCCGTGGATTTTTATTTATTTAAGTTTTATTTAAGGTTGGCGTTATATGATTACATCGTCAAATGAAACACTCCTCAAATTAAGTTTCTTTTGATTACATTTTTTCATATTACTCTCCCCAAAATACCGGTCCGCGAAGGTGGCCGGTATTTTATTGTCTTCTTTGACTTTCCCAACCAAATCCTTATAATAAAGAACGGAAGAAAAAAGAAAAAAGGAGAACAAAGATGCAAAACATTGTTTGTTTGGATTTGGAAGGCGTATTGGTTCCCGAGATTTGGATTGCTTTTGCGGAAGCCACCGGCATCCCGGAATTAAAGCGCACCACCAGAGATGAGCCGGATTACAACAAGCTCATGAATTTCAGATTGAATATTTTAAAAGAGCACGGATTGGGATTAAAGGAGATTCAGGATGTTATCGCCACTATTGATCCTTTAGACGGAGCAAAAGAGTTTTTAGACGAGCTTCGCGCCACCTGCCAAACCGTGATTCTTTCCGATACTTTTGAACAGTTTGCGGCACCTCTTATGAAAAAGCTTGGTATGCCCACTCTTTTCTGCAACACATTGGAAGTGGCAGAAGACGGCACCATTACCGATTTTCATATGCGCTGCGAAAAGTCCAAATATACTACGGTAAAGGCTCTGCAGTCCTGCGGCTACGAAACCATCGCCTTCGGTGACAGCTTCAACGACATCGGAATGATTGAAGCCTCCAAGGCCGGATTCTTATTCCGCACCACCGACCAGATTAAAAAAGATTTCCCACAATATCCTGCATTCGAAGAATATGCAGATTTACTTGCTGCAATAAAAACTGCTTTAAAATAACTAAAATCCTGCCGCCAGCAGGGGAGTGACCTAAATGGAAATAATAGAACAACTACTTTCAAATCGAATTTTGCTCACCGGCGCCATCGCCTGGGCAACGGCGCAGATTTTAAAAACCATTATTCACGCCATCGTAAATAAATCTCTGGACCCGAGGCGACTCTTCGGAGACGGCGGCATGCCAAGTGCACACTCTGCCACCGTTACCGCAATTACCATCAGTGCAGGAATCGTGGAAGGATTTGATTCTCCCATTTTTGCCGTAGCGCTGATCTTCGCATTCGTAGTTATGCACGACGCTATGGGAGTTCGCTTGGAAACCGGAAAACAGGCAAAGGTCTTAAATGATTTAATGGATCTTTTTTATACGGAAGGCACTCCGGAGCAAAAGTTAAAAGAATTTGTGGGACACACACCTATGCAGGTAATCTCCGGATTCATTTTGGGAATCGTAGTTGCTTGTATATCATTTCTAATGTAGATAAACAGACAAGGGGACGGTTCTCTGTCTTCTCTCGGATAAGATTTAAGTATTATTTATACTTCTCCGGAGAAGACAGAGAACCGTCCCCATTGTCTACAAAAGCGCCCTACACAAAAAGCATTCTACGATTTTTTATTTAGAAAACTTATATCTGTTATTCTTCAGAAACAATTTCTTTTACTTCTTCGGTAATCTCTCCTCCCAGCTTAAATGCATTGACGTTCTCGTCCATGTTGCCGGCCAAGGTTACAAGCTCTCCTGTGGCGATGTTGCATTCGTCCACAATCTGTTCCAACTCAGCCATGGCTGCTGCCGTTTCCTCGGTAGAAGCAGCATTTTCTTCGGCGATGGCGGACAGTCCTTCCAATCCGGCCATAACTTCATTCTTAGTGCCGTTTAACGCATCCACCTGTGTGGAAACATTGTCAATTTCGCTGCCTACGTTGCCGATTTCATTGCGAAGAGCATCGAAGGTCTCTCTGGTGTTGGACAGTTTCTCATTCTGATGTCCGATTTCCTTACGAACTTCTTCCATAGTCTGAACGGATACGTTGGACTTTTGAATCAGTTCTTCCACAATCTCACTAATCTTATGAGCGGACTCTCCGGATTGCTCCGCAAGATTTCGAACCTCATCAGCAACTACCGCAAAACCTTTTCCCTGTTCTCCTGCACGGGCTGCCTCAATGGAAGCATTCAGTGACAAAAGATTGGTCTGGCTTGCAATACCGGTAATGATATCTACTACGTTTCGAATCTCTTCCGCAGACTTGTTGGTCTCTGCCGTCTGGTTGTATACATTATCAATGGAGGTCTCTGTTCGCTCGCTGATTTCTGCAAGTTCATTTAAAATATCACTCATGCGCTGATTCTGATCACGCATGGCATCCGTACTTTGCATCAACTGCTTTACAGAGTCGGAGGCCTGATCCAAAGCCTCTCCCATGTCGTTCATTTCTGAAGCAATACGAGTGGTTTCCTGTGCCTGACTGGTTGCACCGTTTGCAATCTCATCCACAGCTTGGTTAACACTTCCGATTCGGTCGTTAATCTTTCCAAAGCTGTCTTTAAAGGTTCCGGAAAACTCATTTAAGGAATCCGTAGATTCATGAATATTGGTAACGGTTTTGCCGAGCTTTTGAATCAAAGACTGAATGGAACGTGCAATGCTTCCCACTTCATCGCTTCGTCCGGTAATACGTTCCGGAAGCTCATACTTAAGTTCACCGTCAGCCACTTTATCAAGATTTCCCACAGTGGAAATAATGGCAGATACCACTTTTCGAACCAGGATAATTACAAGGATTGCAGAAACGACCATAAGAATCATCATAACAAATACAACTACTGTCAGCTGTTGTTTGTAATAGGCCTTTATGGTATCGTGGGCGATGGTTCCCTGAACTACAATATTGTTAATATCATCCACTACTTTGTAATAGGTATAATAGGATTTACCGTTTGCCACATCATTTGCTATAAACACTTCCCTGTCAGATGCAGCAAATGCCTGATCAACCGCATCCATATTTACCGGAACATCAATGTCAAACGTATGAACCGCCAACTGTCCATCCATGATTACAGCAAAATTCACTCCTCCGGTGTGTTCTTTTGCTCTTAACATAACTTCTTTCATCGCATCTGCGCCCTGACCCTCGGAATTAATATCCGCAATGATCACGTCCATCATGTACACGTTGGAAGCAAGCATGTTATGAACTTCTTCCTCCGCAACTCTGTTTGACACACTGGACACCGCATACTGCGCAAGTATAAACATTGCAAAAAGCGGAAGTAAGCCCAAAAGCATAAACTTCCACAACAGTTTTAAGCCTTTTTTCTGTCCCATATTTTTGACCCCCTGGATAACCTAATCTCAACGAATGCCTCGTCTTTTTTATTGTATCAAAACAAAGAAAAAAATAAACTCTTTTCTTATGCTTTTATCCACTTTTTCTTTCGCCAAACATAAATCAAAGAAACCGACAGCAGAAGAGCCTTGCACACATTATCCGCTATCATGCAAAACCATACTTCCCTAAGGCCCAGGTGCCACACATTTACCACCAGATAGGTGAATAAGATTCGTATGCCCCACATGGAAAACGCTTCCACAAAAAACACGTTTTTGGTTCGACCCATACCGTAGAAGATACCCTGACAAACCACCATAAGTCCGAAGAAGGGTTCGGAAAAAGCCACAAGTTTCAGCATGGAAGTACCTAACGTCGCCACCGCATCGGAGCTGGTAAACAACCGCATCATGGGATAACCCGCAAAGAACAAGGTCAAGCCGCTGATAGCCATCATGCCCACCGTCATGGCAACAGAAGCCCGCATCACCACCCGAAGTTTCTTCTCATTGTTTTCTCCGATGGAAACTCCCGTCATAGCGCTGGTTGCGGTTCGAAGTCCGTATCCCGGGATATAGAATAACGTCTCTGCCTCCACCGCGATGGAATGGGCGGCAAAAATCGTGGTTCCCATATGGGATACCATGCCGGCAAAAAACACATATCCCAGCATGGCCGTTAAATCCGTACCAATGGAAGGAACAGCGATAGACATAATCTTTCTCATGGTTTTAATATCAAGCCGCGCCTCTTTCCATGCAAAATGCAATGCTTTCTTTTTGCGGAAGACCACAAACATAAAAGTACCTGCAAACACGTTGGCAACGGCTGTGGCGACTGCCGCACCGGTCACGCCCCATCCCACGGTATAAATCAACACATAATCCAACACCGCGTTGATTCCGTTTGCTGCCAAGTTCACATACATGGGCGTCTTGGTATCTAAGTTTGCACGTATGGTAGCACCAAAGATAATGGCAGACGCACGAAACACCATAGGAAGGGAAATAATTACAAAATACTGTGTAGCTGCCGCTCTTACATTTTCTGCGGTTCCCATCCACACGGGAATATAGGGCGCCAGTCCGATGGATAGTGCGCCCAAAACAACAGCCACTCCAAGCACCAGATAAATGGACTGGCTGGCCAGCTTTTTGATTTCTTCCTTTTCTCCGCGGCCAATGGCCTGACTCATAAGCGAAAGTAAGGCCACCCCGGGTGCATACATCAGGCTTCCCACCAACCAACCGATGGTAGCCGTAGTGGAAACCGCAGCCGTCGCCTCTTCACCCAATTGTCCCACCATGGCAGTATCCACGTACTGCAGCAGGGTGCTTAGAATCTGTTCAATGACGGTAGGGATCGAAAGAAAGATTAGATTTTTAATAATTCCGTTTCTGTTTTCCATATATTAATTAACGATTTTCCCATGCCTTAAGACCATTTTCCAATCGCTGTAATCCATCCTCAAGTATTGTCTTAGGGCAGGCCACATTCAATCTTAAAAACCGATTTCCGTCGCCATGATAAATCATTCCGTGGGATACAAATAATCCGGTTTCTTTTCGGAGGAAGGATGCCAGTTCTTTGCTATTGTCAGTGTACGCACATACATCCAGCCAAAGCAGGTAGGTAGCCTCCTTTGAGATGACTCTTACCTTGGGAAGTCGCTCCACCAAAAATTCCTCCACCCGATCTTTATTTTCCTGAATGTATGCACGAAGTTCTTCGTTCCATTGTCTGCCTTGGGTAAAAGCCGCAATAGCCACATCCACTGCAAAAGCATTGGGCTCTGCAACTTCATCCGTATTTAAGGCTCTCCAGATACGGTTCTTGATTCCCGGATTGGGTGCCACCACTGCCGCCGTTTGAAGGCCCGCAATATTGAATGCTTTCGTCGGCGCTATGGCGGTAACGGAAATCTCTCTGCAGGTTTCTGAAACAGAGGCAAAGGGCACATACTCTTTTCCCGGTGCCGTAAGATCACAATGAATCTCATCGGAAAGAACCATAACGCTATACTTTTTACAAAGTTCTCCCACCTTAGCCAATTCCTCTTTACTCCAGATTTTTCCCACCGGATTATGAGGATTGCATAATATCATAAGTGTAGTTAACGGGTCTGACAGTTTTTTCTCTAAGTCATCAAAATCCATCTCATAGTTTGTTCCGTCAAACTTTAAAGGATTTTCCAACACAACTCGTCCGTTATTTACGATGGAATTAAAAAACATATTATATACCGGAGTCTGAACCACTACTTTTTCTGCCGGTGTGGTAAACTTTCGAACTGTGGTGGATATGGCAGGTATCACTCCGGTGGTAAATACCATCCATTCTTTTTCTATTTCAAAATCATGATAAGTTTTCCACCAATACCGGTATGCTTCGTACCATTCCTCCGGCAAATCCGCATACCCAAACACCCCGTGGTTTACTCTCTTTTGTAACGCTTCCCTCACACAGGGAGCCGTCTTAAAATCCATATCCGCCACCCACATGGGAAGCTCATTTTCTCCTACGTTCCACTTGTAAGAATTTGTATTTCTTCGATCAACAATTTCATCAAAATCAAATGTATATTCCATACCCATCACCACAAAGTATCCGGTGAATCCAGATGCTCTTCTATATTATCACAAATAATCTTTGTCTTTGCAGGGTCAATGAAGTCCGGCTGTATAACCAAATGCTTGATTCGATCCGCGTGAATACTTCCCGAACCCGGGTTAAAAACACTATCCACTTCGCCATCGATTTCCACATCGCAATCCGAATACTCAAAGGCCAAAGTGGTATTAATCAAACGGCAGTTTTTCATTACCAAATTTTCCACGTAACACATACCCTGCAAGCTCTCGATGGTACAATTAATCAAGGTCAGATTCTTTGCATTCCATCCCAAGTATTCTCCGGTAATAAAACTGTCATATACCGTTACGTTTTCACTGTTCCAAAAAGCATCCTTAGATGCAAGATGAGAGTTTCTAACCTCCATGTTTTTTACACCGTCAAAAGAATAATCTCCCACCAGATTCAGCCCGTCCACAGTAAGGTTTTCACATCCCATGGCAAAATAAGGTCCCTGAGCATTTACATCCTTTAAAGAAACATTCTTACAGTTCCAAAGGGTCTCCAAGGCATTGGGAATCATGACATTTTCCAAAGAAATCTCATTGCATCGGCGGAAGTTTTTCGGAGCCTCCACAATGGCGTCCTTCATTTTAAAATCATTGGTATACCAAACTCCTGCCCGAGCTCCGTCAAAAAAAGTAACCTCCTCCAATTCAATATGATTGGAATACCAGAAAGGATACTTCCATCGAAACAGTGATTTTTTTACTGCAATATGCTCGCTTTCCTTTAAGGGAGACTCTCCCTCTTCGAAAACACATCCATCCAATTCCAAATTGGAACCGTGGAATAAAGCACGTTCTTCTGTAAATCTTTCTCCAGTAATTTTTTCATTTTTTCGAAACATATTCATCACCTATGGTTCTTTCTAATCACTTTTACAGGTATCAATACTATACTTGAATTTTCCAAAAATTGGAACTCTCTTGTATTATTGCACAAAATTTACTTGTGTGCAATTCTTTTGGTGAAAAAAAGGAGACAGCAGAGACGGTTCTCTGTCACATCAAAGCTGTGACAGCAGAACCGTCCCCCTGTCTTCTCAATATTTATTCTAGGTATAACGTGCGAAAATAATCAGCATGGAAACCGTAATAACAATCAAGGTTGCCGGCAAAGCGGTACGAAGGTAGGTACCCCAGCTGATAACATAACCGTTCTTTGCTGCAACGGATGTTCCGACTACGTTTGCAGAAGCTCCGATTGGTGTTGCGGATCCTCCTACATCGGTACCGATGGCAAGTGCCCAGGCCAAGGTGTTAATGTCCACACCCTGTGTCGCTGCAAGTGCCCGGATAACCGGTACCATGGTTGCGGAAAACGGAATATTATCCACAATAGCGGAAGCAATGGCAGAAAGCCAAATGATAATGGCAATCATTACCTTTAAGTTTCCACCGGAGATGGCTCCGATAAATCCTGCCAGAAGCTCCAACACACCGGTAGCTTCCAAACCGCTTACTACAATAAACAATCCCACAAAGAAAAGCAGTGTCTTGTAGTCCACTTTTTTAATAATCTTACCCAAATCCTTATGGAACAAAATCATGGTTAATACAGAAACAAAGGTTCCGATATAGGCCACGGTCAGTCCCGTCTGCGCATGGGTTACAAGCATTGCTACCGCACATCCGAAAATGATGCAGGCATAGGTAAATTCTTTTGAGTTTTTGATGGCAGACTTTGGATCCGGAAGTGCGGCAATATCCTCTGCCGTAACCTCTTCCGTTGCCAACTCCTTGCGATAAACCATATAGAAATATCCGATTACAAGGAACATACATACAAAGGCAATCAGTCCCGTATGTGAAAGAAAATCAAAGAAGGACAAGTGCAATGCGGTTCCGATAATAATGTTTGGCGGATCTCCGCACATGGTGGCAGAGCCACCTAAGTTGGCACAAAAAATCTCTGACAAAATCATAGGCACCGGATCAAACTTTAACATCTTTGCAAGTTCAACGGTAACCGCTGCCAAAAACAAAATAACCGTAATACTGTCAATAAACATGGCAAGGCAGAAAGACATTACCATGAACGAAACCAAAAGCGGCGTCGGCTTGTAATTCACCAGCTTTGCGATTCGCATACAAAGCCAACGGAAAAATCCTGCTTCCGCCATACCCTCCACCATAATCATCATACCTGCGATGAAAATAATCGTGGACCAGTTTACTCCAATGGAAGCAGATTCCGCTTCCGATGTAATCCAAAAATCTCTGTGAAAAATACTGGCAACATTTAAAGATTCCATAATGGTAGCAGGACTTTTCATCATAAGCCCGAACACAACCAAAAGGGTGGCCGCACCACAGCCCAATGTCACCCACTGACGCTCGATTTTATCCATAACGATTAAAACAAACATCAGAACAAAAATAACAAGTGCTACTATTTGTGTTGCTGAAAGCATTGTGCATTACTTCCTTTCCTTAACATCCTCGATATAACGGCAAAGCATTTCTGCTGTACCTTCCACCCCAAGTTTGCTTGAGTTTACGCATAAATCGTATCCTCTGGAATCCCCCCACTTGAAATCAGAATACATATTGTGATATTTCTTACGTTTTCTGTCGTGACGATTGATTTTTTCAATTGCATCCTTCTCCTGCAATGCATACTTTCTCATAACTCTTTGAATCTTATCGTACATATCTCCCAGTACGAAAATTGAAACCATGTTCTTGTTTCCGCGAAGAACCTCCTCGCCGCAACGTCCCACGATTACAAAAGACTCCCCTGAAGCCGCTTTTTCTCGAATATACTCAAACTGTGCCTCCGCCAAATTCTCCTCAATAGAATTTGTAAAGCCTCTGACGTGTTTGTGTAAAAACGGTTTTGCAACGTCCTCTTCGTACTTTTCCATCTGGTCCTTATGCTTTCCGGTATGCGCAAACATTTCGTCAAGCATGCTTCGATCCACAAAGGAAATACCAAGACTCTTTGCGATTCTCTCTCCAATTTCATGTCCGCCACTTCCGAACTCACGTCCGATGGCAACAATCAACTGATTCTCCATACAAATCCCTCCTGTCCGTCAAATTTACTTTGACTACCTCAAGTCAACCCCGAGTTTAGTCTTTTCAACAGCTTTCTTCCAACTTCATTTCGGTCAAAATGTATAAGTTTAGACGTTTCGCCTCAAATGTATAAATTCTTATTCTCCGTGAAATAAGCGCTCCATCATTTCA
>JAEEGL010763269.1_pt1 | contig 14415 bp, 2 predicted proteins | sample 9134231 | NCBI WGS metagenome assembly JAEEGL01 (sample SAMN16246548, study PRJNA631951) | gut metagenome | biome: gut microbiome; feature: rumen; material: fiber-attached | host: Bos | place: Iran: Karaj | collected 2018-10
CCCGCCTGCGGGCGGGTGGTCCCGCCCGGCGTCCCGCCGAGGGTAGCGACGGCGTCCCGCCGTTGATGGTCACGCCTGCGGGCGGGTGGTTCCGCCCGGCGTCCCGCCGATGGTAGCGACGGCGTCCCGCCGTTGATGGTCACGCCTGCGGGTGGGTGGTCCCGCCCGGCGTCCCGCCGATGGTAGCGACGGCGTCCCGCCTGCGCCACCCCACGTCTTTCTTGAATCGGCGGGCCTTCGGTTCTTTCGGCCTGACGGCCTTGCCGATTTCAAGAAAGACACTTTTAAGCTTTCAGCTCCGCGAAGCGGTTAGGGCAGGCAGAGGATGCGGAAACCAAAGTTGTCGTAGTGGCCCGACGGGTTGCAGTCGTACGGGGACGCCGAACGGCAGTACTGCGCGCTGTAGCCGTAGCCCCAGCTGCCGCCGCGTAACACGCGGGATGAGCCCATTGTTGGGTCCGTTGGGCCGACCGGATCTGACACCGCGGCTGTCCCATAACTGAAATTATACCAATCCAGACACCATTCCCAGACATTTCCGTGCATGTCGTAAAGCCCCCAGGCATTCGGCTGGTAGCTGCCGACGGTCGTGTGCTCCGAATAGCCGCCCTTTCCGTCGGAATGATTGTACCAGTACCGCCCAACCTCGTCCATTGCGGCGTCGGATGACGTGGACGTCAGATTTTTTCCCGAATTCAAGGCAGTCGTCGTGCCTGCGCGGCAGGCGTACTCCCATTGCGCCTCCGTCGGTAAATCAAATGTCAGTCCCGTCTTTTCCTGCAATTTTCCCATGAAGGATGAAGTATCGACGACATGGCCGTACGTAGGCCAACCTGCTCCCGCTTGCCTCCCCGTCCCTCGGATCATATTATAGGATACATATTCCACTGGGCGGCAGTCGCCTTTGTATACAGACGGATTGCTCCCCATGACCAGCTCCCACTGCTTCTGTATACATTCAAACACGCCGATGTAGAACATCTGCGTCAGCGTCACCTCATGCTGTGTCTCGTCGCTGTAACGCCCCACTTCATCCTTCGGTGCCCCCATGATAAACGTCCCTGCAGGAATCTTCCGCAGCCACAGTTCTGTCGTGCGGCATGTATCGTCATTCAGATTCGGCGGTGTATTCGTATAACGCACTGGATATTTTGTCGCATTTGGTCCAGCTGACAAATCAACCACCAAATACAAAGCATCTTCATCATTCAACTTCTGAACATAAGTCGCCGTCACCGTCACTGCCTTCGCTGGCATGACAAATGTCGTGGTTATCTCCGTGGTGTCAACTATTTCAACATCATCGGACACCCACTTGTCAAAGACCATCCCATCTTCTGGTTCATTCGCTGTAATCGTAACAGTTTCACCTTCAAACGCCTTGTCAAACTTCGCCGTTCCATTGACTATGGAAATCGTGTATTTCGGTTGTGATGGATGGCAGGCGACACGGAAACCGAGACCAATCAGACTCTCTTCTGTGAGAAAACCATCGCGGGCCGCCGAACGACAAACACAGGCATACCAATTCCAGCCGCCGCCACGGACTATGCGATACTCCCCTGTTTTTGAGCCCTTCGGATCTACCTCTGCGTCACCGCTATAATCTTCCGCCCAATCCAGACACCATTCCCAGACATTGCCATGCATGTCGTACAATCCCCAGCCATTCGGACTGTAGCTACCGACCACCGCAGTCCCATTGTCAGGCGCCGTCTCTTGTGAAAAGTCCCCTCCTCCATTGAAATAATACCGACATACTTCATCCAAGACCTCATCCTGATCCTCTGCCGTCAGATTTTTCCCTGAATTCAAGGCGGTCGTCGTGCCCGCCCGGCAAGCATATTCCCATTGCGCCTCCATCGGCAAATCAAATGTCAGTCCGGTCTTGGCTTGCAATTTCCCGAAGAATGACGCCTCGTCCACCCGATGACCATATTCCGGCCATCCGCCACCGCCTGTGGCAGACGTGCCGCGAACATCTTCGTAGGTAACGCATTCTACGGGTCGAACAGCGTAATAATCGTCATTGTCAAACCAGCTAGGCCTATCGCCCATGACCAGTTCCCACTGTCGTTGCGTACATTCGAACACGCCCATATAATAGTCCTGCGTCAATGTCACGTCATGTTGAGGCTCATATTCAGGGTATCCGCCAACCTCGCCATCCGGCGACCCCATGACAAACGTCCCCTTCGGAATCCGCCGCAGCCACAGCTCCGTCGTGCGGCATGTGTCGTCGTTCAAATTCGGTTCCGTGCTCGTATAGCGAACAGGATAGCTTCCCGCATCAGGCCCGCCCGACAAATCGACGACCAGATAACGCGACGTTCTCATCTCCGGATCGATGTCGTTCGGATCCATCGGATTCCGGCCATTCCGGACCTCCCATCCGTCCGACATGCTATCACCATCCGTATCCATTTTGACAGGATCCGTCCCATGCTTGTATTCCTCCCAGTTCGCAAGGCCATCGCCGTCGGCGTCGTCCAACCAGTCAAACTCTTCACCGTCAAAATACCGCCGGATCCAGCCCAATGGCATGACAGCCACATCGCCTTCCTCCTTGTAGATGAAATACCCGCGGCCCGCCGAAAGAGTCGCCATGCCCTCTTGTATTTCCACCGGGCTCCACTTGCCATGCCCCCACTGCCAAACGGACAAGACATTGCCGATCATGACATCCTCTTCACCGCCGACGCCAACCAGATGCCATCCGGCCTCCGTGGTCGCCCCGCCAATCACGGAACCCGTATCTTCGTAATCGAACTGGACATTCCGACGGCTGTCGCCGTATATCCACAACGGCGTCCCGGCCGCCAATGGCAACGACGCATGGACGTACGATTTCGTCTCCCGGTCCAGCCTGAACGGATTCAGCTCCGCAAACAGCGCCTCGTTGCCCGCCTGCGGCAAATCGCCCGGAACAGCGACCAGATTCCAGCCGGGCAGAAGGACGACTCCGCTCTCTTCGCGATAAGTCGCCGTCACCGTCACATCCATCGCGGGCATCCTGAAACTTGTTCGCATGGACGATGCATCCACAAACACGACATCGTCGCTTGTCCATTTGTCGAAAGCCATGCCTTCGGTGGCTTTATCCGCTGTAATGGTCACGGTTTCGCCGGCTGAAGCCTTTATCTTGTCGGCGGAGCCGTTTTGGACCGTCACCGTGAACAGCTCCTCGTAGTTCGCCGTCAGCGTGACGTCGTTGTCAGGCATGTAGAATTCCAGACGGCGCTCCGACAATTCGGCCTCCGAAAGTTCCAGACCGACAGCCGTCCAGCCGATGAACGGCCTGCCTTCCACGGTGTTGGCCTCCGCCGTCACGAGCGTGCTTGTCCTGTACGTTCCGCTACCGATGCCGCCGTGGACAGTCAGTGAATGGTACGCAAGAATGTCGAAACTCCACGTGGACGTCCGTGACGATTCGCCGTCATGTGTTTTCGTCACGTTCCAGTAATAGGTGTCCGGATAGAGGTTCGGCAGCTTCCAGCTACCCGTCGCCAGCGTCTCCGAATTGAAGGTGATCGTCGTGCCGGGGGCCGTCGGATCCGGATCGCCGGACCAATAGTTGACGACATATGTCGTCCCTTCGGGATCGTCCGACGTGTCCCAACGCAGCGTCGAATTGTCCGCCACGGGATTCTCCTCCGTCGTCACCCAGTTGAACCATGCGGGCGACGTCGTGATCGGCTCGTTGTAGTCGAACACGATGGTCGCCTCCGCATTGACGAACGCGCCGTCCGGCGCGTCGTCGCGCACTTTCACCTTGTAGCGGACATATCCTTCGCCGCGGTGCGTGCCGTCGTTCGGAGGCAGGAAGCCCGCATAAGGATCTTCCGGCCAGCCGTCTTCGGATGTCTCATCTACGATACGCATATAGCAGTTCAGCAATCCTTTCTTCTGATTCAACTCTACCTCTGAACGCACTTTCCATGGCGTGCCGTCCAATGAAATCTCGCTCATGCCGTCCGGCTTGCCCGCCAGCCCTGTGTCTATCTGGTTGTTGAAGCCGACTTCCACAATCTGGAAGGTGCTCCAGTCCAGCCACTTCGAGAGTTCCTGCGTCACACGCACCTCCTGCGCGGCCGCCTCCGCGTCCGCCTTGTTCTCGAAGTAGATGGTGTAGGTCAGCTCTTCGCCGCGCTTCACGAACCGCTGCGTCCCCGAATCCCCCACACCAACCATGCCGGAAATCTCGTTCGGATCGCAGGACTGTGGGCTGTTCGGTCCGGTCGCGCCTCTTTCGCCGCATTTGCAAACCTTGCAGATGCAGAGGCCTCCATCCATGCACATGCATTGTTGCGGACGGCTAACCACGACATCGACTGTCACTTCGCCGAACACCTCAATGAAGTCAAGGACCTTGAGCTTGACACTGTAACGTCTTGCCTCGCAGCCTTCGGGCAACGTTCCCGACAAGGTCACATCCGGTTCTCTTATCATCTTCTGATACATGCCCACTTCTTCTGGCACGGTAAAATAATAGAACTGCAGACCGCCTTTGTTCGTCGTCCATGATCTGTCGCCGCTCAACCGGATGGACCAGTTGCCGTTCGCGTCCGTGACTGTCCTGAACTCCCATCCATAGTCGTCCTGCGTCTCACCGTCTTCACCGCGCAAATCCTCTCCACGCGTACCGGAAGAGGCTATCATCTCGCGGCAAATCGCCTCTACTCTCCCGTCGGCAGGTGTGATGTAAATAACCTTTGCGATGTAATTATCATATACGTAAAGATCACCAGCGTACTCAATCTCGTTTTCTTGATGCCCTGATGATGAAGAAACTTGGGCAGCTTTTCCAAAGACAATGAAAGGTTCGCCTGAAAAGCCAGCCTCAAATTCCCCCTCTTCAAAATTCGTACAATTGTCTTGCTTCATGCCCAATTTATAGCCCCGTTGGAGTTCAATTTGGTGGAAATCAAGTTGAGTTCTGAAATCCTTCGGTTGCCCTGCTGGTACATACGCATTTCTAATTTCCACAGTTTTATCATCTTTAATTTTATCACTCTTATCCCCCGTCCAATTCTGCAAGGTGTATTGTTCTGCTTTAGAATTAGAAATATAGGTATAAAGCGCTCGAACAGAAGAATAACCATTTCGAATGTCTTTGATGAGTTCTTTTTTCTTTTCAGTTTCCAAAGTAGAAGTGGAAAGGTCAAAAACAACAATACTATTGGCAATGGAAAACGATGAATTATAATTCCAGGGCAACTGTTCGGGGAAACGCCATCTATATGCCTTTTCATTCTGTTTTTTGGGATTTAGCACAAAATCACGTGCGGGATTGATGCTTTCATTGTCTGCCAAATTCTTCACGGTAAATGTTACATCTGCCTTTTCATTGGCTGCTATTTTATCAGGCAACTCCAATTTCTCCGCCTGATATTCGACAATTAGGGAAGAAAGGTTAAAAAGCCTTTCAACTCCACGATACGCATTAAGCCCCAGAGCATTGTCAAACTCATTAGAGAAGAACAACCGGTCATACCGCCAATCTGCGGAGGCATTTTCTTTCTTACCTTCACGATGATATTTTTTCGGCAAATTCTTCACTGCCTGCAGACATTTAGCGCCTAATTCTAAATGTATATCTCCTCCTTCGCCACAAACAATACCATAATAACGCCTGCGTATATTCTCCACAGTCATTAATGACGAGGATTCGTTACCCCATTTGTCCTTTAAGCCTTTCCACGCTAGATTGTTGCTGCTAATGGCATACAAAAACCAATCGTGGGAGTAACTATGCCGAAGCAGGGCTATTCCGTATGCAGCATCAAGTTTTCCTTTTAAATTTAGTTTTCCTGGTTCATGACCGTCACGATAAAAGAAATCATTGTGTTCATCATCATAGTAAATTACTCCACCACGTATGATCCTACGCCATGTTGACGGTTCAATATCATCAAAATCCAACCCGACCACATAGAAACTCGGCACGCCGCAAATTTCGTCATCACCTTCCTCTGCCGTGGAAAAAGTCCATGAAGTTTTGTAAAATTCCACTGATGACGCTACCGTTTCATTCCAACCATTCTGGAACCTTGCGTTTTCACTATCAATATCATGTGTCCATTCTCTACTGTCGAATGTCCACATAGGAGAGGCGTCAAGTGCCACCAGACGTTTCGGCTTGCTTCCTCCTATATTAAGACCGCTGGCAATATTTCCAGCCAAATGCGCACCATGGCTATGCCCTATCAACGTGAATCGTTCAGTCTTCGGCGAGTTTCCAAACGTTTTTTTGATTTGACGAACAGCTTCGTTCGCAACATCACAAATATACGGTGTTGCCCATTCAGGATGTGTTCCATTTCCAGCAGTTTCAAACGCGACATCCCCCCAATCAACAGCCAATACAATCGCCGTCTCTTCTCTTTCCAAAATTTGCTGAGCCATTGGACTGACCCACCAATCCTGATCTATCTCTTTGTCATCGCTTCCCAATTCCTGAATACTGCATGCATTCCCATGACAAATAATATAGACATTTCCAGTTTTTCTGGATATTTCCTGCATAACAGAGTCAGTTGTCGCACGATGCCACCAATTGCATTCTTTATGGAACCACCACAAATCGCCAGGCAGGGAACCATCAGCATATTTATCAGGGAATTCCGCCGTTCCTCCATGACCGCTTCCATGATGGAACCAACCGCCATTTCCATTATTTCCCTGATTACAATACACGCCTCTTGTGTTCTGCCCTGCATGAGCACCAGTTCCAATATTTGCAATATCCGTGTTTCGGCGCCCCAAGCCATTAATTATCAGCCTCAATCGGTCATTCACATTTAGCCGTTCCGACATTCTACATTCAATGGATGGGAAGACACCGTATGACGTGTTCTGTGGAGCGCGTGTTTGTTCATCCTTTTGTCCCATAGGAAAATCACATGCAGCATCCAACGCCATATTCTGCAAGAACGCCGATTGCAATGGCATGAAATCCACGGCCTCCGATGAATCAAAATCAACTATTGCAAAATAATCCGCCAGATTCCGTCGATAGTCGCCTTTTGTTGTGCCGACGGCAGTGTGCAGCCGTGCAAGCATTTCCGCATCAGCGGCATCCTTGTTCAACAGCCATTCCTCTTCAAAGAATCCGCGCAAATCCAACGTCTCGCCGACATCATCCGAGGCCATGCTAGCACATGATATGGAGACGCTTGCTTCGGCATTGGCCATCAACTGCATCTTGAACGTCGCCTTGCATACATGACCGGGCCTCAGCCATGCGTATGGATACTCCGTGCCAATGCCGTACAGCCACACTTCATTCTCATGGACAGTCCCGTCCACATCGAAATTACGTCCGTTCGACTTCAAATGGAAGATCGGCGCAGGCATCTCCACATTGCCCGTGTTCTCGTATTCCAGCGTCACCGTGAACCAGCGGCCGGTCCGCACGGCGTCAGGCATGCTCAAGGCATATCGCACATTCATGACAGAAGCGCCATTCGTCACATGCAATGCGTTTTTCAACGCAGCTTCACCGTCGTAGTCCACCACTTTGACATCATAATCGCCAACTTCCAGTTCGGATTCGTCAACGGTCACGAGAATGTCGTCATCATCCAGAACTTCACCTTGCAACTCAATGTCTTTGCCGTTTCGTAGCAAATGAACCATGGCCTTGCTGCTGAACATCGAGCCGTGAATCAACACATGGTTCACGGCATTCCGCATGATGCTCGACGGTTCTACACGCGAAATCTGCAGTTTGTCCTCCGTGAAATCAATCCGGTAGTCGCATTCTTCGCCATCCGGCGCGACCACAAGCAGATAGACGTCACCTGTCGGCAATGAAAGCATGGTAGTGCCGTCTAGGCAGGCAACAGATGATATGTGTTCATCCACTGTCGGAATCGTTCCAAGCGAATAATACACCTTTGTTCCCTTCGGAGCCTGAATCAACGCCAGTGAATAGCTGTCCTCCACCTCCATAAGCTTCACAGTGCTTTCCCCAGCGGCTAGCGAACCGCTGATGCCGTCCTTCACGGCGGCCTTTGGATAACTGATCATCACAGTCCCTTCGGAAACGACGACATTGTTGGCCGTCAGCGTCCCCTCGAAGATGTCGCGGTTCATGTTGCATTTCAGCTTCAGACGATACTCTCCAGCATCCACATCCGGCACAAGAAAATCCAATTTAAGAACGAGTAAGCCATTCGGAGCGATACTTTTAGTCGTCACAAGACTGCCAAGCAACGTCTCTTTGCCGTCTTCAGCTACTAGATAGACATAATCCCGCCAGCTGCCGACAATAGCCTCGCCGCCGTCGTTGCGAATGGTCCATTCCGCCATAATCCTTTCCCCCACATGGGCAGAAGATGAACCATTGATGGAGACAGCGACGAAATCGACATCCGATGCCGCATTCCGTGGCAGATATTCATGAATACCAATGTCCGGCACGGCGCCATTTTCTGTCACTATTCCAATATCTTCCACTTCATGAATATCCTGACGAGGTTGTCCAAAGTAATCAAGTTCCGGTGCAACAGTACCGTCGCCTGCGTCAATGCACGGCGAACCAGCCATTAGTGTGAAATCGCCGTTATCGGGATCATTGAAGAGCGGATTAGCCCAGATGTTTCCATTGGAATGAACCTTCACAGAGGATTGCGGCCCCAATCCCACAGGATTCCAAATCACACAATTTTGATAAATTGAACTGTCGCTACTTTCACTTCCCCAATTTGTCCAAAGCAAAGCATTAGAATAATTCGCTATGATGCAATTGGTGAAATTCATGGAGCCGTTGTTCGTTAGATTTCCGAAATCAAAAAATACACAATTAATGTTTGAATTACTACCGAAATGGCGAAAAGCAGTATCAAAATCATAAAACACGGAATTGCGCATTGTCCATGTTCCGCCATCTAAACCAGCCACATACTGTAAAACATGTGCAACGATGCAATTATTCAAAGTACATGAGCCAGATCCCATGTATATTGCATCATTCATTGAATTAGCACTTCCACAATAATAAATCTGGGAATATGATAAATTAACAGTTCCCCCACTAACATAAATCTGCCCCCAGTCTCCTGGTTGAGGCTCCGATTTATTTCCATCAATATTCGTATCCCCTCCGTGCGCATCGTCTTTAATGGACGTGAACACAATCGGTTGGGCACGAGTTCCCAAAGCATTCAAAGTCGCGCCGGAACTGACGGTGATGCCCTGCCCCGAATCAAATTTCAACACAGCCCCCGGTTCGATGGTTAGTGTATAGCCACGTGCAATGGTCAGACTGCCTGTCGCCTTATAGACAAGACTGCCACTCAAGGTCATATTCGAGCTGAGCGTCCCCGAAGGCAGCATGATAGAACGGAAAAGGAACCGGCAAGATGAATCGATATGAGTCGCGCCATCACCCGTTATGGAATAGGAATCAAAGCGCGGCTGAGTAGCTGTACCATCAAGATTGGTGTCCCCGGCTATGGAGTCGTCAGAAATGTGCGTGAAAGTCGCTCCGCTGGCGTTTACAACACCGCCCAATCTTGCGATAATCGACCGTCCTTCAAGAAACTTCACCACAGCACCTGCTGTGATGTCCAATTGCACACCAGCAGGGACAAAAACATCATGACTAACGACATGAATAGCCGAATCGTCCCATGTCTCATCATTACTCAATATGCCTTCATGAACGATGACTTCGCGGTTGATGAAAAAAATGGTTTCCAGACGTTCCTGCAGTCGGCCACGATCATCCAACGTCTCATGAGCCAGTATGTACCGTCCAGTTTCCAAGCTCTTTGTCTCCCAGACCACTGTCCCATCCGCCACGCCAATTCCACTTTCAAAGAGTGTCGAAGGCTTCTCGTCCTCGGCATCCAATAATACTGATAAACGGACTGATTTTGATTCAATGCTCGTCGTCCACTCCGTGGAATACCGCAAAGACTCAACATCACGAGCCAGACGGCTGAACGTATCCGTCCTCTCATCGACTTCAACAGGTTCCTCTGTCGTAAACGCATTGGTCTTATACACTGCGTCCGCGGAAATGCTGTATGCCGATTCAACAATGCTGACCGTGCTCTCCGCCACATCGATGTTTGTTCCAGACGATGCCGTCAAAACGACGGTGAAATCTTCCAGCTCCTCCACGATTGCATCAGAAATAATCGGAATCTCAATGTACCGAGTCCCGTTGTCCGTGGACGTCCATGACACTCTGCCAGAAGACAATGTATAATCATTATTCAATTTGGCGGTGCCGTCTATCGCTTTCCAATCGACAGCAAAAGAGGCTTTGCGTGTGCCCGAAACCGTGACAGGAATCATGACGACGCCTTCATGCTCCATCACGCGGGAATTATGGATGGACACCGTCGGCAATGTGTTGAAAGCCACCTGATGCGAAACCAAATTACCGTTGTCTGTCCAGCCATTGGAGGTGTTATAACAAGATATCAGCGAATAGGACGGCACCTCCATCTCTCCATCGCGCAGATCCGTGTCGCCGCCGTATGTGTCATCCGTCGCCAAAGCGAACTGCACAGGCGAATCCTCCGCCCCTTGCACGGAAATCTTGCCGCCATTTTCGACGATGATGCGCGTATCCTCCGTGAACTTCACGATTGCGCCACTTGTCATCGTCAGTGTCACACCATTTTGCACATAGATGTCATTGCGAATCAGATGAACAGCTGTGTTGTTCCACGTTGTGTTCTCTGTGAGACGGCCTTCCTCCAAAACGACACCACGATTGTTCAACACGCAGATATCAGCCGTCTGGCCGTTTTGGGACAATTCATGCCAACCGTCATTCGAAGTCGTTGAATTCCAAGAAGCAGACAATTGTGTTCCATCTAGCGAAACTCTGCCTTCCGTTGTGGAAATATCTATCGTCCCGCGAACGATGCGGCCGCCGAAGCCGTCACGCAAATCCAGCCGTGCGGCATCGGAAACGACGGTTGCATGGACAAGCCCCTCCATTCCCGTGTCTTCCATGCGACGGATCGTAACGGTCACATCATTTGTCGTGATGTTCGCCCCACCGGAAGCGACAAGACGTACCGTGAACGTCTCTTCTTCCGCCGCCAGATGGCCAGCCGTAATTGGAATCGCTATGTATTTTGTCCCGTCATTCGTGGAATTCCACGTCAGCTTGCCGGAGGCTAGACTATAGTCTTCGCCAAACGTCGCCGTGCCGTCCGTCGCCGTCCATTCCGCATAGAAGGTGGAATTCCGTGAACCTGACACCGTCACCGGCAGATACGCCGTCCCGCAGTCTTCATAGACCACCGTCCCATGCAGCGTCAGCGATGGATAAGTACTGGAAATGACCAGCCCGCGCGAGGCGACATAGCCGTTGTCCGCCACCGTGCCGCTGGAATAACTGCTGATTACGGCATTGCCAGGGAATACGATTTCCGACTCCCGCATATCCGTATCGCCCGCAAAACCATCGTCAGTCGCCATCGCAAACTGCACGTAGGCGTCCGCCGAACCGTTCATCTGCAATTTGCCGCCGTTTTCGACGATGATGTGCGTATCATCCGTGAACTTCACGGTCGTGCCTTCCGTAATGGTCAGCGTCACGCCATTCGGAATATAGACGTCGTTGCGAATCAGACGGATGGCGGAATTGTCCCATGTCGTGTTCTCCATCAACCGTCCTTCCTCGCAATGGACGGTATCCATGTTGAGAATTGCCACATTGCGCGTTTCAACGCCTTGCGACAGTTCCACCCAACCGTCCTTCAGTTTCGTCGTGTCCCACGACTTTCCAATGGCCTTCCCGTTCAGCGTCACGTCGCCGTCGGTGTCGGACATCACCATCACGCCCTGCGCGATGCGTCCGCCGAAATCGTCACGCAAATCCAGTCGGACGGGCTGTGATGTCGCTGTGGCGACCGTCAAATTCTCGAACGCGCTGTCCGCACTATTAAAGATGGTAACAACTGCCTCCGCTATCTGGATGTTTGCGCCGTACGATTTCGTGAGGCGAACCGTAAACATCACATCCTCATCTGTCTGCGTCTCCGTCACAAGCGGGATTTCAATATAACGGGCGCCTGCGGACGTGGAGCTCCAACTGACACGACCGCTGTTTTCCGTGAAATAGACGTCGTATTTCGCCGTGCCATCGACGGTCTGCCAATCGACCGCAAACGACGTGCTACGCGATCCTGACACTGTGACGGGAATCCGCACGGTCCCACCCTGCCGCATCGCTCGCACAGGCTGCACGGAAAGATATGGCAGTACACCAATGACCACATGATTGACGGCGAACCAACTGTTATCCGTCCATGCTTCATTCCCATAACAATCAATCCGTGAAACCGTTTCATCTTCCACATCGACATTCTGCAAATCCGTGTCACCGCCAATGGAATCGTCCGCCACCAGTGCAAACTCTATCGGCAAATTTTCGCCGCCGTTTACGGCGATTTTGCCGCCATGCTCGACAATGATGCGGCTGTCCTCCGCGAACTTCACAATCGCCCCTTCGGAAATCGACAGCGTGACACCGTTCGGCACATACACGTCGTTGCGGACGACATGGACGACATCATTATCCCACGTGACCCGGTCCATGATGCGCCCTTCCTCCAGCCGGATGGATGCATCATTTCTTACACATACTTGCACTTGCTCCGTTTTCCCATTGCAGGACAGAATATGCCATCCTTCCGTCATTTTCGTGGTATCCCACGAAGTACCAACAGTTTTGCCATCACATGTCACTGCACCTTCCTCCACAGACAACGCCACCATGCCTTGCACGACGCGTCCGCCGAAGCCGTCGCGCAAGTCCAGCCGCGCCGCGGCTGATTCAGCCGTGGCGACCGTCAGCTCTTCAAACTGCGCATAAACAGCTATGGTGGAGACAAGAAGCGTAGCAACAATGAAATGAATGGAATGCTTCATGATATTGTATGGAGGTTATCTTGTGGAAAGGCAGCAGTTTTTACTAGAGATTCTAGAAGCACTAGTAAATCTAGAAATTCCAGAGAAGAAAATACCGTAAAATAAGTATCTTAAACAAAAACATATACTTTATTGGACTGCGGGCAAGCAGACCAAACGGAAGCCTATAAAAGAGTATGTGCCGGAAGGCAAAAAATTGCTACTACCGGTGTTGTAATTACTGCATCTACAAGTAGAACGGCAGTCCCTTGCGTTGCCGAAACTATACCAAGAGCCTAAACTCCAACAACCGCCACGAAACAGGCGCCGCTTGCCTGAACCTGCACCTTTGGGATCTATAACGTCATTAGAAGACAATCCCCCATACCAGTCCAGACACCATTCCATAACATTTCCATGCATATCATGAAGCCCCCAGGCATTCGGCAGGTAGCTACCTACTTTCGTATGCTCTGAATAGCCGCCTTTGCCATCACTGATATTGTAGTAATACCGTCCCACCTCATTCATATTAGAACATGAATCCGTTCCCGTCAGATTCTTCCCAGAATTCAGGGCCGTATTGGTTCCTGCACGGCAGGCATACTCCCACTGGGCCTCCGTCGGCAAATCGAAAAGCAATGATGTTTTCGCACGCAAGACATAGAAGAAAGAGTCTTCATCCACCTGGTTACTGACGGGCCAACTAGCTCCGTTCGCAGTCCCCCGAAGCATATTGTAACTTACGTATTCAACGGGACGCGTATCACCTTTGTAATTCGACGGATTCGTCCCCATGACCAATTGATACTGCTTCTGAGTGACTTCGAAGACGCCGATGTAGTAGGGCTTCGTCAGTGTAACTTTGTGAAGCGTCTCGTCATTGTTACGGCCCAACTCCTCCGCAGGTGATCCCATCATGAACGTACCGGGGAAGATGAGGCGGAGCCACAGCTCCGTCGTGCGGCAGGTGTCCTGTGTGATATCAGGCGGTGTCGCACTGTAGCGGACAGGATACCGCGCAACATCCAAGCCGCTTGACAAATCGACGACCATGTACGGATATGCTCCCGTAAAAGCCTGGATCGTAACGGTGAAATCGCCCGTATGTAGGTTCGGTTCATCGACAGACATGTCCCATGTCACACGATGCGTTCCTGCCTTCACGACGCCGTTCGCACCATCGCCTTCCAACGTCTTCAGTGGGAAAGAGCGGTTCTCCGCGCCATCCTTTCCGATGAAGCCTACATAGACATCGGCATTCTTGTCGTCATACGTGACGGTGTAGTCGATATCGACCTTTCCGTTCCACGGCCACCGTTGTTGCACTTTCTGCACGGAGACCGACACCTCGCCAGCCGTCAGCACGGCCGCCATCATCAAAATCAATCCCATCCATTTTTTCATTGTCATGTTCCTTTTTGTGAGTGGTTTGTTTATATGTTATTGATATTTTATTTGTTTCGTTATTTTCTCCTTTCCATTATTCCTTTTAATAGAATAAACATCATTGATTGTATGTCAAGAGAGAAG
>JAEEGL012077649.1_pt1 | contig 14415 bp, 13 predicted proteins | sample 9134231 | NCBI WGS metagenome assembly JAEEGL01 (sample SAMN16246548, study PRJNA631951) | gut metagenome | biome: gut microbiome; feature: rumen; material: fiber-attached | host: Bos | place: Iran: Karaj | collected 2018-10
GGACGATCAGTATCACTGTTGCATTTTTGTTGGGAGGGACGATAACGGGCATATCGGTCACTGCCACAAAAGATCAACGCTGTCCGGATTCAAGCAGACGCTCGAAGGAAGCAAATCTGAATACGCGTTCCACTACAACGGGAACGATGATACAATCTATGCCTTTGAAGCGCCGATAGATATGCTGGCGTATATCAGCATGCATCCGGACGGCTGGAAGAATCATTCATACGTCGCGCTGTGTTCTGTATCGGGCAAGGCGCTGATGCACCAACTTGAAACGCATCCGAATTTGAAGAAAATCGTCCTCTGTCTGGATAACGACGAGGCAGGTCAGTCTGCCGTGCGGCGTATCAAGGAATCACTGTCTCAAAAGGGTTATACCGACGTGCAAGTCGAGATTCCTCTCAACAAGGATTGGGACGAGGACTTGCAGGTGTTAAGAGGTATTAAACCCGGAATTAAACCGAAGGAGGAAATGCCATGGATGGAATCGGGACGCTCGTCCTTATCTCTGTCATAATGTTCGCCGTGCTCGGCGCTATCACCGTGCTCGCCCATATCTACAACTTGAACAACATCAAGGCGAAGACTGTTGGCGACGGCCAGCACGGAACAGCGCGCTGGGCCCGAAAAGATGAAATACGAAGGACTTATAAACATATTTCTTTTGAGCCGGAACTCTGGCGGAAAGGGAAAGATCTTCCTACCGTATCCGATCAGGGGATCATTGTCGGATGCGAAAACGGAAAGTTCGGAACGACGGCAATCGTTGACACAGCAGACGTTCACGCTCTGATGATCGGTGCGGCCGGCGTCGGCAAAACAGCGTACTTCCTGTATCCGAATCTGGAATATGCCTGTGCGTCCGGAATGTCGTTCATCACGTCGGATACCAAAGGTGATCTGTACCGTCACTACGGAAAGATCGCAAAAGACTACTACGGCTACAACGTATCCGTCATCGACCTGAGAAATCCGACACGCTCAGACGGCAACAATCTGCTGCACCTGGTCAACAAGTATATGGATCTCTGGAAGGCGAATCCGGACAACCTGGCTTATAAAGCAAAAGCCGAAAAGTACGCAAAGATTATTGCAAAGACAATCATTCTCTCCGGTATGGACGGCACATCTTTCGGTCAGAACGCGTTCTTCTATGACGCGGCTGAGGGACTTCTCTGCGCAAGCATACTGCTTGTGGCTGAGTTCTGCCCTCCGGAAACAAGGCACATCGTATCTGTGTTCAAGATCATACAGGATCTGCTGGCGCCTACAGGAACACCGGGAATGTCGCAGTTTCAATTCCTAATGAAACGTCTGCCGGAAGAACACAAGGCAAAGTGGTTTGCAGGTGCTGCGCTGAATGCCGGTGATCAGGCTATGAATTCGGTCATGTCCACTGCGCTGTCCCGGTTGAACGCCTTTCTGGATTCCGAACTTGAACAAATACTATGTTTTGATACGGCAATCGATGCGGAGAAATTCTGCAGCGAAAAGTCTGCAATCTTTGTAGTGCTCCCGGAGGAAGACACTTCCAAGCACTTCATGGTATCGCTGATCGTACAGCAGATGTACCGCGAGATTCTTGCTGTAGCAGACGAGCAAGGAGGTCAGCTCAAAAACCGCGTGATGATGTACCTCGACGAGTTCGGAACCATACCGAAGATCGAATCAGCGGAGATGATGTTCTCGGCGTCCAGATCCCGCCGCATGTCTATTGTCGCCATTATCCAGTCGTTCGCGCAGCTTCAGAAGAACTACGGAAAGGAAGGCTGCGAGATTATCACTGATAACACTCAGCTCACCGTTTTCGGCGGGTTCGCTCCGAACAGCGGATCGGCTGAAGTACTGTCCAAAGCACTCGGCAACAGAACGGTTCAGTCCGGATCTGTCAGTCGCGGCAAGAATGATCCGTCGCAGAGTCTGCAGATGATTGAACGCGCACTGCTCACTCCGGATGAACTGAAGTCGCTTCCAAAGGGTGCGTTTGTAGTGATGAAGACCGGTTTCTATCCGATGCGAGTGCGGCTCAAGCTGTTCTTCAAGTGGGGCATAGTGTTTCCGGATAAGGTCTATACCGTCCCGGATAAAGGAAACAGAAGAGTTTCTTATGCCAGCCAAGATATACTGGAACAAGAGATTGTTAAAATCTATTCGACAGACTCCCGCAGCGCCGGCGACAAGTTGACTCCGGAAGAACTTGACGATCGCCGTGAGAAATACCCGCCTGAGCAGAAAACAATCCGCAAACAGGCCCAGGAAAAGCACAGGGACAAGGTCAAGAACAAATCCAAACCGCGAGGCGGAGGTCAGGCAATATCCGACTCAAATCTTACTGCAAAGGAGCGGAAGGAGATCATATTCGACAGCGAAGGAGTGATTTATGATGCATCAGTCGTGGGTCGTATTTAATGACGACGAACTTACATCGACGCAGAAGCTCGTCTATTACTGCCTCTGCCGTTTCCAGGGAGAGCATGACGACTGCTTTCCCTCGCACCGGACGATTGCACAACAGTGCAAAATCCACAGATCTACGGTCAAGCGATGTATTGACGTACTGATCAAGCAACGTTACATCGAAAAGATACCGCAAAAGCGTCCGGACGGCGGTAACACAACATGTAGGTACAAGTGCCTGAAATAAAGAATTACTTGCCAAGGGGGTAGTCTGCCTGTTTGATGGACTATCCCCTGGATCATAATGCCCTCACTGGAAATAGCCAATCTAAAAGATATAGGTATACTGAAAGAAAAGATGTGGATTAAACAAACAATCAGCCCAAAATCGGAATCGCGTTGTCTATTATAAGCGACATCATATGCGATTTTCACGCCAAAATTAACAAACTGCTCTTGAAAAACCCGAAAAAATGTGTTATAATATTTAATAGTTTATTGTTGGCAGTAAAGGTTGAATAAGATGGCTCTCTTTTCAGCTTACAGTAAACGATATTTGATATGTACGAGGGGCGCCATGCGTTTAAGTTATGACAAATTGTGGAAACTACTAATCGACAACAAAATGAAAAAAGGGGACCTTTTTAGAGCGGCAAAACTAACAGAAACAGCGAGACGGCAACTTAATCATGATGAGCCAGTGAACCTGAAAGTTCTAATGAACATTTGCAAAATATTTCACTGTAACGTTGGCGATGTTGTGAATTTTTATGAAGAAGAATAACCTGGAGATTGTTTTATGGAACCGCTAAAAAAAATAAATGCTCTTTCCTTATTTGCAAATGTTGGAATAGCAGAAACATATTTGCATGAGATTGGAATAAATGTCGTTATTGCAAATGAAATCGACCCAAGAAGGGTCAGATTTTATAAACATCTTTATCCGAAAGTTAATATGATTGAGGGAGATATTACTGACTCGGTTGTTAAAACCGAGATAATTGAGGAGTCAAAGAAGAACAATGTAGATTTAATTCTCGCTACCCCTCCTTGCCAAGGGATGAGCACCGCTGGCAAAATGGAAAAGTGGGACATCCGAAACCTACTTATCTGTCATGCTGTTGAAATAATAAAAAGCATTAGACCAAAGTTTGTATTTTTAGAGAATGTGCCGCAACAACTTGTTACCGAAATAATGTTTCACGGAACTGCTATGAGCATTCCGGAATATGTTAAATGCGAGCTTGAAAACGATTATGTCTTCAATGATAACAATCTTATAGAAGCATCCGATTATGGCATCCCTCAGTTTAGGGAAAGAGCAATAATGCTGCTTGTCAGAAGAGACATTAATATTAAGTGGTCTTTCCCTCCAAAAGAAAAGGTCGTTACCCTTCGGGATGCGATAGGTGATTTGCCTTCTGTTGATCCCGAGATTTATGATGTACCTTATGAGAAAATGATCGAGTTACAACCAGATTTTGAAAAGAAAAAGAAAGCGGCTCTTGCTGTTTCAAAATGGCATTATCCACCTAGACACATTTATCGCCAGGTTGTAAGTATGATGCATACTCCAACTGGGAAAACTGCTTTTGACAATATTGAGAGATTCCAACCAAGAAAAAAGAACGGACAATTGGTTGCTGGTTTCAAGAACACCTATAAGAGGCAAGAATGGGACAAGCCCGGAACGACTGTTACAATGTATAGTAGAGAAATCAGTTCTCAAAGCAATGTTCATCCCGGGAGATATTTAGGCATTGATTCGGAAGGATTTGATTTGTTTTCCGATGCAAGAGTAATGACAATATATGAGTTAATGATTATGATGTCACTGCCTTATGATTGGAACATTCCGGAAAACGAATCAGACCATTTTATTCGTTGTGTTATGGGAGAAGGAATTCCGCCTCTTTTAGTCAAAAAAATCATGTTGGTCTTAATGGAGGCTATGAATGAACAATAAACTGATTGGACTATCGCTATTTGCTAATGTTGGGGTGGCTGAAGCATACTTAGAAGAACTCGGTGTCAATATCGCTTTGGCAAATGAATTGATTGAAGAAAGAGCTAGGTTCTATTCAGAAGTATATCCAAATACTGAAATGATTTGCGGGGATATTACTGCCCCTCAGATAATGTCTGAAATAATAGACAAATCTATAAAATTGGGGGTGGATTTTATTATTGCAACACCTCCGTGCCAAGGAATGAGCAAGCTTGGATCTATGAACCCCAAAGACGTACGAAACCAACTTGTTTATTATGCGGTTGAAATAATAAAAGCAGTATCTCCAAAATATGTTTTGCTCGAAAATGTTCCACAAGCACTAATCACTCATATTTCGGTAAACGACAGGGAAATGCTTATTCCCGATTATCTCAAGGCAGAGCTTGGGGGAATTTATTCTTTTAATACAGACCCTCGAATAAAAGCAATGGATTATGGTGTACCACAAATGAGGCCAAGATCTATTTTTCTGCTTTCAAGAAAAGATACTGGTATTAATTGGGAATTCCCCAAAAAAGAAGATGTGCAAATAACACTTCGAGACTCGTTAAAAGATATTCCTTCGCTTGATCCTTTACTCAGGGAAGGTGTTGAAGAAACTATAAAAATGTTCCCTGATTACAAAAAAAAGAAAGAGATTGGACTTGCACTTTCAAAATGGCATTATCCCCCAACACATAACAAGAGGCAGGTCGAATGGATGATGCATACTCCTTCAGGAGAATCCGCAATCTATAACGAAGTGTATTATCCTCAAAAACCCGATGGGACAAGGATTTCAGCTCATGAGAATCAGTATAGACGGCACAACTGGGACAAGCCATGTAGAACAATCACGCAAAACAACGGGGTGATTAGTTCTTTATGTTGCGTCCATCCAGGTTATCCATACATTAAAAATGGCGAATTATTATATAGCGATCCAAGAGTTTTTTCAATATACGAACTTCTTGTTGTTTCGTCTTTACCATCTAATTGGCCAATTCCTAATTGGGCAAGTGAGACACTAATAAGACATGTAATTGGCGAAGGAATTCCCCCATTACTGGTAAAAAAAATAATGATGGGATTGTTAACCCAAATATAAATTCTGGAGGCTTCTCATGGGCAATATGGTTATTCCGAAAAATAGCGCTTCACTCGAAGAAGTGATGGGAGCGATGCAAATTTACTACGATGCGGGAGATTGGCTTTCAAACGCGGATTATATCAAACAATACAAAGACAGGATAGGTGTTATTGGAGACGATCGAGATTCTTCCGCCTATACTAAAAAGACCGAAATAGGGTCATACTATGGTTTTATAGAATGGGAAGATATCAATAGAACACAATCTCCCAGAAGAATAACACCTCGAGGAAGGCAGTTTCTTGAGCATTATAATGCTCAGAACGTTGATGCTTTATATGAGGATATTATGAAATCCTTGGAGGAAATCACTTTCGGAAGGAACAACTATGCTTGTAGATCATCCGATTCGGATATTGAACCCCCGGCACTATTCTTAAGAGCTATGATGGATTTGGGATTCCTAACAAATACCGAGTTTGCATGGCTTGTATATAGAATGGAATATGAAGCAAGACACTATACTGAAACAATCAACGAAATAAGGAAACTGCGGGCTGACGATACCAGAATTGAATTACCAGACAATGCAAAAAAGTTCTCGGATCCAAAGCCTATGCTTATTTTAGAAAGATGGGGTGTCCTTTATTCTTATCAAAATGGAACTTCAAAAGAAACTCGTATTTCCGATTCTTTTTTGTCCAAATACAAATTTAGAATATTGAACTTGAAAATTTACAATATTGACAAATCTATCCCGGTCACCACACTTGATTTGCAAAATGAAACATATCTTTCTCCCGAATGGTTTAAAGAAAAGGCAAAAGAGTTTCCCTCGTTAGATAATGAAGCTCAGGAATACTTGAGAAAGTTTGATGCTCAGTATTCAATTGACACTATATCAGAACTCTCCGGGATAGAAATGCTCAGGAGAATCTTCCTTAACGACAAAAACAAAGACAATCTATGTTATGTTCTTGAGTATGATCGCGCTTGTCGCTCCATCTTTGGAAGCATTAAGAGCGGTACAGCATACAAATATGGATTGCATTATAGCAAAAAACTTAATTCTTGGGTCGTAGGAACTAGCAAAAACCCTCAGCTTATAAGTGAAGAAGAAGCTTTAGAAATAGGTGCTCAGATAAAAGACTCTCTTTTGGCGGGGGCCGAGATAGTATTATCTGCAGCGGAACTAACCAATACAGATGATTATATAAAGCTTTATAATGCCCTTTTTGACGCAACCGGAGGAAATATTAATCGTATATGGTTCATGAAATACTACCAAATGTTATTACCAAAATCATTCCCTCCAATTTATAGTGAAAAGGCACAACGAACCGTTTTATTGACTTTGGGTATTGCCCCTGCTGACAACCCCCTCGAACGAATGGGCCAAATTAAAGAGTTCGTTGATAGATGCGGTATTTCTAATATTGTTTTTAGTAGAGTTTTTTGGACATACTGTGCAAACGACCTTGCTCCAGATGATTTTGGTGATGAAGTTGACGTAACAGATTGCGATGAAACAGAAAGGCAATTCAGAGAGTGGATGTCCACACAAACATCTGCTTCTGGGCGAATTTGCACTGCTTCTATGATTAGCGCCAATAGCAACGCCTTGAAAAAAGTTTGCTCTATTATGGATATAACCGAATATCCTGATATTGATAATCTATTTTCCGTTAATGATATTGATTTGTTTATGGATCTCAAATCATTAATTCGATCCCATCACGATTATGATGATGTGAATCGATCATTTGGAAATGGTTATCTTAAATCTGCTCTCAATTGGTATGAAAAATTTTTAAATGAGATTGCAGAGAAAAAAAGAGAGGCGTTTGCCTCTAGCACACCTAAAACTCCATACGATAAGCGAACATTTTTGCAAGATGTCTTTATGACTTCCGATGAGTACGAAAGATTGGTCAATCTGTTAAAGCGCAAAAAGAATTTGATTTTGCAGGGTTCTCCCGGAGTTGGAAAGACGTTCTTGGCTCAAAAATTGGCATATTCAATTATTGGAGCCAAAGATGATTATTTTGTCGATATGGTCCAATTCCATCAAAGCTATGGATATGAAGATTTTATTATGGGGTATAAACCTAACGATGATGGATTTGAATTAAGAACTGGTGTGTTTTATAACTTCTGTAAAAAGGCCGAAAAGGATCCGGATAATACACACAAGTATTTCTTCATTATTGATGAAATTAACAGAGGAAATATCAGCAAAATCCTAGGCGAATTGATGATGCTGATTGAATGTGATAAAAGAGGCCCGGATAACAGTCTTAAACTAGCTTATCGGAACGAGGAATTCTTTGTTCCAGAAAATGTCTATATCATCGGTATGATGAATACTGCCGACAGAAGTCTAGCTATGATGGATTATGCCTTAAGAAGACGGTTTTGCTTTTTTGAAATTGAACCTGCTTTTACTAAACCTCAGTTCAAAGCTTTCCTGGCAAATACGATAATTACTGATACAGAAATTGTTAACAGAATAATCAACCGTTTCAAAGATTTAAACTCGAAGATTGCCGACGAGGAAAACTCTGGATTGGGCAAGGGCTTTTGTATCGGTCATAGTTATTTTTGCAAAAAACCAGAACCAACTCAAACGGCTAAAGAATGGTATAATTCTATTGTTGAATATGAGATTGCACCTTTATTATACGAATATTGGTGGGACGATAAATCAAAAGCTGATGAATGCAAAAAAGAGCTGCTGAAGGACTAATTATGAGTGATAAGAGAAGTCCAATTCCAATAAAAAACATATTCTACATGCTTTGTTATGCATGGAATGTCTTGGCGATAGTGGATGATGTTAAAGTCGGAAGCGAAGATTTTGATGATGCATACAATTTATTAGCTCGAGTTTTTTCATATGGAATTGGAAGACTGATAAGATCCGGATTTCATCGATCGTATATTGAAAAGGAAGAAGAACTTGAATCTTTACGAGGAAAGATCCAGGTAGGCAAAAGTATTAACAAACTATCATCACAACAAAAGCGATTAGTTTGTTCGTTTGACGAATACTCTACCGATGATATATTCAACCAGATACTCAAATATACAATTATCTCTTTGATAAGAAATCCGGATGTAAGCAATATCACGAAAAAGACTCTAAAGCAACAAAGTGTTTTTTTCGGTGGTATTTCATCGGTTCCACCAACCAAAGCGAACAGACATAAGCTGGTTTTTAACAGGAATAATATCACTTATAAACTTCTAATCAACATTGCCATAATGCTTTATGAAAACACTATTGTAAATGAGGAAGATGGCAATAATTCGTTCAAGGACTTTTATCGTCAAGAACAAATGCATAAAGTCTTTGAATTATTCATTCTAAATTTTTATTCTCTTCATTTGGATAAAAGGTATTATAAGGTTCACGCGCCAAAGATTAATTGGAATTTAGACCAAAATGCAGAAAACATATGGGGCGGTTTATTTGACATAGATACTGATCCCGGTGACAGGCGCACTGATATCGTAATCGAAAACAGAGCAACAAGGTTACAACTAATTTTCGATGCAAAATACTATCATAAGACTTTTGTAGATGCTTATATGAATCCCGAAGATGAACGTATAAGGACATCTCATCTTAATCAAATCCGTGGATATCTTTTAGATAGTAATTTTGAAGGAAAGAAATATGGCGCTTTGTTGTACCCTATGGTAAACGATTTGTTGAAAACCGGGAAGGTGTTTCCTATTACAGATACCAATATCATTGTCAAAACAATTAATTTGAACGACGAGTGGGAAAACATTGAAAGCGACCTTCTGGACTTTGTAAAGAAGTTTGAAGAAGCACATTCTCGTTTATGTCAATGATAAAAACAAATGGCTGATGTTTTTGATTCAAAAAAAAGATCCGAAATAATGCGCTCTGTAAGATCTTCCGGAAATAAATCGACAGAGCTAACACTAATATCTTTTTTTGATGAGCATGGTATCAAAGGATGGAGAAGGCATTATCCGATAAAAGGACATCCGGATTTTGTGTTTCTCAAACCCAAAATTGCAATATTTGTTGACGGTTGCTTTTGGCATGGCCATAATTGCAGAAATACTACTCCAAATGATAACGATGAGTACTGGCGCACAAAACGATTAAAAAACCAAATACACGATCAGGAAGTTAATAGTCTTTTTACAAAAAGAGGATGGATAGTAATTAGAATATGGGAATGTGAGTTAAAAAAGAAGAATTGGACTACTTTATTCACAAAATTAGCTCCAATATTTCGAATCAATCAAAATGCCAATAGTACCGATTTGAAGGAATGAAAAATGGATAACGATGCTAAAATTCGCCCGTTTTTATTGGCCAAAATCTTATATGAGCATACTGACGGTGAACACAGTCTGACAACATCTCAATTGATGAAGATGCTAGAAGATGAGTATCACATGACCACGTATCGCGTGACAATTGGCGCTGATATAGAAATACTTCAAAACCTTGGGATGGATATCTGCCTTAAAAAATCGTCACAGAATAAGTACTATGTTCGCGATAGATATTTTCTTGATTCGGAACTTCGTCTGATAATTGACGCAATTGCATCGGCTCGCTTTATCCCCGCCAGCCAGAGCAAGAAACTCATCGAGAAGATAAGCGCTATGGCCGGCAAGAATGCTGCCGAGCGTATGATCCGCAATGTTTCCGTTGAGCGCCGGATTAAAGGATCAAACAAGAAGATCCTGAACATCATTGACGTAATCAATGCTGCTATTACACAGAAGAAACAAATCTCTTTCCAGTACTTTGAGTACAATGCCAGGAAGGATCGCAAACCGCGTTACGATGGATACTGGTACAAATTCAGCCCGTGGAGACTTGTTTGGAACGGAGATTTCTATTACGTTGTCGGATGGTATGAGAAGTACAAACATGTCACAAACTGGCGAGTCGACCGCATGGTCTCGAATCCAAAGATTCTGGAAGACAATGCAATTCCAATGCCGAAAGGATTCGACCTCGACAAGTACATCAATACGATGTATCACATGTTCAGTTCCGAGCGCCGAACTGTAGAATTGATATGCAACAACTCGGTTATGGATGCCATCATTGACCGTTTCGGTGAGGATGTCACTACATACGCTTGCGACATGGAGAACTTCCGGGTCGTTGTCGAAGTTGCTGTCAACAAAGTACTGTTCTCCTGGATTGTTGGATTCGGCGGACTGGTAAAGATCAAGAGTCCGGAAGATGTAAAAGACGAGTACGCTGATTTCGTGATAAAGGCATACAACGCACTGGAAAAGAAACAGGACGACAATGGTCTCCCTTTTTAAGCAATCATAGGTACCTATTATGTATAAAGACAACCTTCATGAACTTATAGACCGCTATGAAATGAGCATGGATTCTCTCTACAGCAGCGAGCATGATGAGCTTTTCAAATGGCGCGCGACAAAAACCTGGCGCAACGAGTGGTTCAAACCAGTTGTTGCTTTCAGCACATTCATAGACAGATTCAATGCTGCCAGAGGAGACTTTTCGTTATTCATAGATAACAGCCGTATGCATCCCGCAAGCGGGGTGACCAAGATATGGGAGAAGGATCCAGCTGAAGTTGAGCGCCTTTTTAACAGCGTCCTTTTTGCTGATACAAACAGAGATATTTCAGCAGTCCAGAAATGTATGGATGATTTTCTTGACGGATACGAAGAATTGCGTCAACGGTATTTCCCTAGAAACTGGTCATTCAAAATGGACAGGCATGCGGTTTCTGTCTTCCTGTCAATGATGGACCCGGAATTCAATTACGCATACAAAGCCAGCGAAGCTAACGCAATGGCAAAATATACGGCTTTTGAACTCGGGATAGGGGTTGGACAAGACTTCAGCCTTAAGAATTATTACACTCTCTGCGATGAAGTTGTTTCCGCATTGAAAGAACACGATCGTCTGCTTCAAAAACACTTTGAAAAGCTTACAGATGAGTTTTACCGCGATGAATCGCTCCACATGTTAGCTTTCGATCTTATGTATTGTTCGCTGCATTATAACTTCTATGATGGGCTTATCGCTCCCGCAACAAGAAAAAAAGCACAGAAAAAAGGAAAAACGAATGAGATAACGCCCGAGAAAGCAGCGGAACTTGAAGAGGCACGTCTTGCAAGCATTCGGGAATTAGAGCGAGAGATTGAAGAGGTTGAACTCTCTTGTGTGGAATACACAGAGATTTCTCTCATCGGAGTAGAGGTAACAGCAGTCGGGTATGGTGTTGGAACCGTAATATCTCAAGATATCAACAAGGTTACTGTACAGTTTGAAAGTGATGTCAAAACTTTCATTCTTGATAAGAAGTATATTTCTCGTCCTCGCTTTGAAGAAGATGATGTTATTGTGGAGGCTTTTACTGAATACGGAAGGAAGCAGGAAGTAATCAAAGAGCTTAAAAAGAAGCTCAATGCACTTCAAGTTTAATGAACAATGGGACAAACTAAGAATTCATGTTGGAACAACCGAACGGAGGAGTCCTTTGATTTACACAGAATTGACCAAAAAAGCTTTACAATTATCCTTCGAAGCCCATAAGGATCAGAAGGACAAAAGCGGAATGCCATACGTTTATCATCCCTTTCATCTAGCCGAGCAGATGCAGGATGAACAGACGACTATTGTCGCGCTGCTTCACGACGTGATTGAGGATACCGATTATTCTCTCGGCGACATAAAAGCAATGGGCTTCCCTGACGAAGTAATTAACGCGCTGGCGCTGATGACGCACGACAAGTCAGTGCCGTATATGGACTATGTCGCTAAGATCAAATCCAATCCGATTGCAAGGGCGGTAAAACTAGCGGATCTGCGGCACAACAGTGATTTGAGCCGTGTGAATACAGTCGACGGGAAAGCCATAAAAAGAGTGCAAAAATATGCTGAAGCAATTAAACTGCTGACGGATTCTGAGGAACGGACTTGCAACTTGAGTTTCACTTGCTATGCACAGCGATATATCTGCCTCAGCGGGGATATTTTTGACGGGTGTCTATCACTTACTTCAGAAGTATACGGCGATAATTATGACAGCGAAGGCCACTACACCCTGTCCGAAAAAGAAACTGAAAAACTGTTTTCTCTTCTCAATCTAAATGAAATTATTGAGCTGTCACAAAGAGGAAACCTTTCCGGACTGCTGGCATTCATGGACAGCCACGGGATCACTTATGACACAACTGTTATTTGAACCGGAGGATCAAGATGGGAAAAGGGTTTGATGCTTTTATGGCCAATCCGTACTGGAAACGTATCTACGACGGCGCGCCGAGCGACGAACTCAGAGAGTATTACAGCATTATGTTTGATCACTCTTCGTTCGTGGACGGGACCGCACCGCTTGATGAAGCGGCGTTAAAGCGGCTTGACGAAATCATTCTTTTGAAGGAAGACATAGAATACCTGAAGCTGCATGCAGGGATTGCGCAGGCAAAAGTGTACTACCAAAAAGCGCTGGATCATCTCGCGGATAAGGATGACGGAGTTGGATTTCGCGCATCGGTTTTCAGAGGAGAGATTAGAAATCCCGGTTTCATACCGCGGGAGCAATTCGAATAACAATCAGAAATACACGACCTCATTGAATGGGGTGTAAAGATTAAAAAGGCGGCTGAAATGTCATTTTTTCGTTCTCTCTTCACATCAAACGAAGACCACAATACCACGGTCTGGCTGAAAGAGGAACACCTCTTTGATCCGGACACGTACAGATGCAAATCATGCGGAAAGCGCTTCCGCGAACCGGCTGACGTTTGTCCGAATTGCGGGAAAACAGTAACTGAAATAAAGACCGATCCGACCTGGGTCGATGAGATGGCAATTCTAGACGAGTTCGATATTTAACTGATATAGTTTCAGTTTTTTCATTTTTAGACTGAAAACAGAAAAAACCGTCCTCGGGAGGTGATTTAGTATGCCGTTCAAGATTATCAGAAACGATATAACAAAAGTCACTGCCGACGCTATCGTAAACACCGCAAATCCGAATCCTGTTATCGGGTCCGGGACCGACAGCGCAGTATATAAGGCTGCCGGCGCAGAGTTGGTATTAGAGGAAAGACGTCATATCGGAAGAATCGCAAGAGGAGACGCCGATTTTACGCACGCTTATTTCCTTCCCGCAAAATACATTATTCACACTGTCGGTCCTTCCTGGATCGACGGAAATCATGGTGAACGGGATATTCTGAGGAACTGCTATACCAACTCGCTTCAACTTGCTGAAATGTTGAAATGTCAGAGCGTGGCTTTCCCTCTGATTGCTACGGGAAATTACGGGTTCCCCAAGGACGAAGCGCTGAACATCGCCTTATCCGAAATAGGCAGATTCCTCATGACTCATGATATGGACGTGACGCTGGTAGTGTTCGATATCGACTCATTTCGCCTTTCCAAAGAACTCTTCGGAGATATTGAGCAGTACATAGACAATTATGAAACGCTTCTTCTCAAGCAAGAAGAGTATATCATGAACTATGACGAAATGACGGATGTAGAACGGGAGGAGTTGGAAAAGGAGCTTATGCGCTTGTCGGGATATGAGCCGGAAGAGTCTTTCGGCGACAGTCCCGCACCCGGAGAATCCGAGATCAGCGCCGACAGCGAGATCCGGTCCGAAGACATAGATGATTCCGTCCGATTTTCAATAGATGCGGATATCGAAGAACGTCCTCCCAAAGACGAAGAGCATGTCTGCTACTCGATTACAGAATCGAATGAAACGGAAAAGGATGATTTAGACAGACTCCTCCGCCAGAGACTGGATTCCTTCCGCGACATGCTCTTCCGACTGATCGATGAAAGCGGAATGACGGACGTTCAGGTCTACAAAAGTGCCAATATCGACAGAAAGCTCTTTTCAAGCATCAGATGCAGAGATGATTACAAGCC
>JAEEGL012156076.1_pt1 | contig 14415 bp, 9 predicted proteins | sample 9134231 | NCBI WGS metagenome assembly JAEEGL01 (sample SAMN16246548, study PRJNA631951) | gut metagenome | biome: gut microbiome; feature: rumen; material: fiber-attached | host: Bos | place: Iran: Karaj | collected 2018-10
AAGGCTCCCAGCACAACGATCCCTTCCCGGAGCACCACTGTCATCACGACGAACCCGGGCACCAGTGCTGTCACGGACAACACGAGGAAGGGGAAGAACATCACTGCTGCCACGGGGAGCATGAGGAGGGTCATGAGTGCCACTGCCACGGGGAGCACGAAGAAGGCGAGCACCACTGCTGCGGCCGGCACAAGCATCCGCAGCCGCCCGTGACCAACCACGCCGGCGGCGTGAACGGCGGCATCACCAACGGCAACCCGCTGGTGTTCCGCGTGGCGTTCAAACCCACCGCCAGCATCGCCAAGGCCGGCATCTCCGGGCGCCACGACGTTTGCTTCGCGCTGCGCACGCCCGTGATTGTAGAGGCCATGGCCGCCATCGTCCTGGCCGACCTGGCACTGTAATCCGCGCTACTTCTTTACATTCGGGCTTTCTGGTCCGTGCCGGCGCCCGTACCCTTGTACTTGCTCTGGGCGGTGTTGAAGCTGTAGCGGATAGAGAATTTTATCTTCTGGGTATTCAGGATATTGGTCTGCCAGATATTGTAATTGCCAAAGTCGGTAGCGATATTGTTGAATCCCAGTCCGGCTAAATCCGAGGCCTCCAGCCGAAATAATATTGCGGTCCGGCTCGATGATGAAGCCGCAGTCTATAATTACTTCTTGAGCCGGATGTATTCCGAAGGCGTCAGTTTGAAGCGTTCGCGGAAGAGCGTGTTGAAGTGATTGCGGCTCTTGAAGCCGCTCATTTCCACAATCAGGCCGATAGGTTCGTCGGTATGGGCCAGCATCTCGGCCGCATGCCGGAGGCGCCAGTCGTCGATGAATTTGCCGATGGTCTGCCCACCGGCACATTCGCGGATAGCAACGGCCACCTGATTGTAGTTGGTGCCCATCATATGCGCCAGCGTATCGCGGTTCATGGCGCTGTCTGTATAGGGCTTCTGCTCCTGCATCAGCTTTACGATACGCTGGTACAGTTGCTGTGTGCCAGAAAGGGCCGATACCGGAATCCCTTCCAGCGCTTCTTCGGCCTTCTTCTCCTGCTCCAACATTTGCTGGATGGTATCGTACAAATCGTGGTTGACCTTCCTCAATTGTCTTTTGGCCACGATATTACGCCAAAGAGCGATGCCGGATATGAGAAGGATCAGGACCAGAGCCGCAATCATAATCCATTGCAGCCGCTCTTTGGCCTCTTTCTTCTGGAGAGCCAACTGGACCTCCTGCGTTTTAAAACGTATCTCGTACTCGGCCGCCTTGCTGTCGCGCTCGCGGACGGTGAGGCTATCCTGCAGGATGGAAGCGCGCATAGCGGCCTCCAAGGCACGGCGATAGTCGCCCAGATTCTTATAAAGGTTGGCCTTGTTAAGGAACAGGGTGCGGTAGAGCGGGCTGATGGAGTCACCCTGTCGCAGCAGACGTTCTTCCTGGAGTTTGCTCAGTTGCTCCACGCGGTCCTTATCGCCAGCCAACACATAGTAACGAAGAATGTTGAACTGCCCCGTAGGTGTTTGGGCATACGGAGTATTTTCATATTGCTGGGCAGCCCACCGGGCTTCTTTCAAGTGGCCCAGTTCGGCCTCGCAGCAGGCCAGGATGCAGTAGGCGCCGCCCCGCTGGTTGTCGAAGTAGCCCCGCGGCATGTGGATTCCGGCCTTCTCCATCTCGTCTACGTAGGCCAGACGCTCGCGGCACACCTCGGCGGCATCGGCATATCTGCCCTGCTCTCCCAGACGCTGGGCCAGCAGGCTCATATAATAAGATGCCTTGGGTTTGGCTCCCGCATCCTCCAGGTTCTTGATGATGCCGATGGCCTGCCGCATGTACTGCTCTCCTGACCCCGGCCGCTGAAGCTCCATGGCCGATCCTGCCATCGCATAAAATGACGCTTCCAGCCGGGGGAACTCCCGATCGCGGGCCAGACCTATTCCTTCCAGCGACGCATTCAGCGCCTCCTCTGTATTTCCCTCCGTAACGCACAGCGTGCAGAAGGCGTCCAGCGTGGACAGATACACGTCGCTGTGGTGGTCTAGCCCTTCGCGGTCCAGCACAGCGCGCAAATATTGCTTGCCATTCTCCCTGTCGTGCAGCCCTGTGTTGTACACGTAGCCGCGCATCATGTTGCAGCTGTCGGCCGACATGGTCCCCTTCAGCTGGGCTGTGTCCAAGAGTCTCAGGCAGCGCTCTGGCTCCCGGACCATGCGCATGGCGATGTATCTGTAGGTGTAGATGCTGTCGGCATCCGAAGCCGGAAGCGGGGTTATGCTCCCTTTCCGCTCGCAGGCGGCCAGCGCCAGAAACAGGGGGAAAATGTATAAAAACCTTCTCATTTTTCTCAAAAAACAGATGGGCAAAGATACTAAAAAGAAGCGAACAACCCCACTCTGGAGGGGGTGTATGCGTTGTGAGTACTAATCTGTGCGCCATGAGTACAATCTAGTGCGCCATGAGTACAGCATTATTAAAGTTATAACATAACTTGCAAAATCATTAAGAATGATCGTAAACTTAACATTTGCATTATGGAACAGAAAAAGGTCTATGAACAACCCGCATCGGAAACGGTAATCATTGCCCCGGAGCAGGGCATGTTGATCCAGACCAGCAAACCCAGCGCCGGATTCGGCAGCAATCTTGAGGAAATTGAATTGCCATAGTTGAGATATAAAATGGTGAATATGATGAATACGAGAACATTATTCCTATGGTTTTCCCTTTCAATGGCCATCATTCTCGGACCGTCGTGTGTGAGGGAAGAAGCGCCCGCCTCGTCAGAGGAACCGTCGGAAACAGAAAAGCCGGCGGTCAACGAGGGAACTGTGATCTTCTACAGCGCCACCGTCAGTGACGCCGACGCAACCCGTGCTACCCTCGACAGTGACAAACATTACATCTTTGAAACGGGAGACCAGTTGGTGCTTACCGGCACCAACATCAGCGGAACCCTGACGCTGAAAACCGGAGCCGGAGAGAACAATGCTACCTTTGATGGTAATCTCACTTATACGGGGGAAGGTTCACCGGCTCCGGACCTGGAATTGAAGGCATATCTCAAGAGCACGTCCGACGCTATGACTTCGATGTCTTATGATTCCGCCGAGTACCCTGCTTCGGCTATTACCGCCACGACGGCCGAGGCTGTACAGAAATACAGTCATTTTACGGGCACATCCACCTTTGCAGCCAAGTCTTTTACCGTGTCCCAGCAGTCTACTTTCCTTAACTTCATCATGACATTTGAGGATGCGACCAAAGCGGGAGACGTCCTGGACATTTATATTGATTCCGGCACCGGCACAATGCGGACGGGGAGCACTACTGCCACTTTGTCCGGTTCCGATGTGATGGTCCTGTTTGTGGCAGTGGTTCCTGCCGGAACCGAATTGAATAATGCCACGGTGCAGGTCGGGGACAAGGCTCTTCCCTTCGGCGGGTCCATCACTCTGGCGGCCAACAAGATATACAATATCCGGAAGCGTGTTCCTGCGGTTGTCGGTCTGGAGGCCGTCAGCCTGGGATTGTCCAGCGGAACCCGGTGGGCAAATATGAATCTCGGAGCATGGGGTGTGCCTTCCTACGGCCAGTTCTTTGCCTGGGGGGAAACCCAAGACTACGGTGTAATGAGCGGTCATACATTCTCTTGGAACAATTACCTGTGGTCAAAAAATGGGTCCAGCACGGAATTCTTCCGATATAATTCCCAAGACAATATCAAAACACTGATGCTGGAATACGACGATGCCGCGTGGGCAAAATGGGGCGCATTGTGGAGAATGCCCACGAAAGATGAAATGGACGAGCTGATTGACCAGACCACCCAGCAAGTGGTTGCCAATTACGAATCCTCCTCCATTGCCGGCGTTAAGTTCATCAGTAAGGAGGACGCCTCGAAACACATATTCCTGTCCTTTGGAGGATATATGGACGCGACAGTAAACGAACGCGATCATAGGGGATACTATTGGACTTCAACCCTGGGGGATGATGTTGCCAATGCGCAGTATCTGTATATGCATGAGGGAGGCTCTACATACACCTCCAGCGTAGCTCGCTATCTTGGCATCAGCATCCGGCCGGTTTATATCCGGAAAGAGCTCGTCGCCGTGGATCTTGGCCTGCCCAGCGGTACCAAATGGGCCAATATGAATATCGGCGCAGAAGAGGCTTCTCAATATGGCCAGATGTTCGCCTGGGGCGAAACCACAGGCTACAGCAGCACGGATTATTCAGACCATTCATTCAATTGGAACAACTATATCTGGAACCCTTCCCACGACGGGCAGACTTTCACCAAGTACACGAAAGAGCCTCAATCCCCCGGTGACGGAAAAGACCGTCTGGAACCTGAAGACGATGCCGCAGCCGCCATTTGGGGAGACCCATGGCTGATGCCTACCAAGGCCGATTTCACGGAACTGATAGCGGGCACAACCCAAAGTTGGGTAGCCAATTACAACGGTACCGGGGTCAGCGGCATGAAGTTCGTCAGTAAGGCCGCCGGAAACTCCAATTACATTTTCCTTCCGGCGGTTGGCACGCGCCTCGATAACAGTAGCTATGGCGCAGGCACCGAAGGCTATTATTGGTCCTCCTCGCTTAGCGATGGTGCGCAGCAGGGGCGTGGGCTGTGGTTTAATTCGAGCAATAACAGCTCAATTTCCTCCTTTCAAACCATTCGCAGCCGTGGATTAAGCATCCGCCCTGTCATCAGGATCTCTGCCGGAGCCGGTGTGGAAGATTATGACAAAGAAGGATCTCAAACTTGGAAATAACCCACTTAATACGAAAAGCAATGAAAAAGAACATTGAATATCTTAGTTTCACTGCCCTCGTTCTGGTGGGCACGTTGATGACAGCTTGCTCCGTCAAGGAGGAAGTCCTCCCGGAAGACCCCAGGCCCATCCCACAGGACGGTTTGGTGATGCTTTCCACCACTGTTGGCTTTGAACAGAGTGAAACCCGCGCTCTCACGGCCGACGGCGAGAAGACCTTCGCCGCGGGCGACCAGATTGCCGTTATTTATACCAATACCAGCGACAACACCGTGAAAGCCGTGAGCGAGGTCCTGACGGCCGACAAAATCTCTGCCGGAGGCAAAAGCGCCACATTCTATGTGGGAGTATACAATCCCAAGGCCAACTCGGACGTAATCTATATCTATCCCGCCTCGATGGCGGCCGATAACAGCGGCACTCCGGATCTGGATGCCCTCAGCAGCCAGGACGGAAAACTGGAAACAATCGCCAGCAATCTGGACTACGCCAGGTTTGAGGGAACGCTGACGGCCAAGGCGGAACTGCCGGCATCGGCCACCTTGGAGAACCAGCTTACCATCTGCGAGTTCACCCTACTGGATTCCATTGAGGATACGGATCTTTCGGCCAGTATCACTGAGTTGAGGATCCAGGAAGGGTTCAATGCCTATACCGTCAACTGGACGCCCGTTGCCGGTCCTATCTATGTGGCCATGCGGCCTGTCGCCGACAATAGCATCACGGTAACTGTCCAGAAAAGCTCGGTCTATTACCAGAAAACCTTTACTAACAAGACGCTGTCGGCCAACAGAATCTATCCCATCACCATGATGATGCCTTTGCAGACGATGCAGGAAGTCCCGCTGACCTTCGAGGCGCTGACAGCCGGGACCCAGGTCTCTTTCAAGCTCGATAACGTTGCTTCCGGCCCCGTGGAATACAGAACCCTTTCCGACGGGGCGTGGACTTCCTGGAACTCCTATACCAGCCAAACGGCTGTTTCCCTGGCCGAAATTGGCGACAAAGTGCAATTCAGGGGTACCAATGCAAGGTATGCTTCAAGTAATAATTCAGAGCGTTTCAGCCATTTCACTTGCACAAAATACTGCAAATTGTATGGCAATATTATGAGCCTGATCGACGCAAATTCCTTTGCGCAGCTGACAGCCCTGACAGGCTCTGATGCTTTCCGCAGGCTATTTGACAACAGTTCCGGGGATATCAAAGTGCTGTCAGATCCCGACAAGCCCCTTCTCTTGCCCGCCACAACGTTGACTGACAGTTGCTACGAATTGATGTTCACGGGTACAGCTATCAGTACGGCCCCCGCTCTTCCTGCTACGTCATTGGCCAAATATTGCTATACTGACATGTTCAACGGATGCGCATCGCTGACCGCTGCGCCTGAATTACCCGCGACCACATTGGCCCTAGAATGCTATTGGAGGATGTTCAACGGATGCGCGTCGCTGACCGCTGCGCCTGAATTACCCGCGACAACACTGGCATATGGCTGTTACGCGTCAATGTTTGCTCAATGCTCCTCCCTTTCCCAAGTCCCTGAATCATTACCGGCAACTACGCTGGCCGCGTCTTGCTATAGTCGAATGTTTTGCGAGTGCACGTCACTGACCGTAGCACCGGAACTGCCGGCTCCCAGTTTGGTGGATGGCTGCTATGGATTAATGTTCAAGGGTTGTACAAACCTTAGCCGCGTTACTTGTCTTGCCACCGACATTTCGGCTTCTTATTGCACATATAGTTGGCTTAATAATGTTCCCGCCGCCGGCACATTTATCAGGGCACCCAAGCCCACGCCCTGGGAAAGGACCGGGGATGGTATTCCCTCCGGTTGGGAACAAACGGTCCCGGTGGGCAAGGTGGTCTCTACGGACGGCAATTGCTATGCATCGGCCAGCGCCGCCACTGCCGCCGGCAAGACGCCCTGCGCCCTGATCTTCTACGCGGGGAATGTGGGTGAGACCGACGCTACCTTCAGAGCGGGCCTGGCCATTGCCCTGCAAGATTGCTCCACGACGCACGAATGGGGCAACAAGGGCACCGAACAGGACCAGAGCGTCTTCCCCAACGTCTCTTCCATTTCCGCCGCCAACGCCGACCTGAACGGTATCCGGAAGACATTGGCTATGGTGAATTTTACTGGCACGGATGTATCGGGTAGAGAAGCCCGTGGGTTCAACAGCCCCGCCGCCCCCAGTTACACCAGCGGCTGGTTCCTTCCCACCGCCGGCCAGTGGAACCTGTTCCTCAAGTATTGCGGCCAGGAAATCGACACGGCCGTCTGGGGAGGATTCCAGCACGGAGCGAGCGGAACGGTAACCGTAAACAAAGCCCTGACCGATGTGGGCGGAACCGGTTTTAACGGTGATACCTACGGATACTGGACCAGTTCCCAGAATGGTGCAGACTACGCCGTGCGCGTGGTATTTGATCCTTCCTACGGGTTGGCATTCGGCGAGCAGGACAAAGGTGCTTATTACACCCACGTCCGCCCCTTCCTCGCATTCACCTTCGATTCCCAGGGTCTCAATGACTACAATCCCAACGAAGAACAAATCTGGTAATAAACCCCGTTAACGAATACAGCAATGAAAATGACTTTCAGAACCCTTTCCATCGCCATTCTCGTAATGGCTGGAGCTTCGTTGGCGGGTTGTTCCCGTTTCGAAGAAATCAGCCAGGATGATTCCCGTCAGGCCGATGGTAATGAGAACCTGGTGATGGCCACCACCACTGTCGGTTTCCAGACGGGCGATACCCGCGCGCTCTCGGCCAATGGCGTCAAAACTTTCAGCGTCGGCGAAACCCTCGCAATTGTCTATACCAACAACAGCAATCAGACCGTCAAGGCAGAGAGCGTGCCCCTTGTGGCGGACGATATCCTCACCGGCAGCAAACGGGCCACCTTCCGGGTATTCCTTTCAGATCCCAAGCCCGGCAGCGCTGTCACCTATATCTATCCAGCCGTAATGGCCAAGGCCGATGGTACGCCCAACTGGGAAGCGCTCGCCAGCCAGAATGGCATTCTGGACTACCTCGCCGCGAATCTGGACTATGCCAAGTTCGAAGGAACGCTTTCCAGCAGCGCCCAGTTGCCCGCATCGGCCACGCTGGAGAACCAGCTGGCCATCTGCAAGTTCCTGGTCAAAGATGATACCAATCTTGAAACCGTTCAGTATGACCAGATCATCCTCAATGACGGCACCAATACCTACGACATCGATCGTGGTTCGGCGGTAGCCCCCGACGATTATTTCTATGCGGCCATCCGTCCGGTTGCTGCCAATCAGACGCTGCATATCACGATGGTCAAGCACGCCAATCAGTCGGACATCGTCAACGAGAAAGACGTTACCGGCAAGACGTTGGAATCCAACAATTTATATCCCATTACCCTGACGGTGCCCCCGGCCGATATGCACGAGATTCCCCTCACGCTGGAGGCCACACAGGCCGGGACGAACGTGACTTTCAGCATCAATGCTGTGGCCTCCAATCCGGTTTCTTACCGAAGCTTCACCGGTGGAGCGTGGTCTTCCTGGGCCACATACACCAGCAACACGGCCGTCTCCCTGCCTGAAATTGGCGACAAAGTGCAGTTCAAGGGTACCAATGCAAGGTATGCTTCAAGTAATGTGGCTTTTAGCCATTTCACTTGCTCCAAGAACTGCAAACTGTATGGCAATATCATGAGCCTGATTAACGCAAGTTCCTTTGCGCAGCTGACAAGCCTGACAGGAGAATATGCTTTCTGCCTGCTATTTAACAACCGTCAAGGGGATGTCAATGTGCTGTCAGATCCCGACAAGCCCCTGTTGTTGCCTGCCACAACGCTGACTCGGTCTTGTTATCATCTGATGTTTGAAAAGTGTTCTAGTTTAACTGCGGCCCCTGTACTGCCGGCGCCAACGTTAGTTAATGACTGTTACAATTGGATGTTTTGGGGCTGCAAGAACCTTAACAGTGTCACTTGTCTGGCCACCGACATTTCGGCTAATAATTGCACCTTTAATTGGCTATCCGATGTCGCCAGCACCGGCACGTTTACCAAGGCGCCGGGAATGACGGCCTGGACAACGGGTGCGGACGGCATTCCGTCCGGCTGGACGGCTATCGGTACTGACGGCCAGGGCGCACTGAGCAACTATGAAACCGATAACTTGAATTGGGACTAAGCATAAAACGATCGGCCATGAAAACTACAGTATATTATATTTCGCTTATTGCATTGCTGGGAACAGGCCTGGTCGCTTGCTCCCGTTTGGAGAAAGAGGTCCTTCCTGCCGATGACGTGGTGATGCAGATTGCTACCGTCGGCTTTGGTAACCCCGCCACCCGCGCCCTCACTGACGGCGGAGTGAAAACCTTCGCCCCCAACGATAAAATCGCTGTTTTCTACACGAACACCAGTGATGAAGTCGTAAAGGTGGAAAGTGCCCCCCTGAGGGCAGCCTGCATATCGGCAGATGGGAAGAGCGCCGGCTTCGACGTGGCTCTTACCAATCCCAAACCCGGCGGATACCTGAACTACATCTATCCGGCCGCTATTGCCGGCGCTACGGCAAATAGCCCGGATATGGATAAGCTCTGCAATCAGCAGGATGGTACGCTGGAAACGATTTCCAGCACGATGGATTATGCCAGTTATGTGGGAACCCTGAGCCAAGACGGCAAACTGCCCGAATCTGCCACCCTGGAGAATCCGCTTGCCATCTGCAAATTTCAAACTATTCAGGATATATACACGAATGCACCCCTCAATGCCAAAATCACGAAACTGCGCATAACGGTAGGCTTACCCGAATACACTTACCATATCAACCGTACGCCCGCTGACGGGTCCATCTATGTGGCGATGCTCCCCGTTTCCAACAATACGGTTCACATCTGGGCCACTGACGGGACGAATCAGTATTGGAATGAGTTTACTGACAAAACATTGAAAGCCAACCATTTCTATACTGTCACTACTAGTCTGGAGTTTTGGAAGGCGAGTTTCGAATACACAGGTGCCAGACAGACTTTCACCGTGCCCAAAACGGGCTGGTACGACATCACGGCCTATGGCGCAGCAGGCGGCAAGGCTTATCAGAATCTGAGCGGCGGAACAGAGCAGAAAGCCGGAGGTATTGGAGGAAAAAGTGAAATCACCTATCATTTTGAGGAGGGGACTACGCTTTCTATCTACTGTGGTGGCGCAGGCGGCAATGCCAGCCGCGTGGCAGATGGAGGAGGGGCAGCCGGCTGGAACGGCGGCGGTGCCGGTGGCAACGGATACCAGGATGGATATACCGGCGGAGGAGGTGGCGGCGGAGCTACCTATATCGCCACCAGCGATTTGGGCGTGATTTCCAGTACCAACAGTCTGTTTACCGGTGAGTGGTCCAGTCCCACGGCAAAAAGCGGCCTCATCCTGGTAGCCGGCGGTGGCGGTGGTGCTGCCTACAATTCATGCACGGCAGGAGCCGGCGGCGGCAGCAGTTACACCTTAGGGACCAGAGCCAGTGATAATCAAATTTCGGATGATTATACAAAGGATACCACGTATTTGACAATCAGCGGTTCACTGGGCGGTCCCGGCAACAAAGGGTCCGACAATAAATCATATCAACGTGGCGGTTCCGGCGGCCACGGCGGAGGGTTTATCGCACTTTACAGCCTGAATGGACAAGTCCAGACTTACGCCGGCGCCGGCGGGTCCAGTTGGGGTCATGAAAATGGCTTCTCGTACAAAAGCACTCTCGGTGGCGGTACCACAGACGACGGCAATGGTTTCGTAAACATCAGCTGGGTCGGAACTGACCTTAAATAAGGCACTTGCCTGTCTATCTCGCGTTTGGAGATGCCAAGACGGTTGGCCATAAGGACTGGATAATCCGGCTGGCTTCTTCACGGCCAATCATGTACTCCTCCGAGGCCTCCAGCAGCAGATTCATATCCCAGTCCCCCAGCGACTACCGCCGCAGCCTCCAGCCGAAATTTCCATCCTGGACATCCTGATGCAGGCCGGTGCCAGCATGTCCCAGCTGGACGAGCCCACGGGCAGCATCCACATCAAGCGGGGATCCCAACTACACGCTGCAGTCTGTATACGACAAGGCCCCGGTTTTTTAACCGAGGTCTTTTTGTTTTGCGTGGTAATTGTTATATTTGTGAGAAATTTCTTACAAATATAACATTATGCAGGAAAAAGACGGCAGATATATCTTTGGCGTTGTAAAGGTGGGAGACAAGGGACAGATAGTCATTCCCAAGGACGCCCGCAAGATTTACGGCCTGCAGCCGGGGGACACCCTGATGCTGCTGGGAGACCAGAAGGGTCTGGCCATGTTGAAGACAGACATCTTTCAGGGAATCATCGACCAGGCCATGGAGGGCCTTACCCAATGAGAAAGCACTGGATGGACAACCTGCGCTGGGTGACGGTACTCCTGGTGCTGTTCTATCACGTCATTTACTTCTATAATAATAAGGGAGTCTTCGGCGGTATCGGCGGCTTCGGGGAATACCCGGCGTGCCCGCAGTACCAGGATGTGGTGATGTACATCCTCTATCCCTGGTTTATGCCGCTGCTGTTTATGCTGGCCGGAATCAGCGCCCGCTATTCGCTGAATAAGAAAGACGCCAGGACCTGGTTCAGGTCCCGCACGCGCAAGTTGCTGGTACCGTCTACCATCGGCCTGCTGGTCTTCCATTGGATGGTGGGCTACTTCAACACGGCCGTGGCCGGCAGGCTGGGCGTATTCGACGGCATGCCCGGCATTGCCCGGTACTTCCTTTGCGCCGTGAGCGGCACGGGGCCGCTCTGGTTTATCCAGCTGCTGTGGCTCCTGAGCCTGGTACTGCTGCCGGTACGGGCCTTGGATAAAAATGATAAGTTTTGGAACCGGTGCGGAAAACTGAACATTGTCTGGATCATCCTGTTGGGCGTCCTGTACTGGGCCAGTGCGCAGACGCTCATCAAGAATCCGCGTCCCGAATCGGCCGACGGCCTGATAAACCTGTACAAGCCCGTCTTCTACCTGGTTTCCTTCCTGCTGGGTTATTTCGTGTTCAGCCACGATCAGGTACAGGAGAAACTGAAACAGGCCTGGATTCCGCTGCTGGCGGCCGCCGGGGTCTCCGGGACGATGCTCATCGTCACCACCTTCGGCCAGGACAACACCAGCGCCATCTATATGAGCAGCCCGCTCAACTGCATCTACGGCTGGCTGGCCTGCCTGGCCCTCATCGGCTGCTTCCAGGCCAAGTTTGACTATACGGGCAAGTTCGCGGGATATATGACCCGCTCCAGCTTCGGCCTGTACATTGTGCATTATCTGGTGGTTGCCAGTCTGGGTTATATGATGAAAATGTACACCCAGCTGCCACCTTTTGCGATGTATGCTATCCTCACCGTGGCGGTGTTCACCCTGTCGCCGCTGCTGTACGAGGTCATCCGCCGCATTCCTGTGGTTAAATGGTGCGTTCTGGGAGAATGAAAAGGGAAAAGGAAATAGAGCACGTAACCCTGGTGGGGAGCGTGGTGAACCTGCTGCTGGTGGGCCTGAAAGGCGTAGCCGGCATCGCGGGGAACTCCGCCGCCATGGTGTCCGACGCCGTGCATTCGCTGTCGGACTTTGTGACGGACATCGTGGTGCTCATCTTCGTCCGCGTGAGCGGCCGGCCGCAGGACGAGAATCACGATTACGGGCACGGTAAGTACGAAACGCTGGCGACGCTCCTCATCGGCCTGGCCCTGGCATCGGCCGCTGTGGGAATCGTGGTCTCCGGCGCCGGAAAAATGGCGGCCTGGCTGAAGGGAGAGGCGCTTCCCGCCCCGGGCAAAATGGCCCTTTGGGCGGCCCTTATCTCCATTGTGGCCAAGGAACTCCTTTACCAGTATACGCGGTTCAGGGGCCGGAAACTGAACTCCCCGGCCCTGGAGGCCAATGCCTGGCACCACCGCTCCGACGCGCTGAGTTCCATCGGCGCGGCCATCGGCATCGGCGGCGCCATCTTCCTGGGCAACCGCTGGACAGTGCTGGACCCGCTGGCTTCCATCGTGGTGGGCGCCATGCTGGTGAAGGTGGCCTGGGACCTGCTGGGCCCCAGCTTCGGCGAACTCACCGACAGCTCCCTGCCGGCGGAAACGGAGAACCAGATGCTGGAAATCATTAGCGGCATCCCCGGGGTGGAGGACCCGCACAACCTGCGCACCCGGCGCGTGGGCAACCGCATCGTGGCCGAGGTCCACATCCGCCTGGACGGCAGCCTGACCCTGGCCGAAGCCCATGAGAAAGCCACAGAGGTGGAACGGCGCATCAAGGCGCAGTTCGGACAGAATTCCCACATTATCGTTCATATGGAACCCGTTAAATAAAGCATTTCTTTCCAACTTTTCTGTCCGGTGTTCCGTCTAACGGATGGAACAATGAAAAAAGTGCAAAAATATTTGCGCAATCAAAATATTGTTGTACCTTTGCAGTGTACTATTGAACTAATACACACGGACAATGAAAAAGTTAGTAGTTCTTACCCTCATGCTGCTGGCCACGTTCAGCGCCAGCGCCAAGAAAGACTGGAAAGGAAAAGTAGTGGACCAGAACGGCGAACCCGTGGCCTACGCCAACGTAGCCGTGCTGTCCAAGGCCGATTCCACCATGGTGTGCGGTGCCGTCACGGAAGAGGACGGTACCTTTAATATAGTAACCTCCGAGACCGACGGCATTATGATGGTAGCCATGCTGGGCTACAAAACCGTGTATCTGTCCCCCGTAGACGGCATGATCATCACCCTGGCCGATGATACCGCCATGCTGGAAGGTGCCGTGGCAACCGCCATCATGCCCAAGACCCAACTCACCGGAGAGGGCCTGCAGACCAATGTGCGCGGTTCTGTACTGGAGAATTTGGGAAATGCCAACGATGTCCTGGCCAGGACACCCGGTCTGGTCAAGGGGCAGAACGGATTGGAAGTGATTGGCAAAGGCGCACCGCTGGTCTATATCAACGGCCGCAAGGTGACGGATGCCAGCGAACTCCAGCGCCTGCAGAGTAACGAAATCCAGAGCATTGAGGTGATTACCAACCCCGGTGCGCAGTACGATGCCACCGTGCGGGCCGTAGTGCGCATCCGCACCATCAAGCGCCAGGGCGACGGCTTCGGCTTCAACCTGTATGCTTCCGACTCCCAATCCCTGCGCAGGGCTTCGTTCAATGATCCCGACGCCAATCTGAACTTGAATTACCGTATCAGAAACGTGGATATCTTTGCCGGCGTCAATTACAACCAGTATCATCAGTTGCAGTTGAGCGATGCCGAACGGCTTACTACGGCCGCTCCCGCCTACCGGGATGTTGCCACCATCGACGCTGAAGGGATGTCGAACAGCCTGGGTGGAAACGCCGGTGTCAACTGGCAGATTGCCGACAACCACTATCTGGGCGGCAAGGTGGAATGGGGCCGCACACTCAGGATGTGGGACCGGACCACCATTACAGACAAAGTATCCCTGGGCGGCGAGCCCATTGACGATCTCATCACCATCACGGAGGATAAGGCAGGTAATGTGGCTCCCTTTAATATCGGTGCCAACATCTACTACAACGGAACGGTGGCCGGTAAACTGAACATCGACTTCAACGCCGATTATTAT
>JAEEGL013461254.1_pt1 | contig 14415 bp, 8 predicted proteins | sample 9134231 | NCBI WGS metagenome assembly JAEEGL01 (sample SAMN16246548, study PRJNA631951) | gut metagenome | biome: gut microbiome; feature: rumen; material: fiber-attached | host: Bos | place: Iran: Karaj | collected 2018-10
AAAATATTTTACATTGACATTTCCGCTTCCGCCGCAGGCAAAGATTATCGTGAAGATAAGTCCTATCACCGGAATCGAAAAAAGAACCTCAAGCCAGAAATACTGCCACATTCCAATGGGCTTAAACTTTTCCGGAAGATTATGTTCCGTAAGTGACGACTGATTGACATTTACATTGATATCAGGCATTTTTACTCTCTCTTTCTTTTGACTTTATACTATGACTAATCCATAAAAACTTTCAGAATTAGAAAATGTTTTCTCTAAACAATGCTGTAGCCATAAGCAGACCTCTATCTATTCGGCTTCAAAAGTCCTACAGCACGAGACGTTCCGACTCTCTCGCATCCAAGCTCTATGAACTTTTCGAGATCTTCTATCGTCGACACGCCGCCGGCAGCCTTGATCTTTACGTTAGGACCGATATATTTCTTAAAGAGCTCTATGTCTTCAAAAGTCGCTCCGCCTGTTCCGAATCCGGTTGAAGTCTTTATGAAATCTGCTCCCGCATTCGTCACAGCCTTGCACATCTCTTTCTTTTCATCATCCGTAAGATAGCAGGTCTCTATTATTACTTTTAATATCTTCTCACCGCAGGCAGCCTTTAAAGCTTTTATCTCCTCTTCTACCGCTTTGTAATCCCCGTTCTTTACATCGGACATATTGACTACCATATCGATCTCGTTTGCACCGTCTTCTATCGCCTGCTTGGTCTCGGCAACCTTTGCCTGCGTCACGCAGTATCCGAGTGGAAAGCCGACTACGGTGCAGATATTGAGCTCCGGGAAAGCCTCGTGTACCCTTGCGATATAGCAGGGCGGTATACACACACTCGCGCACTTGTACTCTATTGCTTCTTCACAGAGCTTCTTAATATCCTCCCACTTCGCAAACGCCTTTAAAAGCGTGTGATCAACATGGGAAAGCATCTCTTCGTTTGTCATTCTTTTCCCTTTCATGCCGCTATTATTTACAATTTATTCAGCAAAGAAGCTTTCGGCGGCATAATATATTATTTAAGGAATCCCCTCACAACATCGGGCATCTCGTTTATCTCGCATACCTTATCGTGAAGGACCGGCGCGGAACGGATATCCTCGATAGCCTGAGGTATCTTCACATTGGCGATCTTTGAAAGCTCATCGATAAGAGTGAAATCATCCATCGCATCATACTTTTCATCGATAGCATTCATAACGCTTCTCGTAAACTTGAAGGGGCTGGCAGTCGACGCTATAACGGTAACAGCCTTATCGCCCGTCTTTTCCGCATATTTGCGATATACATAGGATGCGACAGCGGTATGGGTATCCATGACATATCCGCATGCCTTATAAACTCTTGCGATCTCCTCCGCAGTCTCCTTCTCATCGGCAAATCCGCCATAGAAATCCTTGAGTCCCTTCTTTTCTTCATCGGTGATCGAATAGATTCCCTTTGAAGAAAGATCGGCCATTAACTGCGCATTTCTCTCTGCGCTGTTTCCGGCAATGCGATAGATTAGTCTCTCTAGATTGGATGAGATGAGAATATCCATCGAAGGTGAGGTTGTAAGGTGGAACTCCCTGTTTCTGTCATAATCTCCGCTCTCAAAGAAATCGTAAAGAACCTTGTTGGTATTTGATGCACAGATCAGCTTTGCAATGGGAACTCCCATATTCTTTGCGTAGAATGCCGCAAGAATATTTCCGAAATTTCCGGTGGGAACAACAACATTTATGAATTCACCATCGGTTATCTTTCCTTCCTTAAGAAGCTGTGCATAGGAATAAACATAATAAACTATCTGTGGAACAAGACGTCCTATATTGATGGAGTTGGCCGATGAGAACTGGAAGCCCTTGTCGGCAAGCTCCTTCTCGAGCTCCTTGTCTCCAAACATCTTCTTGACGCCGGTCTGGGCGTCATCGAAGTTTCCGTTGATCCCTACGACCAAGGTGTTCTTACCCTTCTGGGTTACCATCTGCTTTTCCTGGATGGGGCTGACGCCGTTCTTGGGGTAAAATACGATGATCCTCGTTCCCTCCACATCCGCAAAGCCTGCAAGTGCAGCTTTTCCGGTATCACCGCTTGTAGCGGTAAGAATGACGATCTCGTTTTTAATGTTATTCTTTCTTGCTGATGTGATCATGAGATGGGGCAGGATTGAAAGAGCCATATCCTTGAAAGCGATGGTCGCTCCGTGGAAAAGCTCAAGGTAATATGCACCCTCCGCATATGTAAGCGGCGCTATAACATCCGTATCAAACTTGGAATCGTATGCTCTGTTAATGCAGCCCTGAAGTTCCTCCTTTGTAAAGTCGGTAAGGAAAAGCTTCATTACCTCATACGCTACCTGCTGATAGCTCATCTCTGAGAGTTCCTTAAGGCTCTTATCAAGCGTCGGGATACTGTCGGGAACGAAAAGTCCACCGTCTTCTGCAAGACCTTTGAGGATCGCCTGCGATGCCGTAACCTTTCCGCCCTTTCCTCTCGTACTGCTGTACATAATGTCCATAATCTTTTACTCCTCTGTATTGCTTAAATCAATCTATAATCATTTTTTCATTTACGGTTTTTGCTTCCGTTTTATCTGTTCTTAACTCTGGGTCTTATCTACAGCTTGAAAAGAGTACCGATGATGCCTCTTCCCAGGGAAGCACCTACATTTCCGCCAAGCGTCTTTCCGAAGGATCCGCCGGCGCTGCCCAGTGTTTTTCCAAACTGGCGTCCTAAGGTACCTGCCGTGGAAGAAGCGACTCCCTTGACTGCGCTCTTGACAGCCCTTTGCTTGGCCGCTGCTTTCTTTTCGGCTTCCTTCTGTGCCGCAAGCTGAGCCTTCTCGATAGCCTTCTGCTCTGCAAGTGCCTGTTTTTCAGCAGCTTTCTGCTCAGCGAGTGCCTGTTTCTCGGCAGCCTTCTCGGCGGCAATTCTCTCGCGCTCTGCCTGCTTTTCTGCGGCTATGCGCTCACGCTCTGCCTGTTTTTCCTCTGCAATGCGCTGCTTCTCGGCTTCCTTTTCCTCAGCGATGCGCTGCTTTTCGGCCTCTGCGGCCTGGGCAATTTCAACATTTCTTCTCTGGAGAAACTCATACGCGGAATCTCTGTCAAAGAAATCAACGTATTTCGAATAGAGAATATTTGCGTTTATCTCGCGCTGTCTTACATCGGGGGTTATCCCGCCCATCAGGCTCTGTGGAGGAAGTATCGTCACTCTCTGAACCACACCGGGCACACCGCTCTCGTCGAGCATTGAAACGATAGCTTCACCTGTCTGAAGCTCCATTATCGTATTGTATGTGTCGAAATCAGGATTTACTCGGTAGGACTGAGCCGCAGCCTTGACAGCCTTCTGCTCCGAAGGAGTATAAGCGTGAAGCGCGTGCTGAACCTTGTTGCCGAGCTGTGCCAGGACACCGTCCGGAATATCTCCGGGGCTCTGGGTAATGAAATATATTCCGACGCCCTTTGATCTGATGAGCTTGACAACCTGTTCTATCTTAGCTATAAGTGTCTTCGGAGCATCCTTGAAAAGAAGATGCGCCTCGTCAAAGAAAAATACCATCTTCGGCTTTTCGAGATCTCCGACTTCCGGAAGATTCTCAAAAAGTTCCGACATCATCCAGAGAAGGAAGGTCGCATACATAGTAGGATTGTTGACAAGCTCCTGGCAGTCAAGGATCTGAACCGTGCCCTTTCCGTCACAGTCCCTTGTAAGCCAGTCACCGATGGTTAATGCGGGTTCACCGAAAAACTGATCCGCGCCCTCGGATTCAAGCGCAACTATGGAGCGGACTATGACTGCAAGGCTCTGCTTTGTGATATTTCCGTACTCCATGGAGAGCTCCTGAGAATTCTCTCCGATATACTGAAGGCATGCCTTAAGATCCTTTGTATCGATGAGAAGAAGCCCCTGATCGTCGGCAACCTTAAATGCGATGGTGAGAAGATCCGTCTGCACCTCGGTAAGTCCTAATATTCTGGCAAGGAGGATAGGTCCCATCTCGGTGATCGTAGTGCGAAGGGGCATTCCGTTCTTTCCGTATACATCCCAGAAATTTACGGGATATCTCTTTGTAATGAATTCCTCGGTTGATATTCCGAGCCCCGTAAGCCTGCCGGCGATCTTTTCGTTAATCTGCCCACTCTCGCAGCAGCCCGCAAGGTCGCCCTTTACATCCGCAAAGAACACGGGAACTCCCGCATCACTGAACGATTCCGCAAGAACCTTTAATGTAATGGTCTTACCGGTACCGGTAGCACCTGCTATCAGACCGTGTCTATTAGCCATTTTGGGAAGAAGGTATATTTCCTCACCCTGTGCCGATTTTCCAACCAGGATCTGTCCATTTTTGTACATGTTATTTCCTCCATGCCGGTTATGATAATTGGATTACTTGATAAATTCTCTGAAAGCACACTCTTTATTGTATCACAGATCAGCATAATTATCTTGTAATTTTCCTCAATTCGCAAGCTTTCTTTTGTAGGAAAGTGCTTTAAAGAAGCTGAGTCTCTTGAGGGATGTTGCAATATTCCTCTCGAGTACCTGTGACATTACCGTAAAGAACTGCCTGGGTCTATGGTTATGGGCATGACGCTGCTGTACTACCTCCTCATGCGGAGCAAGAGCTGCCATATCCTCTCTCAGATCCTCGATCATCTGGTTTACCTCATCCAATGTATTCTGAAGTCTTATCTGTGACTGCGAAAAGTTCTGGATTGCTGCGGGAACCTCGATTCCAAGAGACTGAGCTTTCAAAAGGATAAGCGAGATCCTAAGGCCCGTGGATTCCTTATTGCCGATTGCAAGTGCTGCCCTGACTTCTCTTCTGAGTGCTTGTTTTTTGTTCCTGAAAAGCTGTTTGGATTCATCCGGAAGAAGCTCACCAAAGGCATCGAGAAGATAGTCATCATCTCCCGCAGCCGCTGCAGCTGTAAGCTTCGTCATAGAGGCTTTCTGTTTTTCCGTAAGCTTTGTTGCATTACCGAAATCGATGATGGTCGCACCGTTGTCGTCGATCATAATATTTCCTGCATGCAGGTCTCCGTGATAGAAGCCTTCTCCGAAAACGCCTTCCTCTACCCACTTTTCTGCAACCGTTGCAAGATACCTCTGCCTCTTCTCAAGACGGGTAAGGATTTCGTCAAGCCTGTTCAGAGACTCGGTAACGGTATTCTTCTTGTCCTCGATGGAAAGCTGAGGCCTGCCCGTCTCGGGATTCATAACGACTGCATTACCCTCGCGGACATAGTATTGTTCCATTACTGATTTACGGAGCTCATTTACATCCTTGATGTAACGATCGACCGTGGTGCCTGCCGCTTTTTCAAGCATAAGAGTATTGGAATTGGGCATTATCAATTTGCTGACACTCACACTCTTAACATGGTGATCGCCGTTATTGTACACTGCGCCGAGGTTGGCCTTTGTGGCTTCAATATTAAGGTCAAGTTCATCGAATATAGCCTTCATCTGACCTTCGGCAGTCTTGTTGATCGCACCCTTTTCCCCCTGTCTTAAGTTTTTATTCATTCTCCTGTCAACACGATCCGCACAGTCCTGCATGATATCTTTTTCGCGGTTCATGCGGTTGATGACATCGGGACGAAGAAGTTTTATAACAACCTCTTCTCCTTCCTCCGGAAGATTCGGTCCGTAGAGTTTGCATAAAAATGCCTGTCCCACGGAGGCTGCACCGAGTGATCTTGTGACATCGATCTTTGTTACCAGTCCTCTGGATCTCTGAATCATGGACGTAAGTCTTGCTTTTACGATCTCATCAGGTATCGGAAGAAGATTTGACTTCATATCACCTATCGCCTGTCTCAGTTCACGGGGAAGGCCCTGCTCAGGCATACCCTGCATGATCTTCTGCATAAGAGGACCGGCTCCCTTCAGAATACCTCCAAGCATATTTCCTCTTCGTCTCTGGAGTTCCTTCTGCTTATCCTCCTCGCTTGCATCGGGCGCAAGAACTCTCTTTGGCGTAGAATGCCTTATAAGGGACGCCATCATATAACGTCTTTCGATGATATCCGACTTATTGAAATAGTTGGATAATATCTCTTTCGTGAGAGCGCCGGCTCCCTTATCTCCCTTTGCCTCTAAAGCGATCCTTCTGTTTAATTCCCTGTTGTGCTCTGCAAGTCTTCTTCTCTTTTCAGCATCCGAGATATGCCTCTCTGTCAGGCTCTGCAGATTTATGGGGTTATCCTCAACCGGTTCGTTTTTGAATATCGCGTTCGCCGCCTTGCTTATCTCAAGCTGAATAGTGAACTTTGCCGTATCTACGCCGATCCTGATCCCCATGTCCGTTCTGGTTGCAAAGGCTGCGAATTCTTCACGGAATTCTACATTTCTCATTCTTTCCTCAAAATCTCTCTTGGAAAGTCCCATCAAGTGAAGTTTTTCATCTGCCTGTCGAAGGTTTTCCTTGATGGCATTGAGAAAGCCGTTCATGAATCCCTCACCCTGTTCGGATTCCGGAATTGACATTTTATTTACGACGCGATCAAGTATTTCATAATTTTCCGATTGAAGTATAAGCTGAAGGCCTTCATAATCCTTTTTGAACGCCTCCAAAACAATCTTTTCCGAGGATCCTTCTTCCTGAGGCTCAACAGGTCCGAATACCAGATCGGCCAGGAAATCCTTAACCTTTCTTTCTTCCAAGGTCCAATGGTCGCCGTCCTCTTCCTCATCAATTATCCGGTTCTCATACATAATGCGAACGGGGATCACATCCTGATGGGCCTCCTGGAGCTTGCTGACAAGAGCATGAGTCTCCTTTCCGTACATATTCTTTTTGGCCATTGAAAGGAAAAACTGTGTCGCAACATCCTTGGCTACATCGCGAAGCTCATTGGGATCCTGAGCTTCAACAAGCCTTTTTGCCCAGTTGACAAGATTGTCCGTCGGCATATTTTCAAAGATCGGGCATTTTGCGTTCGCCTGCATTGCTTTTATGGTCGCCTGGATCTTATCGGCATCATCTCTTTCCAGCTCAGGATTTTCAAGATACTTTTGAGTATCCTTTTCGTAATCATCCTGCAATACGGAAACGATTATCCTGACTGCCATATCGCGGTCCTTTGCGATCTTGCCCAGCCATGTGAAGTCGCTGTTTTTATATGCGTCCTGGTGAAGGTCCATCTTGTTGATGATGTGTTCCTTCACAACATTTTTTCCGTACTTTAACACATTCAGGCACATATCTCGTTCGAGGTGGTCGATAAGGCCTTCAGCCTGAGTGGGCAGACGAAGTCTCTTTTTGCCGAAGTATACAAAAAGCTCACCGACATGGTTCTGCTCCAGCCTTAAAATTGTGTTTCCGAGCTTGACTGGAAGGAATTTAGCTTCATTTCTTGGCAGTTTTCTTAAGGTTTCAAGCAGAGAAACCGTCATTCCCACCGTTTCGTCATTTTGGTCTTTTATATATTCCGACATGCCTTTTCTAAGGAGCAGGCAGTCGCAAGCCGCTTTCTGTTCTGCGTTCAGAGATTCATAAATAGCCTCTTCCTCAGGATTCATTCTTCTGATGGCAAGTACTCGCTCTTCCCTGACCTCTTCCATCTTCTCATGCTGTGCGGACAGATTCTGGATCAGCTGTTTTTCTGTTTCTTCAAAATCAAATCCGTCATCCGCATTCTGGACAAGTGCACGATAACCGTCAACAAAATCGGAATCTCCCAGAACATCTGCGATCTTGTCAAAATTTACTCTCTTTTCCGCAATAAGCAGTCTCACTGTGGCCGCAGCTTCAAATGCCGCTTCCTTATCGAGATCCATCTGCTCGGCGCCGCGCACTAAAAGCGATCTGTTAAACTCAGCGACAAAAGCAGCTTTTTCCATCATGATAAAGAAGGCATCAAGATCATAGGCTAACTGCTTATCAAACTCAATATCAAACAGTTTTTCCCTGTGAGCAAGAACGCTCTCGCCATAGCCTTTTGAGGCATCGATATAAAAGTTCTGTACGCAGAGCTTATCAAGCATAACACCGATCTCGGGCTTTCCCGAGCGGCTGATGATCTCATTGCGTATTGTCTCACTCGTGCGGAATGAGGCGATCATATTGGCGTTTTCGGTCGCGGCAGCAAGCGTGATGACAGCATCAGATGCCAAACGGTCCCAAAGAGCATCATCCTGAGTGATGATGTTCTCGGCATTACCGTTCATATTGGAGACAGCCAGTTCGATGGTTCTCGCATTTCTGTAGATCTCATCCTTTAAGAGATCAAGATGCTCACTTACCAGACGGTCAAGACGCTTTTCGCTTATCCGAAGATCCGGGTTCGTGCGCCTTATAAGTTCCCTGATCTCTCTCTTGATTGCTTCGGTTTTGCGCTTCTTTACCGCAGAAGTATCGTGTTCTCCCGGAACATCCCCGAAAAGATTATGCACCTTTAATGCATGAAGCTTAAGGCGGTTATTGCCCTGAGTCATCAGGATCTTCTTGTAGGAGGAATCCTGATCCTTCAGCTCCTGCATGACTGCCACTATCTGTTTTCGTGTAAGAGGCTTTGATGTCGTCTCATTTCCGGTAAGGCCGACAAGTCCCATTAGATAAGGGCGATATACTTCCCTCAGGTCATTTTCAACAAGATCCAAAGCCTTTTCAATGAACTGGAGCTTCACAGCCAGATTCTCGGGCGCTTCATTTCCGGTTTTCTTGCGCTTGAAAAAGCCGTTGTTTATTATTGTCAGCCTTCCGCCCGCAAGAACAACCTGCCCACGGTTTTTCTTTCCTATGGCTCCAATAAAATCCGAAAGAGTGAGTGCTCCGACCTCCTCAGAGGGTTTAAAGGCTTTCTTTCTCTTTTCTTCTTTTTCGTCGATATTATCCTCTGTCTGACGGATGAAGGTGATCTCTTTTTCCTGCCACTCGTCAATTTTCCGCTTGCTCTCCTCCAATCTGTTCTGTTCAGGACCTGGCATCTCCGTCAGCACATTCTGAATGATCTCGATACCGTTATATTCATCCGTATCAAGCCTTATTCCTCCGGCCAAAAGGACTCTCCTTATTCCATCAAGAAGAGTTTTTGCCTGATTGTACTTGATATCAAAAAGAGTCTTCTCCTTGTTTTCTCCATCAGGAAAATATTCTCTCGATTCTGCAATTGCTTTCAGATTTCTGACATTGCTTATCATTTGTAAAACGGTAACTCCGTTTTCGGCAAGCCAGCTTATATTCAGCATTCGAGGCGAAAAATCATAATCAAGGACCTCTTTGACCTTCTCAAAAAAGAAGCGCCTGAATGCCCCTTTATTGCCAAGATAATCCTCGAGTAATTTTTTGTTGTAGTCGGGATCATCCTTCTTTAAGAAAGAATCAAGCCTTGCAACCGCCTTTTTACGTTTTTGGATCTCCTGCTCGCTGAACTTTGGCTCTTCTTCCTCCTCGATTATCTCCTCCTCATTTACCTCATCTTCGATGAACTCCTCCCCGAACTCTTCGTTATCGATATTTTCATTCTGATTTTCCTCTTCATGTACCTCGGGCTGAACAATCGGTCTTCGAATTTCAAGCAGCTCCTCCCCCTGATTGACAAGCTCTAAAAGCTCTGTCTGTGACTGCTTATATTTTTCATAAAAACGATATGAAGCCGTATTCAGCCTAACATTCCTATTTTTCTGTTTTTCCGCGTTAACTTTCTGGGTATATTCAAGATCGTCCCCCGCAGCCTGTACCGGTTTAAGGTATCTTTCTTTTATCGTATTTGCGTCTATGCTTCTGTCACTCTCTAATTGGCGAAGCCGCAGCACCATTTTTCGATCTTTACGCTTTTGCTCGGTAAGCAAAAATGTATCCGATCTGACTCTCATCGACTGCTCTTCTTTAGGCAGCTCGGAGAATACCTCTCTCTCTTCGTTAGCATGTAAATAATCCATATTCTCTCCCTCCTTACTAAACTATAACAAAGCTATGATACAGGTTCTCACAGCCCGGGAACATTTCTTCAATAATCTCTTTTTCTTTATCCAGCCATGCCATGATCATAAGCTCGCCGTCATCATCCATCTTGCGGTATGCCTTTACCGCCGTAGCGGCAAGAGCCTTTTTGTAGGCATCATAAGCATTTTCAATCATTATTCCGCCAAGTATATACCAGAAGCCCTCTTCCTGCTTCATTGCCATGAGCAGAGCTTCTTCACGTCCGTTTTTGTAATAAACCGTTGAGACGGTTCTGCTTGCCTCTGCCAGAGTCCCCTTAGAGATGCCTATGCCGGTTTCAAGGACCTTCTTTTCCAGAATACGTATATTTTCGTCCGACCATTTGGAAAGCGGAACGGCTTCCGGCACTATTTCCGTATTCGGATCGATCTCTGCGGCAGGTATCAGATAGACCGCCTTATCAACGCTGCATTCAGCGTATCCCAGAGCGAGCAGGAATTCATACAAAGCCTCGCTCTCCTCATCCGTTTCAGCAAAGGAAATCCTAACCGTAAGCTCCTCATCTTCTTCCCTGAGGCTCTCTAAGAGCGTATACAAAAGTAGAGTGCCTCCGCCCTGTCTTCTGACGGAAGGAGCCACATAAAAACTGTCAACAATAAAACTATCGCCTGATAAATGTCCCGCGATCGCGCCGCAGGCTCTTCCTTCAGTATCGGTGAGACCTATGATATATCTGTCTTCTCCGGATGAGTCTGTCTTCAGAAGATAGTTTTCAAAAGCACCAATATTGTTTTCATCTACAAGTCCGATTTTAAACTCCATGGCAATCTCCTTTTCATAAAAAATATATAGAATTATTATACCAAATTTGTCGTATTTAGGAAAATAAAAACTGTAATATTGTCATATATTTTATTTATTGTTTACGCAAATTGTACGCAGTGTTATAATGCATATATGAGTAAAGATGAACAGAAACAGGAAAAACGATTAGAGGGAGTCTTCCCCGCTAAGAGAAAAGACGGTACCCCTTTCTATCGCTCATCCCTGACATACAAAACAAAACACATATCTCTGGGAAGCTATGACACCCCCGAACAGGCTCATCAGGCCTATCGCATGGGGCGTCTTATTCTTGCGGCCACATATACGGGGCTGGCGGATTATTCTGAAGGGAATCCCCTTAATTTTGAGAAATGGGTTATCCTTTTAAATTTCCGTGACAACGATATCTATATCGGAACTCCGATCTATATCGATAAAAAGATGTTCCGCTATTACATGACTCCCGATATAGTCCTTAAATTCGATATGGATGACCTCTTCTATTACTCATCCCATAAGATAATGCAGCGCGGCGGACACCTTTTTGTATCGGATTACGGTTCGCAGATCACACTCTATACAAGATACGGAATAAGGCCTTACGCAGTGGAAGGCGTGGATTACAAATTTGTCAATGGTGACAGGTACGATTTCCGCCGCGAGAATCTCAAGGTGATAAACTCCTATCACGGCGTCCGTCCGGGTGCACGGGGCAACTTCCACGCTCGTATCCATCTAAACGGATATTTCCACATCGGAACCTACGATACGGCTCTCGAGGCCGCCATCGCCTACAACAAATCCGTCGACATCGTAAGGAAAGCGGGCTGCCGCAAAAACTTCATCCAGAATTTTATCGAGGAGATAACGCCGAGACAGTACGCTGAGCTGTATTTCAAGCTTCCCGTTTCCGATCAGATACTTGAATATAAAGCAGAAAAAAAACGTCAGTAAAGCTGCTGATATAGAAAATACAAAAACCGTCAGCAATGATAAAATCTATCATAACTGACGGTTAATATTTTGGCTTAAAATGCCCGACTGTCAAATTATAGTTCTTTTCCCAGATACAGATAATACCGCTCGAAAATGCCTATTTCCTTCTCATAAAATTCAGCATCTTTCATCTTCCCCGACTCAGGAAATACCGCGGCAACGTTTTCTCCCTCATCGTTTTCCGCAGTCATGCGAAGAAGCCATTCATCATTATCCGAGAGCATAATATAGGACAGCCTGATAGCTTTTCCGGCACTGTCCGCTATGACAAAAGGCCATTCCCCCGGAATATTAAAGATGTCGGTATATTCAAGACCCGCCTCGCCGATAAGGTCTGAAAGCGCATTGAGCCTCGGATAAGCTGCCATGACTTCTTCCTCTTTATCACAGCCGACATTAACCGCATTATCTTTAAGCCAGATCCCGGATCTTGTCAGGGAAACGCACATCAAAAAGCTCTCCGCATCAGACACGGCTTCCTCAGGGAAAAGCATAAATCCCGCCTTTTCCATGGCATCGGCTCCGGATAATCTTAAGGTTATCCGTATCATGAGAACGCAGGCATCCGGTGAAAGATCCTCAAGCATCTCCCAGTCCGTCTCAAGCGCTTCCATAGAGACCAGTATCCCTCCCTCTTTACTCTCTATCTCGATTGCCGGAAGTCCGTCTCCTCCTATGGTAAGAAAAGCATCAAGCCCCGAGTCTTTAGCATATTCAAGGAACCGATTCAGCCTCGGTAAAAGCACATATTCGCAAAAAATATTTATTTCTCTTTCATCCATATCTTCACCCGATCCTTTTCAAATAATCCATAGAAATCAGTTTTTCTCGTTGGTCAGTTTTATCATGCTCACTTCCTTGAAGCATGAAGCAAAATCCTCCACATGTATAAGGAATGCACCGGTATCCGTATCATCTCCGAGTACCGGAATTTTTCTGCCACTCTCGCCCTGAGTGATATAATGCACTTTTCCGTTACCCCAGGGATTTCTCAGTCTGACCATCTTCTTTCCACCCCTTTCCTCTACTCCGAGAAGAGAATAAAGATGAGGTCCGGCTATTCCGCTCCTGTATGCGTTGGCACTATTTTCGCCTTCAAGCTCGGAAACATAGAGATAGGGATAACTTCCGGCGACAAATATGTACTTGTTCTTTTCATCCTTCTGACGTATCTCGATAGTCTCTATTATATCATCTATCTCCTTGCCGTATGTCTTCATGATCTCTTCCTTGGACTGATCAAGGAAAACCTTGACAGCCTCCGATCCGGAAACAACATCTCCGATAACTCCGTAGTTTTCGCCGGTGGAATTTCCCGTAAGCAATCTGAAAGCAAGGTCTATGTCACCGGATTCGATACTTTCATACAGACATCCGTCCGCGTCCTGCGGCGCTCCCGGTGCCTTCTTGGCAAGATCTTTAACATTATGGTAATCAAGTACCCTCTGAGCGTCACGTTTCCTGGACGGACTGGTCTGCGTATCTTTCAGACGGCTCTCCGCCTCCGCAGGTGAACCAAATTCCTGTTTATACTCCGCAAAAAGTCCCGAAGCGGTATACGCTTTTTCGATCAGTTTAACCCAGAGCGCTCCTCTTGAATAATCAACGGGAACAGTCTTCTTAACGGTTATAAGCACTTCATTTTTCTTAGGATCATAAAGTTTTACGGTAACGGTATTGTCCGGATTTTCCCTCATCATGTCCTTTATAAAGAGAGGGTTTTTATCGACGATCGATGCCAGGGTTCCGATGAGGAAGCAGTCACCGAGTCCTCCCTGAAGTACATCCTCTATGCAGGGTTCATGTAAAAAGAGCGGTTCATCCGATCGGTCCACCAGGTCAAGCAGAACATAGGGCTGCTCCTTTCCGTCCTGATCGATGATTCCCTTCTCCCCGTCTTCCGTTTTCCTGTAATACGTAAAATGTTCATCGTTGACTTTACGTAAGTTTGGATGAGCAATAAGCACTCCCTTTGTAAACTTAAGTTCCGACTCAAGTCTTTCGAGTCTCTGTTTTTCGCGTCTCCAAAGACCGATCTTCTTCGAATCCTTCTCGCGCTCAACCTCTTTCTCCTCGGCCTTTTCCTCCTTAACCCCTTTCTCCCCGTCCTTTTTCTTTTTCTTCTTTATCTTTTTCTCTATTACCGAATACTCGGTGTCCTCCTCGACTTTATCTCCCAAAGCCAGCTTGCTTTCTATTATGGCCTTGTATTCAGCAATTACGCTGAATAAATCCTTTAAACAGTTTTTCTCCATAAGCAGGCCTTCATAACCGGTAAAGGATTCAACATATTCCTCATCTGTCTCATCCTGCTGGTCATAACCGCCGAAGAGATCTTTAGCCATTGAGTAATTTTCAACATCTCTCAGCTTGTTATATGCTTTTCTCTTTGACTGTCCGATAAATTTCCCGCTCTTTGATTTTTCCGCATGCTCATCAAGACTTGAATAGTAAAGCATAAGATCTCTTATTTCGTTTATATAATCGCGCTCCTTGATCGATCCGTCTTCATTTTCGATCTTCCTGATCATTCTGAAGTCATTATCTCCGTTACAGCCTCTGATCGCTGCATCTCTGATCCTTTCTTTTGACTTCAGCCTGAGCTCCGAAGAATGCGTAAGAACAATATCCGCTTTATCCTTCTCTTTAGAATCTTCCGCCTTCTTACCTGTGAGCTTATTAACCTCTTCTTCAAGGAGTTTATTCTGGTTATAAAC
>JAEEGL013902836.1_pt1 | contig 14415 bp, 12 predicted proteins | sample 9134231 | NCBI WGS metagenome assembly JAEEGL01 (sample SAMN16246548, study PRJNA631951) | gut metagenome | biome: gut microbiome; feature: rumen; material: fiber-attached | host: Bos | place: Iran: Karaj | collected 2018-10
CATAAATTTTACCGCAAGGCAGGTCATTCGTGACCTGCTTCTGCGTTGTTCCAGACCTTTTTCTCAATTAAAAAGAGCTGTCTCAAAATCTTTCATTTTGAGACAGCCCCTGCAGGTTTTGGTGATACTCTTTTCGCTGTCTTGCAGGGAACTGCTTCCTGCCGCGTGTCCTCAAAGGGTACCGTTCTGAGACGGTTCAGACCTTCATGAGCTGCTGGATCAGGTAATCCTCCAGGTTCAGGACCAGGACCGTGCCGTCCTCAAGATAGATCGTGAAGGTTCCGTCGCTGTTGACCGGGACCTGGGTTCCGTCCGCAAGCACAAGCGTCAGCACGCCGTTGAACGTGGTGAAATTGCCTCTGACCCGGGCGGCTCCGCCGTTGATGACGATGCAGAAGCGGCCGTCCCCGTAGAAGCGGACCTTGATGCTGGACCTTACGGGCGTGCCGTCTTCCGCCACAATAGTCGCGGTGATGGCTTCCTCACCGGGTTCCTTGGTGTAGGAAGCAAAGTCAGCGATCACCGAGGCGTTTGCCGCAGACTGGGGTTCGGGCTGCGGGCTGGGCTCCGGGATCAGGGAGAGCTCCACGGTGAAGTAGACGTCTCCTCCCATGGGAACCATCAGGAAGTAATTCCCCGCCTCATCCACCTGGAGCGCCACGCGGTTCTCCATCCCGTTGTAGGCTCCGCTGATTCTGTATCCTTTCTCCAGGTCCACCGAAAGGAGAACCTTCTGGTCCTGGTTGGCCACTTCGAACCCGGTCCCGTCCGAATCGCCGTATTTCTTGTCCAGCGGGCTCCCGTCAGCCTTGGACGCGGAAACCGTTCCGCCCGCAAAGGGCTGCTCGAGCATGACGATGTAGTTGACGCTCTTTGCAAAGCTTCCATCCGCATCATCTCCGACAATGATCTCCCCATCATCCGCCTTGATGGCCCATACGGTCAGGTCAAGGTCTTTCGCCGAAGAGCCTTCCTCGATCTGGACGCCGTTGGCTCCCGAGAGCGTGCCGACTACAAGCACCTTCGTTTCGCCGCTTCCGAGGAAATTCAGTCCCGCCGATTTCTCAAAATTCGGATCATCCGCGGTGGATGCTGCGTCTTCGGCTACGGCAACCAGGACATGGCCGCCGTTGTTGGCTATTTCGATGCCGTTATCCTTGGTGGATGTCAGGTTCCCGTCAACGAACGCGAAGCTGACCGACTCATCCCCGACCAGGGTGATGCCGACTCCTTCCATGTCGCTGACAATGTTCCCGACATCCGTCCAGGTCGTTCCGCCTTCATTGTCGATATGGACACCGATCTGCTTTGCCTCAATCTTCCCGACATTGACCGTGGCCGCTCCGCCCGATCTGATATAGAGATCGATGCCGCAGGCCTCGGACTCGACGCTTTCCAGGTCTCCGGTCACGACGCCTCCGTCGGTTGCAAGGAAGCCGTTGGCAAACCTGTCCTCCACGGATTTGGAGTCATCCTTGACATTTCCGCCCGTTACTGTAACTTTCTCAGTCTCGAGGCCCGCCGTCCCGCCGGCCGCCTCGACATGGACGCCGGCGTACGCCGTCACGTCCCCCGTATACAGGGCGACCTCCGTGGATGCATCGGAATCTCCCGTTCCTTCCAGCTCCGTATGCCAGCTGCCGCCTTCGGCGTCCGGATTGACGGTGATCGCGGAAAGCTTGTCCGGGATCGGCGATGCGCCGTTTGCGCCGGAGCTGCTCTCTTCTGTCCGGATCCATACGCCGAACGCGTTCTCCCCGCTCGATGTGACGCTGCCGACAATTCCGCCGGCCTCTGCGCCGTTCGAAGCCTCGATATCCACGCCTTCGTTCACGGCGTTGATTTCCTGCGTGGCATTGATTACCACCGTAGTGCCGTCCCCTTCCGCGAGGATGAATACGCCGTCCTGTCCCGCGTTCACAGCTCCGCCGGCCTTGACCTCCACGGTCGCGCCGCTGTCGGCTGCTACCGTGACTCCGGTCTCTTTGGTGGTGACTGCGCCGGTTGCGACATTCACCGTCGATTTTCCGGAAGCCTCAACCGAAACCCCGCCGCCGTCCGATTTCGTTTCCACGCTTTCCGTCGACACGTTTGCGGTGCCGCCGTTCATGGCCGTGACCGACACGGCGTCATATTCCGATGTGACGGATCCTTCCACCGTCAGGTCCGCTTCGGTTGACAGGCCGTCAGCAATCACGGAAACGCCGCTGGTCCCTGCGTTCACCGATCCTTCGACCTTTACCTCCGCGTCCGCTCCGTCTTCAGCCTGTATAGCGACTCCGGTCTCCCTTGCGGAGATATCCCCTGTTGTAACATGCACCGTCGTCGAACTCCCGGAAGCTTCGACCGAAACTCCTTCGCCTTCCGATACCGTTCTAACGCTGCCCGCTGACACGTCCGCTTCCGCGCCGCCCGTGGCTTTGACCGACAGGGCACCCTGTTCCGATGTGACGGATCCCTGTACCTCAACGTCCGCTTTGGCCGACTTGCCGTCAGCGGTCACGTCAGCGGTCACGGCAACGCCTTTGGTTCCTGCGTTCACATTTCCCTCGACCTTTACTTCCGCGGTCGAGTCCTTGACCGATATCTCGGCTCCGGTCTCTCTGGCTTCTATCTTCCCTGTCGTGACATTCGCCGTCGAATCTCCGGAAGCGTCAATCTTGAGCCCGTCGCCCTGCGATTTCGAGTGCAGATTGTCCCCTGTCACGTTTGCGGTGCCGCCGTTCGTTGCTGTGACCTGAAGGGCCTCGTATTCCGATTCAATGGGACCGTCTATTTTCAGGTTTACCGTCGATGACTCTCCGGCTGCTGACTTTCCGTCGGAGACCACGACAACGCCGCACAGATCCGCTTCCACCGAGTTGCCGTCTGTCAGCTGCAGGACTTCGACGTCATTCGTATATCCTTGGTCTGCCGACACCTTAAGCCCGTTCTGGTCCTGGTGCGTATTGATTCCGTTCATCTCATAGGGAGAGGGGTTGCCGGGCATAGGCCAGCTGCCGTAAGCGGTATCAACAGTCGCGGCATATTTGTCATTCTCCGATTCCGCAAATGCCGCAGCGGGCAGCAGGACCGCTGCCATGCAGAACGCAACGGCAAGGCATGCCAATCTGATGAATTTCATCCTCTTTTTCATGGATAGAACCTCCTGACCGGATCAGTCCGATTTTTTACTGTGCATTACGATTCAACAGTTTTATATTTATATACGATAGTTTATTCCCAAAGTCAGCTTCGGAAAAGGATTCCCTGTGAGTTTTCTGCGTTTTTTTCCAAAACCGGCCCTGTCCGGCCTGTTTCTCCCGCCTACCCTACGCGGCGGTCCCTCCGGAACCGCCTGACCAGGCTCTCGAGCTTCTCCCAGTACGGCGGATAGGCGTTCGTGCCGGAATAGACGCGTTTCCTGCCGCCCGTCAGCAGGATAACCAGTTTCCACTCTTCGCCGTCCAGGACGTCCGGATCCTCAAACCGGTGCTTCCAGTCGTTCAGGTAGAGGTCTTCATACAGGGAACAGACCAGGCTGTCCCACTGGCACGCATGTTATCGCACGCATTGAAAGTGGGAAATATACCATCGAGCACATTATGCCGCAGACTATGACGGCTAATTGGAAAGGCGACGTCCTTGAACTCCTCTCCGTCGACCACCGCGTCCACCCTGTACTTGGTCTTGTCCTTCGGATTTGCGAGCTGGTCGGCCTTGTCCTTTTCGGACATGCTGATCTGGATCGTGTGAATGCGGGTGCTGTCAAAGATAAGGCCGGCGTATGCGGCTGCCTCCGGCGCATCCTCTTTCCCGGAAATGTATTTTTCGTACAGTTCGTCGATCCTGCCGGTCCTTTTTTCCTCATCCAGGAACGCATTCACATAGTTCAGCAGATCGTCCGACCCTTTCGGCATGAGGACGCCAAGCTCCCCCTGCGTAAACGGTTCATGGATGAGCGGGGCGGCCAGACGGCTGTCCTGCCCGGCATAGTATCCGGCTTCCGCGACTTCCGTGATCATGACATCCGCCTCGCCGGAGGCAATCAGGCCGGGGATCTCCTGGTTGACATCGTGAATCATCAGGAGCGCATCCGGCAGGTTTTCGCGGGCGAACTGCTCATTGGTTCCGCCCGGGTTCTCCATGACGCGCACCCCGGGCCGGTTGATCGCTTCGAGACTGGCATATTTTCCGGCATCCTCCGCGCGGCAGAGGAGGGTCTTCCCGTTTTCCAGGTAGCCCTCGGACATCAGTGCCCGGTCCTTCCGGGCATCGGTGACGGTGATGCCGCAGATTGCCAGGTCAAATTTTCCCGCGAGCGTATCCTCCATCAGGGAAGGCCAGGATGTTTCCACGTACTCCAGACCGACGCCCAGGGAGGCGGCCAGGTCCTCCGAGAGCTCTGCGTCAAATCCGGTGTAGCTGCCCGTTTCCGGATCCAGGAACGACATGGGCCGGTAATCCCCTGCCGTACCGACCTTCAGCACCCCCCGTTCCTGAATTTCCTCAATCCCCGATCCGGCAGGCGCGGTGACTTCTGATGGATACAGGCTGTCCAGGAGCTGGCATCCGGCAGACAGCAGGAGCAGGAAGGCTGCGGCGGCTGCAAGCGTGACAAGGGCTGCTGTTCTGCGTTTTCCCTGCCTGGGCAGGGCTTTTTTCATTTCATCATTCATCTTGCTTCTCCATAGATTCCGATTTGGATGATCCGGCTGTTCTGCTTCAGGCCGTTTCGGGCAGGCCGGAAACGGGTCTACAGCTTCAGCAGCATGTAGACCACTTCCTGATATCCGCCTGTCCGGGACTTGAATCCTCTCGGGTTTCTTCCAAATTCCTCAAAGCCAAGGTTCCGGTACAGGGACAAGGCCCTTTCGTTGCCGGATACGGCATTCAGTTCCAGCTGCTCATACCCGGCTTCCCTGGCGCACTGGATGCATGCCTCGGCCAGCGCTTTCCCCAGCCCGAGCCCCCAGTACTCCCGCAAGATGCTTATGCCGAATTCAGCCCTGTGCCGGACCTTGTCCTTTCTGCCGACCACCTCAATCACGGCTGTCCCCGCGATTTTTCCGTCTGTCAGGGCAAGGATCATGACCTCGTCGGGGCTGTTTTCGATCTTTTCCAGAAACTGTGCTTCCTGCTCCGGGTCATAACTGTTCTCATCGGGATATGCCAGAAGATAATCTGTTTCCGCGTGGATAAGATTGAAATTCTCATAAACATCGGGCCCGTCTGAAGCTCTGCCGTTTCTCAGCAGCGCTTCAGCACCGTTTTTCAGGAAGATTTTTTTGCTGTATTCCATGGGACAATCCCCTCATTCCGGACATATACTCTCTGCTGCGGCCTTCATCCGTTTCCCGGATGCATCGAATTGACTGCTTCGATGTAGAATTCCTTGTGGACCGTATGGATCACATGGTCGCTGGTATCCGATTCAATCAGGCGGCAGTTGGCGCCGATATACGAAACGGCGCGTTCCGCCTGCTCGCGCGATGCCGCGCAGAGGAAGGTCCCGTCGGCAGCCACGTTCTCTTTGGCGTGGATATACAGGCACGGAACCTGGATGGAACTGAGGATCTCCTCGTGCGTATGGCCATGGTTCCAGCTCAGGTCATAGAAGTTTTCGCCGTAGGCAAAATCATATTTCTGCGCATACTCGAACACATACCAGACCGAATACGGGAGGAAGCCGATCTTGACCGCTTCACCCGGATGGCTGTCATGATACTTCTGCGCATACCTGGACAGTCCCGGCATCGCGTTCTTCATGTAAAGCTGTCCCCAGAGGCAGTGCTCCAGGTAATAGGATTCCCAGCACTGCGAATGATCCGACTGATCATAGTCGTGCAGAGGCTTGTAGGTGTCGAGGTATGCAAAGCTTTCTTCCCATCCTTCCCCTTCCGTGGAGAAGATCGGGGGATCCTCGAGGACCGCGGCGGCAATATTCTCCCCTCCGTATGCCGCCACATAGGCCGCCGTGATAGCGCCGTTGGAATGGCCGGCAACGACGGTCGGCGCACCGATCACTTCGTCGATGAAGCGGATGATGTCGTCCCCGTTCCTGTCGAGGTAGTACAGGTCTTTGTCATGGGAAGATTCGCCGTGCCCGTAAACATCAATCGAATAGATGTGCCAGTTTTTGCTCAGCTCCGGAAGCACAAGGGCATAATCCTGCCATATGCTCATCTGGCCGTGGATCAGAAGAAGCGGCGGATTGCCGTTCTCCACTTCCCCGTAGTTGATGACGCTCCCCCCGGGAAGCGTGTACTGCTTTTCGACAGCACCGGCGCTTTTCAGGCTTTTCTCGTATTCGTCATACCAGTGCATGTTGTGATGCCAGTAGCAGCCGAACGCGATCCCGGCGGCTGCGGCAAGAACGAACAGTACAAGGAAAAAGATTCTGGCTGCTTTTTTCATCTGTCTGCCTCCTGTTTCTCAGTCAGCCGGCTCCCTGACGTGTCAGAGCTTTCTGCAGGTGAAGCCGTCGTACATCACGCTGCCGCCGTCGCATTTCAGCTTCAGCATGCCGCCCTTCCGGCCGAACTCATTCCCGCTGAGGGGATAGAGACGGAACGAGAACCCGCCGTATTCCTCACTGACCGCATCGGCGTAAAGCTCCCCGTCCTGCATGAAGACCCGGTCGATGATGAAGTCCCCGTCTTCGGGGTGTTCGTATTTTCCGCAGAAGCTTTCCCACTCCGACCTGTCCGGATCCCGGACGGCGATCTCCTCAATGGTCCGGATGGGCCCGGCTTCCCTGTCCCTCATGATCTTGCGCATCCCGTCATAGAAGCCGGAAAAGGCCCTGTAGTCCTCGGGATCGCGGTTGCTGAGGAGGACAAGCACCCTGTCCGCGTCGATGAAGCGCTCAAACCAGGTGATGATACCCGGCATGCCGCCGCTGTGGCTGACGATGAGCCCGAACTCCCCGTCGCGTCCTACGCCCCAGCCGAAGCCGTAGCCCAGCCCGTCGTCCTCATCGAAGACGGCGTCCTCGCCGCTGCTGAGTTTTCCGGGGGTGTACATGAGCTGCTGCTCCTTAAGCGTAAGCACGCTGCCCTCGCGCAGAGCCCTGTCCCAGCGGAGCATGTCGAATATGTTGGAGTACACGTAGTCGTCGCCGTTCAGGCCGTCGAAGGCGGTTACGTCGCTGACCTTTATGGAGTCCGTGTCAGCCACGTACCTTCCGTTTTCCAGTACCGAAGCGCGGGCGTAATTCTCAAACGGAACGCCGTCCCTGCGGATATGGCAGCAGCGGGTGGATGTCATTCCGGCGGGCTCAAAAAGGTTCTTCTGCAGGAACTCCTCATAGGGAACGCCGGAGAGCCGCTCCACCAGCAGCGCCAGCAGGTTGTAGCCGGTGTTTGAGTACTCGATTCCTTCCCCTGGTGCGAAATACGCTTCCGCTTTGGTTTCGCATAGGAAGCGCAGGATCTCATCATTGGCGGGGACCCGTTTCTCTTCCTTCCAGATCCGGATGAACCAGTCCGCGTCGTCAAAGTAATCGGGGATGCCGCAGGTGTGGTTCAGCAGATGGCGGACCGTCACTCCCGGATACGGGATCTCCGGGAAGAATTTCGTGACCTCGTCCTCCAGGCTGAGAAGGCCCTGCCGCATCAGCAGCATGACCGCCGCCGCCGTGAACTGCTTGCTCACGGAGGCCAGCTGAAAGACCGTGTCTTCCCTGACCGGAAGCGTGTTCGCGGGGTCGCGGAAGCCGAGCGCACCCTTCGATACGATCCCGCCCTTTTCCGCATAGAGCCAGGCCCCGTTGAAGCCGCCCTTTTCATGCGACTCCCGCGCAAGATTTTCCATCCGTGTTTTCTTGTCCATGAATTTGCCCCCGATTCAGCGTGTGGAATCCTGACAGGCCTGTCAGTGCCTGAGCGTCAGTTCGTTCAGTTCCAGAACGGCTTCGGACAGGACATTGGCGCCGTAGCTGAGAAAGGATGACGGCGCGGGCAGGCGCAGGATGTCGGTGAACCCGGCGCCTTTTGCTGTCCGGACAGCCCTGTCCATATGGTAATTGCTGGTGATCAGCACAACCGGCTGGCCGGGATCCACCATTTTTGCCGTGTTCTTGAAATTTTCCCTGGTGTTCGAAGCCTTGTCTCCCAGGGTCATCTTCTCCTTCGGAACGCCGAGCCCGGACAGAATTTCGCACATGACGGCGGCTTCCGTGCGGCCCGACCTGTCCGGGTTGCCTCCGGTCAGGATCAGCTGCGTTTCCGGATATTTCTCGAGATACGCCCGGGCCGTGTTCAGCCTTGAAAGCAGATCGTCCGTCGGTTTTCCGTTTTCCAGCGCCAGTCCGAGCACGATGGCATTGTCTGCCCGGCCCTCGGTGCTGATCAGGCTTCCTCAGATCACTTTTCCGCAGAAGAATACGGTCACCAGGGTGAGACAGACAACGATAAAGCGCAGGACCCGGCCGGCAATCCGGGCGGCTGCGCACTTCGGCCAGGTGAAGAGGCTGAACCGGACGTCCAGCGCGAACAGCAGAAGAACCGCGCAGAGGATGAGCTCGTAACGGAAAATCTCCTGATACTCCGATTTCAGGACAACGGTATGGATTTTATGAAGCATGACGACAATAACGTCAGCAAGGAGAAGGAGGACCAGCACAAGGAGGATGTCACCGATGACCCTTCTTGTGCGTGATGCCCGATTCACAGCTGCCATATGTTTTTCCTCCGGAAAACGTGTTTTTCATTCCCTGCATCAGGTTCCGGGCTGCTCCTGCCCTTTATGATGCACATACATGCGTGACAGCGTACCGTCATTTCCGCGGACCATGCACAGGAATTCCCATCCGTATCTTTCGTAGAATCCGGTATGATCGGTCAGAAGATACAGGGTATCAAAACCCATCGCCGACATGTCGTCGCAGGCGTACTGCAGCATGAATCCCGCAATTCCCTGGTTCCGGCATTCCTCATCCACGTATACCGCGCACACATTCGGCGCAAGATCCTTCCGCTCATGGAAATCGTTCCCGATCACCCCGCATCCGGCGATGATCCTGTTTCCCCGCACCACGACGTACCACTGGGGGACGCCAGTTTCCTTCCCGAGGCAGTCCCGGATGCTTTCCCTGTAGGCTTCCAGCGGGATGTGCCACCTTTCATGGAACCAGGCGGCGATCTCCTCCGCCGCTTCCGGCCAGTCGCGGACGGGAAAGCAGGCCTCATGGCGCAGGAGCTCGATTTCCAGGATATCGTCCTCAAAAAAGATGTGCCCGCCGATCCGCAGGCTTTCCTTCTCCACGTTGTATTCGTGCAGATTGTAATCCGGATCATCCCACTCGCAGGCGCCGGTGAATGTCTCCCCGCTTATGCATGCGATCCTGGCCGTGGTGTTGTTGTATTTCTGAAGATCCTTCACAGCTCCCTCCCGGACCCCGGTCCGCCGTACCACATGTTCCCTGCGGTATCCGCCTACCTCCTGATGAAACCGCCTTTACAGGATGAACTGCTGAACGAAACCGGAGCAGATCAGAATGATTCCCAGGAGGGCCAGCACGATTCCGATGAGGAGAAGGGCCTTCAGGTATTTATCCGAACCGTGGAATGCCTGCGTATCCTGCGGGTTTGCCGGGTTGTACCAGATCGTGCAGCTGTCCCCGACCCTGTCCACCTCCTGGCTGTGGTCCAGCGTTTTCAGCTGGTACTCGGTTCCGTCCACAGAGTAGGAATAGACATGCATGTCCTTGAGGCTGCCCTTGGAATTGTACCGCTCCCGGATCGCGCTCAGCGTTCCCTGTGTCTGCTCGCTGCAGCGGGCATTCTTTTTCCGGTTGATCGGATAGGAAATGATAAATATCACTCCTATTACAAAAACCATGAAACCTGCAATAATCATGACGTTCCCTTTCAGGCGTTTTTCTGATCATACCATATTCCGCCTTCCATAGGGGATAATGGCCTGGAAGGCTGTGCACTCGGCGCGGGATGAGGCAAAAAAAGGCCATGGGATCCGTTCCGGGAATTGCATGCGGGGGCCTGTGCGAGTACGATATAGACGGAACGGCGGACGTTCCGGATCGGACGGAAGAGGATGAGAAAGCTGTTCGGGAAAAGGGAAACCGTCTATATCAGCAGCCTGCAGAAGAGAATGTTCTCTTCCGCTTTCCTTACGGCCGCCTTTACGGAGTTTACCCAGATCGTCGCGTTCACCATCGACACGCTCATCGTCTGCTCCTTCTTCGGGGAAAGGGAGGTTGCCGCTGTCGGCCTCGCGGCGCCCTACTTCTTCCTGGTCGGGATACCCGCGGCCTGCTTTTCCGGCGGCCTGCAGACGGTATGCTCGCAGGAGATGGGGAGGGGGCATGTCGAGGAAGTCAGCCGCAGGTTCAGCAGGACGATGCTGTTCGTGGCCTGCCTGATGGCTGCCGCGACCGCTGCCCTTCTGCTGACGGTCCCGCAGCAGGCGGTCCTGTACGGAGCCAGGGGAAATGCGGCCGGCCTTAAGGGGCTCACCTCGGAGTATCTGTACGGCCTGTGCCTGTCCGCCGCGCCGTACGTGGCCTTTGCCTCCATGATCCCGGCCGCCGTGCTCGACAACGGCAGCCGGACGGTCGTCCTTTCCACGGTGATCGGAGCCGCCGCGAATGTGGCTGTGGACCTTCTGACGGTGGTTTTTGGATGGGGGCTGCTCGGGATCGGGCTTGCCACCGCGGCGTCCTCCGTCGTTTCGCTCCTGGTGCTTTTGCTGCATTTTCGGAAGAAGGAAAATGTCATCCGCTTCGTGCGCGTGCCGCTCCGCCCGGAGGGAATCGGCGGGATCGTCCGCCTGGGCCTTCCGACTGCGGTCCATTCCGCGGCCGGCATGCTGCGCTCCATCATTCTCAACGCGCTGGTTGTGTCCCTCGGCGGCAGCGTCGGCATGACGGTGCTTGCCCTTCACGGCTCGATCACGGACTTTGTGGATATCCTTCCCATCGGGATCGCCGGGGCCGTGGGCATCCTTGCGGGCATCAGCTACGGCGAGATGGACCCGGACGAGATGGAGGGCTACGGCGTGCTGGCCCACCGCTACATCCTTTCCTCCTCCATCCTGGTCACGACGGTTCTTCTCCTGTTCCGGAGGCAGATCGCGGGGATCTTCCTGGATCCGGGCAGCGAGGGCTTCGGGCTGATGCAGTACGCGATCGTCTGCATTGCCCTGGGCAGCGCGACGAACGCTTTCGTCTATTCCAGGGTCAGCTACCTGCAGGCCGTCGGGAAAGCCAGGGACGCCCAGTGGCTGGAGGCTTCGGCGAACTTTTTCTGGTGCCTTGTCCTGGCCTTCGGGCTGTCGGTTCCGTTCGGGGTCCGCGGCCCGTTTGCCGCTTTTCCCCTCGCCAAGGTCCTGGTCCTTGCCGGCATTGTCCCGATCTATGCCAGACGCTCCGGAAAGCGCCTTCCCAGTTCCTGGGACTACCTGGGGCTGGATGAGAGGTTCTCCAGCTCCGCGAGGGACGCGATCGAGTATCCCGTCAGATCCCTGGAGGAATGCGCCCTGCTGAGCGAGCAGATCGGCCTGTTCTGCAGGGGGCACAGGCTTTCCCGGCGGACCGGGTACCTAGCCGGGCTCGCGGCGGAGGAGATCACGGCGCACGCCATCCTCAGCGGGGGAGAAGCCGGATCGGGGGATCCGATCCTGGATGTACGCGTGACGGCTTCGGACAGGACCCTGGTCCTGCGCGTCCGCGACAACGGGCAGGCGTTCAACCTGAGCTCGCTGTCCAGGATGGCTTCCGATGCCGGGGATCCGGGCAGCAATTTCGGGGTCAGGATGATCTGTTCCCTGGCGGACAGGATCGATTATTACCGGGTCTACGGGATGAACACGACGATCATCCGGATCACGGACGGGAAGGAAGCCGCGGAGAACGGCTGACCGGCACGATCAGGTTCGAAAATCCTGACAGGAAAACGAAACCCGAAGCGCATGCGGATGCGTGATGCTAAAAGACAGGCATGCCCGGCCGTTCCATGGCCGGGCATGATTGCGTCCGAATCGGGCAGAAGCGATAATCCCTATTTCATTTCCATGAGCTGATAGCCGGCATTTCCGGCGTTCTTTCCCTTTTCGCCCGTCTGAACCAGCTGGCCGCTCTTTCTGTCATACCAGAAATATCCTGTCCAGGCCCAGGAGAACGCCGTCAGGACGAAGGTGAGCTTTACGCAGTCGTAGGTTTTCCCGTTCACGGTTACGGTTTCCTCGCCTGCCTTTTCCGCGGCGAATTCACCGAGCCCCATGGCTCCGCGGTTGTCCCCGGTGCCGATCGAATAGAATACGATCTTCTTTTCCTTTGAGGCAATGAACGCGGGCATGGCCATGTCCATCTCCTGATACCAGAGGCCGGAATCGATCCGGAAGGACTTGTCCTGCTCTTTTCCCTTGAAAGTCCCGGTAAGCCGGATCGCGTCCCCGTCCTTTCTGGCGGTGAGATCCGTCTGGTCGGATGTCCTTCTGTAGTGCCAGGCTGTGCAGGAAAGATTGCGCGCGACCTGGAAAGTTTCCTCGGACCATACGGAATCCCCCCTCAGCAGGGTCTGCGTGATCTCACCCTTATCCGCATATCCGGACACGTCCACGCTGCGGACCTCCGAACCGTCCGCTTTTTGGTACTGCATCCGCGACACGCCGCCGGGATAGGCGTAATCCGGGATGTCATAGGAGGAGATCGGCTTCTGCGAGAACACGATCCTGCCCTTGAGAAACACTTTGTCAATGAACGAGATGTTGGAAATATCCGCTGCCGGATCCTTTTCAAGCAGGATCAGGTCTGCCTCCAGGCCTTCCTTCACAAGGCCCTTGCGGTCCGCGATCCCGAGATGCTCGGCACCGTTTTTGGTTGCCAGGACGATGGCCTGCATGGGGGTCAGCCCGGCTTCCACATAATACGCCAGTTCCCTGTGCTCGACCGCGCCCGTCATCTTTTCCAACATGTTGTCGGTGCCCATGGCGATCGGGATGCCCGCGTCATACAGTACCTTGAGGTTGTGGATGCTGTGCTTCAGCCTGTCGGGATCCTTCTCGTAGGTCATGGCATTGACGGTGGGGACGAACCTTGCTCCCGTCTTCTTCCAGAGCCCGATGATCGGATCGTCAGGCTGGATATCGGTGTCAAGGATACCGTGCTCGATCCCGTAGATTCCCGCTTCAAGCAGGTCTTTGACGTCATTGTAATAGAAAACGTGGGCTGTCGATTTCAGCCCGTTCTCCAGGCCTTCGCGGATGATCTGCTGCATCAGTTTTTTGTCGATTTTCCGGATGGTCAGCTTTTTGTCAAAATACCAGTAGTCGCCGCCCTGATAGGTGAATTTCAGGAAATCGACGCCCGCCTCCTTCAGTTCCCGGATCCCGGCGCTTACCTGTTCGGGCGTATCCACCTCAATGGCCATCTCCTCCTTCGCCCAGGGACTGTTCGATCCGAGCGTGCTGGCGGGATGCCCGCCGGGGGCGGTAAAGTTCGGACCGACGATCAGCAGTTCGGGCCCCGTGATCCTGCCTGATTTCAGCCTGTCCCGCAGCTTGAGGATGAAATGCTTCGGCGCGTCCAGATCCTTGATGGTGGTGATACCGTAGGGCAGGATGCCCTCGCTGAAGATCTGAGGCATCCTTTCGCGCAGGAAGACGTCGCTCTCGGCTTCGCTGCGGCAGCTGAATCCGGCCTGGATGTGGAGATGGGAGTCGATGAGTCCGGGCATAAGGGTAAAGCCGCCTCCGTCAATCACGGACGCGGCGGCGTCTTCGATTTCCCCGCCGCTGATCTTCCGGATGATCCCGTCCCTGATCAGGACGTTCTGATGAGACAGCTCGCTGCCGTCACCGACGATAATGTGAACGTCTTTGATCAGATATCCGTTCGTCTTTTTTGCCTTTGGCCGGAGGAGATACTTGACCAGGACAAAAAGCACAGCAGCGGTTCCGATCGCCATCTGGATCCATCCGAACAGGGGAATTCTCAAAAACACAGTCATCATAATGCCCTCCTGTTTTGCAGCTTACCCGAAGATTCTCTTGAAGTATTCCTCAAAGGAATCCTTCGGCGGGATCGCCATGCCCTGCCTGACATCTGCAAGGATGAGGAGATGGTCCCCCGGATGGATGCCGAATACATCCCGGGCTTCCTTGGGTATGACGATCTGCCCCTTTGTCCCGACCGTAACCGTCCAGGCGTATTTTCCTTCTGGTCTTTCCATATGATCCGCCTTCCTTTCACATTGTTAAACAAATCATACATTTCATACCAAAACAAGTCAAAAAAAGGGGCTGTCTCAAAACCGTGAATTAAACGGGGAAGAGACAGCCTCTTCTTTAATTCTTGTCCTGCCTGGGTTTCAGACACAGGCGGTTTTTTTATCTTTGGGGACAAATTGAGATATCAGGGTACAGGAAATAAACCCTGATGGATTTGAATTTCAGAACCGGGGCTTAAGCGGATTC
>JAEEGL016595088.1_pt1 | contig 14415 bp, 13 predicted proteins | sample 9134231 | NCBI WGS metagenome assembly JAEEGL01 (sample SAMN16246548, study PRJNA631951) | gut metagenome | biome: gut microbiome; feature: rumen; material: fiber-attached | host: Bos | place: Iran: Karaj | collected 2018-10
ACTTTTCTAATATCTTATTCATAGTAGTTGATTTACCACTATTTGTATAGCCAACTAAAGCAACAATAGGAATATCATTTTTCTTTCTACGTTCAATTTGATTTATCTTCATTTGTCTTTGAGTAATAATCTCTGATTTCAAATGATTAATCTCACTCATTAAATGACGTCTATCAAGCTCACGCTGTGTTTCACCACTACCACGAGTTTTAGTAGATGCGCCACCACCAATTCTTGATTGGTTTTGATGCATAAATTGAATACGAGGAAGAAGATATAAGTCTTTAGCAAGCTTTATTTCAAGCTTAGCACTTAAATTACTTGCACGAAGCTCAAATATCTCTAATATCAAGAAGCTCCTATCAATAACATCAATTCCAAGCTCATCTGATATATTTCTTAATTGTGATGGAGTTAACTCATCATTAAATATAACTATATCTATATCATTAGCATAAATCATAATTTTAAGCTCTGATAATTTACCACTACCAATATAGGTTCTAGTATTAGGCTTATCAAGTATTTGATATACCTTATCAGTAACCTCATAGTCTAAAACCTCAGCTAAAGCTTTAAGCTCATTTAATGAATAATCTATGTCATATCTATCATATTTAGTTGAAACACCTACTAAAATGCACTTCAAATTTATCACCAAAATTATTATATAACAAAATCTAAAAATTACTAAATATTTTACAAATATCTTGCAATGTAGCATATTTAAGGTATAAAATAAATATAAAGAAAGAGGGTATAGAAATATGAAAAAGATTTTTAAAATTTTAGCTTTACCAGTATTCGCAGTAGCATTTGCATTCACTCTTGCAAGCTGTGATCAATATGCAGGAAACTACAAAGAAGCAGATGAAGAAACTATCACATCATTCCAACAAAAGGTTAGTGATGCACAAGCAGCACAAGATGAAAATAATACAAATTATGAAATGACTGCTAAGGTTGGTGGTAGTGCTTCTTATCAAGGTCAATCAGTAAGCTATTCATTCGATATGAGTAACTTAGTTGATATTTCAAGCGATGAAACTAAGACATTAACTTATACTTACTGTAATTATGACGTGAAAGTAAGTGGCCAAAGTATGAATGTTAGATATGAATTATGGGCTGATGGTACAGATGGATACTTAAATGCTAAAGCAACTATGGCTGGAGTTTCTATGGTTGATACTAAGATAAAAGGAAAACTTAATAAACTTGTAGGTGGCGATCTTTCAGAGTATAAGGCAATGATTGATGGTTATTCAAATTTAGCAGAAAGATATAATCTTTCTTCTGTTGCAGAGATTTTAAACCAAAATAATGGTGCTAAGGTTTATGTTGATGGAAATAAGTTAAAACTAGAATTTTCTCAACAAAATATAGCTGTAAATATGTATGTAATCTTTAACGAAGATAAGACTTATCAAATCAAGGTTGATATGCCAAAACTTACAATGCAAGGAATTGATATGAACATGACTGCAGAAATTAAGCCTACAGGAAAGAAAGTAACATTCCCTAGTGGTGATTATACTCAAGTACAATAATAAAGCTAAAAATTTTAAATGCTAGCAAGAAAATTGCTAGCATTTTTTCTTTTTATGTTTGAAAGAAATTGAATTTTTCTTATAATATAAATTAGAGGAAAAAATTATGAAGAAATTATTTGGTTTATTGTTAACATTATTATTAATATTTACATTATCAAGCTGTAGCGAATTTAGCGGTAATTATAGAGTTGCAACTGAAGAAGAAATAATAGATGCTAAAGCTAAGGTTAATGAGTTATCTAATGTGGTTGATAATCACACATATGAGCTTACTACATCTGCATCTGGTAAAGTTCAAGGTGAGAATATTAATTTTAAAGCAACAAGAATATTTAACTATAGAGAAGATATAGTAGAATATGAATCATTTGAGGTAAGTATTAGCTATATTTGGTTCAAATGTGAAACATGGACAAAGGATAACATTACATATATGAATTCTGATTATAAGCTTCAAGGCTCTGGTTCTAATATTAAAATAAGAGGGAATACTATAGATGTATATGAGGAGTCAGGCAAATCACTTCATAGATCACTATATAATTCTTATGCAAGATTAATTAGAATTTATAATATTACATCATTTTATGGAATGTTACTTGATACAGAATCAAAGGTATATTTAGATGGTTCAAATAAGATAAAGCTTGAAGGAAGCTATTATGCTACTGATGTAATTGCATATTTTGTAATTGATAGTAATAATGCATATAGTATGAGAATAGAAGCACCTAAATTCCAATTTAATTATGAAGAAATAAATCATGTTACTGAATTGAAGCCTACAAATAAAAAGACAGAATTTCCTAATGAAAGTGATTATAGATTAGTTACGAGTGAATAGTAAAGATTGCTAGAATTTCTAGCAATTTTTTCTTATCTATAAAATTATTATTGGTAAAATTATTAAAAATTTATTATAATAATAAAAGAGGTGTTTTATTTTTATGAATAAAGTTAAAATTATTTCTGACTCAACTTGTGATTTAACAAAAGAGATAGTTGAAAAATATGATATTGAAATAGTACCACTATTTGTAACATTTAAAGAAGAATCATATAGAGATGGTGTTGATATTACTACACCAGATGTATATAAGAAGGTAAAGGAATATAATGAGCTTCCTAAAACTGCAGCTATTACAATAGATGCTTTAGTTGAGGTATTTAAAAAGTTTGTAGATCAAGGCTATGATGTAGTATTTACAGGTATCTCAAGAGCAATGAGTAGAACATATGAAAATGCAGTTTTAGCAGCTCAAGAGGTTGGAGAGGATAGAGTATTTGTTGTTGATTCAAAGAATTTATCAACAGGTATTGCTCATATAGTTTTAAAAGCATGTGAATATAGAGATAAGGGTGATTCAGCGAGCGTAATCGCAGCTAAAATGGAACGTGATAGAGAGCTTGTTTATTCACAATTCTCTATTGAAAGAATGGATTATTTACATAAGGGTGGAAGATGTACTGGTATTGCAAGATTCTTAGGTACTCTGCTTAAAATAAAGCCTATTATTGTAGTAAGAGACGGAAAGATGTCAGTTGGTAAAAAGCCAATTGGTAAAATGAAAATATCACTTGATGCTCAAATCAATATGATTTTAGCTGATAAGGATAGACTTGATAAATCACGAATATTCGTAACACATTCAATCGCACCAGAATCAGAAGAATATATGGTAAAAAGATTAAAGGAATTATTCCCTGATGTAGAGATTATTGTTACAGTTGCAGGATGTGTAATATCATCTCACTGTGGACCTGGTACAATTGGTGTACTTTATATGGTAAAGGAAGAAAACAACTAAAAATATTGGATGACTTAGTTCATCCTTTTTATTTTCTTTAAGAATAATATTTTAAAATTAAGAATTTTAAAGAGAATTTACAAATTATATTTTAATTTCCATTAAATTTATGAATAAATATGTCACGTAAAACTTGAAAGGAACGATTATTTTTTATATAATAAAAAAGTAATTGAAAATTTGTATTCGAAAGGTTGTGTAAAACTATGGGAAGAGCCCATGAAGTTCGTGCAGCATCAATGGCAAAAACTGCTGCTATGAAATCATCAAAATATGCTAAATGGGGAAAGGAAATTTTCCAAGCTGCAAAGGCTGGTGTTCCTGATCCTGAAATGAATCAAAGCTTAAAGCGTACAATTGAACGTGCAAAGAAGGATCAATGTCCTGCAGATGTAATTAAGCGTGCAATTGCAAAGGCACAAGGTGTTGCATCTGGTGCATCAAAGGAAAAGGTTTATGAAGGTTATGGACCTGGTAATGTTGCAATGATCGTTGAATGTTTAACAGATAACGATAATAGAACATTCACAGAAGTAAGAACAGCTTTCAATAAGACTGGTGGTACAATTGGTACAGCAGTTGGTTATTTATTCTCAAGAAAGGCTTTATTCGATTTCGAAGGACTTTCTGAAGATGAAGCTATGGAAGCTTTAATGAACGCTGAACTTGATTTTGAAGATTTAACTACTGACGAGGATGGTATGGTTCATATCGTTGCAGCAGCTAGTGATTTTAATGCAGTTAAGGCAGCACTTGAAGCAGCTAAGTCAGACATTGAATTTGAAACTGCATCAGTTGATATGGTTCCTTCAACTTATGTTGATCTTGATGAGGATCATGAGGCTAAGTTCAAGAGATTATTAGACTTATTAAGAGAATATGATGATGTATCAGAAATTTATCATAATGCTAATATCTCAGAAGATGACGACGAAGAATAGTAATATATAAATCTATTTATGGTATGGGAAGCATTAGGCTTCCCTTATCTTAATTATTTAGAGGTAAAATTATGAAGATAATTATTGAACCTGAGCATTTCTTACGAACATTAAAAAGAATGACTCATGAAATTATTGAAAGAAATGAAGATTTAAATAAGGTAGTACTTGTAGGAATTGAAAAGAAGGGTACTCCAATTGCAAATGAGATTAAGGGATTAATTAATCAATTTGAAGGAGTAGATGTTCCTATTGAAACTATTAATATTTCTTCATATCGTGATGATAATAAAAAAACTAATGATAAAATCTCTTTTAAAAATGATATTAACGATAAGGTATTAATTATTGTTGATGATGTTTTATATACAGGAAGAACTGTAAGAGCTGCAATATCAGCCATTATGGATTTAGGAAGACCTTCTAAAATTGAGCTTGCTGTGTTTGTCGATAGAGGTCACAGAGAGCTTCCTATTAGAGCTGATTTTGTTGGTAAAAGCATACCCACAAGTAGAGATGAATTAGTTATATGTGACTTCGAGAATAAAGAAGTAATATTAAAGTAATATTAAAAACGTTTTCAAGTTTTACTGGATTAAAATTTAGTGTTATCTTGCGCCCATTTATGATATATTAGGTGTATATCGCGCAAAAACACTAGTTTTTGTATAAAATACAATTATAGGGGTTAGATTGATATGTTAAGTGATTTAGAAATTGCACAAAATGCAGAAATTAAACCAATTAAAGAAATCGCTAAAAAGTTAAATTTAGACGAGGATGACTTAGAGTTATATGGTAAATATAAGGCTAAGATTAATGTAGATGCGATAAAGGGTAACAAAAACGGTAAGGTTATTTTAGTTACAGCTATTTCACCAACTCCAGCAGGAGAAGGAAAGAGTACTACAACTATTGGTCTTGCTGATGCTTTAAACAGAATTGGTAAGAATACTATGGTTGCAGTTCGTGAACCATCATTTGGACCAGTTATGGGTGTAAAGGGTGGAGCTGCTGGCGGTGGCTATGCACAAGTAATTCCAATGGAAGATATTAATCTTCACTTTACTGGTGACTTACACGCTATAACAACTGCTAACAATGCAATTGCTGCAATGCTTGATAATCACATTTTCCAAGGAAATGAACTTAATATAGACCCGACAAGAATAATTTGGCATAGATGCCTTGATATGAATGATAGAGCTTTAAGAGGAGTAGTTGTTGGTTTAGGTGGATCAACAAATGGCATTCCTAGAGAGGATCATTTTGATATAACAGTTGCATCAGAAATAATGGCAGTATTATGCTTATCTAATGATTTAGCTGATTTTAAGGAAAGAGTAAGTAGAATAGTTGTTGCTTACACTTATGATAAGAAGCCTGTAACAGTTAAGGATTTAGGTGCAGCAGGTGCAATTACCTTAATTATGAAGGATGCAATTAAGCCTAACCTAGTTCAAACACTAGAGCATACACCTGCATTTGTTCATGGTGGACCATTTGCAAATATTGCTCATGGCTGTAATTCAGTAATTGCAACAAAGGCTGCAATGAAACTTGCAGACTATGTAGTAACTGAAGCAGGATTTGGTGCTGACTTAGGTGCAGAGAAATTCTTAGACATTAAATGTAGAGAAGCTAATATTAAGCCAAGCGCTGTAGTTGTTGTTGCTACAATTAGAGCATTAAAGATGCATGGTGGCGTATTAAAGGAAAATTTAAAGGAAGAAAATGTTGATGCTTTATTAAAGGGTATTTGTAATTTAGAAAAGCATATTGAAAATGTAAAGAAATACAACCTACCTTTAGTTGTAGCAATCAATAAGTTCTATACTGATACAGAAGCTGAAATTAAAGCTTTAGAGGATTGGGCAAAGAAAAATAATATAACTATTAGTTTAAGCGAAGTATTCTCTAAAGGATCTTTAGGTGGAATTGATTTAGCAGAAAAGATTGTTAAGAAGATAGACGAAGAGGATGGCTCAAAGACATTCAAGCCTATCTATGATTTAGAGGATTCAATTAAGGATAAGATCACTAAGATTTGTAAGGAAATCTATGGTGCAGAAAATGTTGAATTCTTACAAGCAGCTAAAAACCAAATGGCAAGATTTAAGAAAAATGGTTGGGATAAGCTACCAATTTGTATGGCGAAGACGCAATACTCATTTTCTGATAATCCTAAGCTATTAGGAAGACCAGAAGGCTTTACAATCACAATTAGAGAATTAAAGCCATCAATTGGTGCGGGATTTATAGTAGCATTAACTGGTGATATTATGACTATGCCAGGCTTACCAAAGGAACCTGCCGCTAATAAGATGGATGTTATAGACGGAAAAACAGTAGGATTATTTTAAAGGAGAAGAATATGGAATACGTAACAGGACAAAGACAAGTAGTACTTAACTTTTCAGAAAAGTTTTGCAAAACTGAAATTGAAGTTTTAAATTCAGATTGCTTTAAAGAGGTTTGGAGTAAATATGTTAAGCATGTTTTCGCAACTGAAAATCAATCATTATTACCAGTGCTTACAATTTTCCCTAAGTCAAAGGTAGTAAATTATACAGTAGATTTATTTAAGTTATTATTATCTTTTACAATTGAAGAAATTGAAAACTTAAATCCATTCTATGCAAAAGCACTTGAAATGAAGGATGTACTTTATGATTTAGTACAAAACTTCTATGATTATTGGAGACGTTTAGAGCGTTATGCAGTTGTATTAAATAGAGCAACTAAGGACGGTGTTGAATCTACATCATTCGTATCAGCTCAATCTACATTCAATAATGTAATTTTAAGTACATATCGTACAATATCTGAAAAATTATTTGGTCAATCATTCCCAATTTATAGACAATTACCAGCTGGTGTTAACGCTGCGTTATTATTATCTAGAAATGAATGGATGAAGAAGGAATCTCCATATTATTTCTTAGCAAAGAGTGATGCTATTGAACAAATAGTTATTCGTCCACCTTTCATTTCTTATTCAGCTAAGAATAAGAGAACAGGTACATATCCTGAAGTAAAGGTTAACCCAATTGAAAAGATTAGAGATAATTTCAAGGCAGTAGAATTCTATTGCTATGCTGCTAAGGTTGGTTCAGCTTTAGCTTATGTATATTTCCATAGAGATTATTTAGCTCATGGTATTACAATTGGTAACTTATTCGAATTCGTTCCACTATCAGCTTGTAAGGGTCAAAAGCCAGATTTACTTTATGTATTTGGTGCTGACTACGATGGTGAATCAGAATTCTATCATGATAAGGAAAATGATATTTATGTAGGTATCGCACCTCATAATGATTCAATTGATTACTTCGGTTATATGAAGAAGATGCTATTAACTTTATATAATACAAAGATGATCGATAATGGATTCTTACCTATCCATGGTGCATGTGTTCATATCACTATGAAGAATGGTACAACAAAGAATGTCGTAATCATGGGTGATAGTGGTGCTGGTAAGAGCGAATCATTAGAAGCATTATCTGAAATGGCAGGAGATAATATCTCTTCTCAATTAACAGTATTCGATGATATGGGTACTTTCAAGGTTGAAAATGGTAAGGTTATTGCTTACGGTACTGAAATTGGTGCATTCGTTAGACTTGATGATATGACATCTGGTTATGCTTATAGAGAAATGGATAGAGCAATATTCATGAACCCTGATAAGACTAACTCAAGATTAGTTATCCCTGTAGCAACATACCCTCAAATTATGAAGGGCTACAAGGTAGATATGTATTTATATGCTAATAACTATGATGAAAAATGCGAATCTGAAATTGAATTCTATGACAATGCAGAAGAAGCAAAGAAGATTTTCATCCGTGGTGCAAGAAGAGCAAAGGGTACTACTCAAGAAATGGGTATGACAGAATCATTCTTCGCTAACCCATTCGGACCAGTTCAAAGAGAAGCTGACACAAGAGTAATTATCGATAAGGTATTTGATGCTTTATTCAAGACAGGTGTTCCTGTTGGTAACTTACATACAAGACTAGCTGTTCCTGGTATGGAACATGATGGTCCAGCTCTAGCTGCTAAAAAATTATTTGAATTATTAGAGAAGTAGAATTATGGTAAGAGTAGGAATAATTATGGGATCTACCTCAGACTATGAGGTAATGCAAGATGCATGCAAGGTTCTAGACGAATTTAAAGTTGAATATGAAAAGAAGGTTGTATCTGCTCATAGAACACCAGATTTAATGTTTGAGTACGCTAAGTCTGCAAGAAGCCGTGGATTAAAGGTTATTATTGCAGGTGCTGGTGGTGCAGCTCATTTACCTGGTATGGTTGCAGCTATGACTTCACTTCCTGTTATTGGTGTTCCTGTTAAGTCAAGAGCATTAAATGGCTTAGATTCATTATTATCTATTGTTCAAATGCCTGGTGGAGTACCAGTATTAACTGTTGCTATTAATGGTGCTAAGAATGCAGCTTTATCTGCAATTGCAATTTTAGCTAATGAAGATGAAGATCTTCTTAAAAAACTAGAAGAATTCAGACAAAATCAAACTGATTCAGTATTAAAGACAGAGTTATAATAATAAGGCTATTTTATATGGCCTGTTTCTTTTTAAAAAAAATTATGTCTGTCAAGAAAAAATACTTGACACTATATTTTCTTATGATAGAATATATATGGAATTATTTTTGAAAAGGAGTGTATTATATTATGGTTAAAATTAGATTACAAAGATTTGGTGCACACAAGGCTCCAAAATATCGTATTGTTGCTGCAGATTCAAGATCACCTCGTGATGGTAAGTTCTTAGAGATTTTAGGAACATATAATCCATTAACAGATCCTGCTACTGTTACTTTAGATGCAGAAAAGATTCAAGCTTGGATCAATAAGGGTGCACAACCTACTGTTACTGTAAAGAACATCTTAATTGCTAATAAAGTTATTACAAAGTAAGGAATGGTGACTACAGTGATAAAGTTTGAAGAATTAATTAAAAGCCTAATTCTTCCTTTAGTAGCATACCCAAATGATGTTGAAATTATTGATAAATCAGCTGATGAAGACAATTTAGAATATCAAGTTAATGTAAATCCTAATGATTTAGGAAGAGTAATCGGTAAGGGTGGAACTTTAGCAAGAGCTATTAGAACTGTACTTTATGCTGGTGCTTCAAAGGAAGGCAAAAAGATACATTTAGATATCGATAGTAAAAAGAGTAACTAGTTTACTCTTTTATTTTTATATAAATATAAATTTTATGTTATAATATTTTTAAAATAATATTTATTTTAATTTGAGGTTTTTTATGAAGTATTATAGATGTGGAACTGTGCTAAAGACACATGGATTAAAAGGTGAAATGAAGGTTAAGAGCTATTCTGACTTTGATAGATTTTATAAGGGTGCTCGTATATTTTTTAAAATAGATAATGAATATTATGAGGAGCACGTTTTAAAATCAAAAATAGTAGAAGGCTATTATATGATTACCCTAGAAGGAAAAGAAGATATTAATCTAATAGAAAAATATCATTCAAAGGATATTTATGTATCAGACTTTGAAAGATTAAATGAGCTTGAGGATGATGAATATTACTATTCTGATTTAGTAGGTAAGAATGTATATAATGAGAATAATGAGCTTAAGGGTGTTGTTGTTGAGGTTAGAGAATATCCAAAGAGTCATTATTTAGTTGTAAGAAACGATGGTAAAGACTACTTAGTACCTTTTATTAAGGTTTTTATTAAAGAAGTAACTAAAGATAAGATAGTTATTAATGAAATTGAGGGATTGTTTTGAAAATAAAGATTTTAACACTCTTTCCAAACATGTTTAATGGATTCTTATCAGAATCTATTATAAAAAGAGCGATAGATAATAATTTAATAGAGGTTGAAGTAATCGATTATAGAAAGTACTCACAAGAAAAGCACAATCATGTTGATGATACACCTTATGGAGGTGGCGCTGGCATGGTTATTAAGTGCGATGTTATTGATAGAGCAATAGAGGATAATAAAACTAATAAATCATTTATTTGCTTAATGACACCTCAAGGAGAACAATTTACTCAACAAATGGCTATTGATTTAAGTAAAAAGGATGAATTAATTTTAATCTGTGGTCATTATGAGGGCTTTGATGAAAGAGTAAGAGACTATGTTGATAAGGAAATATCTATTGGTGATTATGTTCTAACTGGAGGAGAGATTCCAGCTATGGCTATATCCGATAGTATTATTAGACTTATTGATGATGTAATAAGTGAAGAATCTCCTATGGATGATTCATATATTAATGGATTATTAGAATATCCACAATATACTCGTCCTTATGTATATAAGGGTAAGGCTGTACCTGATGTATTAATTTCAGGTAATCATAAGAATATTAGAGAATATAGATTAAAGGAATCATTAAGAAAGACTTATTTAAGAAGACCTGATCTATTAGAGAAAAAAGAATTAACTAAGGAAGAAGAGAAGCTTCTTAAGGAAATAAAGGAGGAGTTATAAGTGAGAGAATCTGGAATACTACTACATATAACATCACTACCTTCTAAATATGGTGTTGGTTCACTTGGAAAGCCAGCTTACAAGTTCGTTGATTTTTTACAAAAGTCAGGACAAAAGATATGGCAAATCCTACCTATTGGCCCAACTGCCTATGGCGATAGTCCATATTCATCTACATCAGCCTATGCTATGAATCCATTCTTTATTGATTTAGAAATGCTTTTAGAAGAAGGATTAATAGATAAAGAGGATTTAAAGGAAGTATCAGTAAATAGAGTTGATTTCAATTATCTATTTGAATCAAGATATAACCTATTTTATAAGGCTTATGAAAGATTTGATAAGAATAATGAGGATTTTATCAAATTCAAAAATGAAGAGGATTATTGGCTATCTGATTATGCCGAATTCATGGTTTTAAAGAACGAACAGGAAAATAAGCCATGGTATGATTGGTATTATGATTTTAAGACAAGAAAAGAGGAGTCTTTAAATTGGCTAAAGGGTGAATTTAGCTACAAAATAGATTATTATAAATTCATCCAATTTAAGCTATTTGAGCAATTTTTAAAGCTAAAGAGCTATGCAAATAAAAGGGGAGTTTCAATAATGGGTGATATTCCTATTTATTGTGCATATGATTCAGCGGATGTTTGGGCTCATAATGAATATTTTGAGCTTGATTATGAACAAAAGCCAGTTAATGTTGCGGGATGCCCACCTGACTTTTTCTCACCACTTGGTCAATTATGGGGAAATCCACTTTATGATTGGGAATATTTAAAGGAAAAGAAATATAATTTCTGGGTATCAAGAGTAAAGCATTCATTTAAATTCTTTGATATTTTAAGAATAGATCACTTCAGAGGCTTTGCAGGCTATTATTCAATTCCTTATGGAAGTGAGAATGCAATTAATGGTAAATGGATAGAAGGTCCAGGCTATTCTTTATTTAAGGAAATTAAAAATCAGGTTGGTAATGTTAGAATCGTTGCCGAGAATTTAGGCTTTCTAACACCTGATGTTGATAAATTATTAAAGAAGTGCGGATACCCTGGAATGAAGATATTCCAATTCGAGCTTGGCTATAATAATATATGCCCAATTAAAAAGGGATTTAATTCAAATAATTTGATATATACAGGTACACATGATAATCAAACTATTATGTCATTTTATAACGCTTTAAATACTCGTGATAAAAAGATAGTAGATAAGGTATGTAATATTGGCTTCTTTGATAGACCTAATTTAAAGATTATTGAATATTCAATGAAATCTAATTGTGATATTTGTATAGTACCACTACAAGATTATTTAGGACTTTCTGATGATTTAGGAAGAATGAATACTCCTGGTGTTGCCTTAGGTAACTGGGGATATATCTCTAAAGAAAATGACTTCACATCAGATTTATTAAATTACATTAAGAATTTAACTAAGGAATCTAATAGGTGATTTATGTACACATATATTATTCAAACAGATGATTTATCCTTCGCAGAAGAAAAAATAGAAAAAATAAAAGAAGGAATTGAAACTGAATATGAGGTCGCAACCTATGATGTAGAGGATGATGGAATATATCAAATAGTTGATGAGCTAAATACAATATCATTATTTGATTTAACTAAGGTCGTTATTGCAAAATCAGCTGAGGCAATACTTTCACTTGATGATAAGAAATACCAAGAATTTATAGGAACTATTTCTAATTTCTCAAGTAGTAATATTTTAGTAATGGTCTCAAAGGGATATGATCTTAAGGGCGATAAAAAAGAGCGCCTTAATGAAATAAAAAAATACGGCGCTTACTTTGAAATGAATTTAAGAAATATTTCACTTGATGAATATGCAAAGCGTGAGCTAGATAGCGATGGCTTTACATATAAGAAGGAAAATATTGATTTACTAATCAGCTATATTTCATCACTTACAGAGCTTCATCAAGCTATAGAAAAGCTTAAATGCTTCAAATGGGATGAAAAGACAATTAATAATGAGGATATAAATAAAATCATTACTCGTCCTTTAGATACTGATGTATATGAGTTAGTTACATCGGTACTAAAAAAGGATAGAAAAAGAGTTTTTGAAATCTATAAGGATTTAATGATTCAAAGGGTAGAAGTAGGATATTTATTACAATTATTAATTAATAAATTCCAAGAATTAAATAATGTATATATTCTAGTTAAATCTCATATGACACAGGATGAGATAGCTCAAACATTTAATATTAAGCCAGGACGTGCTTATTATATGATGAAGGATGCAAAATCCTTATCACTATCAGATATTAAAAGTAATTTAGAATATTTAATGAAGCTTGACATAGATATTAAAACAGGAAATGTTTTAAATGATAAAGAAGCACTAGAAATTTACTTTTTAAGATAAAAAAATACTCCAATAGTTATTAGCTATTGGAGCTTTTATTTTTATATATTATGTTTTATTAGATAGCTTGTGCAATCATTGCTTCAGCAACCTTCTTGAAGCCTGCAATATTAGCACCTGCTAATAAGTCGTACTTATTACCAGCTTCAACAGCTTCCTTATATGAAGCATTGAAGATATTAACCATAATACCATGTAATTTTTCATCAACTTCTTCGAAAGTCCATGATAATCTTTCAGAGTTTTGGCTCATTTCAAGACCAGATGTTGCAACACCACCAGCGTTAGAAGCCTTAGCAGGAGTGAAGATGATTTCCTTAGAAATTAAGAACTTAGCAGCATCAAGTTCAGTTGGCATGTTAGCACCTTCACAAACAGCGATACAACCATTCTTAACTAATGTTTCAGCATCCTTCATTAATAATTCATTTTGTGTAGCACAAGGCATTGCGATATCGCACTTGATATTCCAAATTCTGTCAGTAGCAGTAGTGTCATGGTATTCAACACCCTTACAACGTGAAGCTAATTCCTTAATTCTTCCACGTTCAACTTCCTTAATTTGCTTAACAACGTCTAATACTTCCTTAGTAATACCATCTTTTACATATACATAACCATTTGAATCAGATAATGCAACTACCTTACCACCTAATTGTGTAGCCTTTTCACAAGCGTAGATAGCAACGTTACCAGAACCAGAGATTACAACAGTCTTACCATTGAAGTCTGTATTCTTTAATGTCTTTAAAGCTTCTTGAGCATAGTAGCATAGACCATAACCAGTAGCTTGAGTTCTAGCTAAAGAACCACCATAAGTTAAGCCCTTACCAGTTAATACACCAGTGAATTCATCACGGATTCTCTTGTATTGACCGAATAAGAAACCAATTTCACGTCCACCAACACCGATATCACCAGCTGGAACGTCTGTGTCAGGACCGATATGACGATATAATTCAGTCATGAATGATTGACAGAATCTCATAACTTCGTTATCTGATTTTCCCTTAGGATCGAAATCAGATCCACCTTTACCACCACCCATAGGAAGTGTAGTTAATGAATTCTTTAATACTTGTTCAAGACCTAAGAACTTAATGATAGAAGCATTAACGCTTGGGTGTAATCTTAAACCACCCTTGTAAGGTCCGATTGCACTATTATATTGTACACGGAAACCTCTATTTACTTGGAATTCA
>JAEEGL016979800.1_pt1 | contig 14415 bp, 13 predicted proteins | sample 9134231 | NCBI WGS metagenome assembly JAEEGL01 (sample SAMN16246548, study PRJNA631951) | gut metagenome | biome: gut microbiome; feature: rumen; material: fiber-attached | host: Bos | place: Iran: Karaj | collected 2018-10
CTGAAAGGTATATGCTCATTACAGAAGGCAGGCATGAGGGGTATTTCCGTTGGTCTGTTCATACTGACGGGTCCCCGAATTCCGGCGGACCGGCACCGGACGGAGAGGAATATTTCGCCATGGCGCTGTTTATGGCAGCATCCAGGTGGGGAGACGGTCAAGGAAGTTACAACTATACAATGCGGGCGCGGGAGATCCTTCGGCATGCAGTCCATCAGCATGAACTGGTGAAAGGCGGGGAGCCGATGTGGGAGCCGGAAAACGCCTGTATCCGTTTTGTTCCCGAGATGAAGATATCAGACCCGAGCTATCATCTGCCGCATTTCTATGAACTGTTCGCGCTGAAAGCGGATGAACACGACAGGCCGTTCTGGAAAAAGGCGGCGGAAGAGAGCAGAAGATATATTTCTGTTTCCGCTGATCCGGTAACCGGGCTGAGCCCTGAATATGCTGATTATGACGGGAAAACAGTTCTTCTTTTCGGAAAGCCCTGGGTGTATTATTCAGATGCCTATCGTGTGGCGGAAAACATCGCTCTTGACCGGATATGGTTCGGCAGTGATCCGGCACTGGATGAAGTGGCGACTCATATCCAGGATTTTTTTGCCGGAGTTGATATGAATGATCTGAGAGCTTACGAACTGGACGGAACACCTCAGAGTGAACCTGCGATGCATCCGACTGCGATCAGGTCTGTACTGGGCGCTGCTTCCGCCGCAAGCAGATCTGAGCACAGAACCAGATTCCTGCGGGAATTTTCTGAACTGCCGATGCGCCGCGGTGTCAGGCGTTACTATGACAATTGTCTGTATTTTTTCTGTCTGCTGATGCTGACAGGCAATTATAGAATATATCTGTAAGGAGGTTCCCCATGGTTTTATATGTAAACGCAAACGCTTCCCGTGAGGGAGACGGCTCCAGGGAAAGACCGTTCCGGTATATCAATGAGGCTGCAAAAACTGCCCTGCCGGGCGATGAGATCATTGTGGCTCCCGGTATCTACAGGGAATATGTAAATCCTGTACACGGCGGTACGGAAGAAGCCAGGATAACATACCGGAGTGAGGTACCCCTTGGTGCTGTCATTACAGGCGCGGAAGTGCTGACGGGATGGAAAAAAGTGAAAGGCACAACCTGGACGGCGCGTGTGAACAACAGTATTTTCGGTGGTTTCAACCCATATATCGTAAAGGTTGAGGGCGACTGGTATTTTTCTCCCATCGTCCGGCATACAGGCGCCGTTTTCCTTGATGACCTGATGATGTATGAATGTTCCTCACTGGAGGAATGTGAGGCCGGGAAACCGGATCCCTATGCATGGAACCAGGAGGATGCAAAGTATCTTTGGTATACGGAACAGGATGGAGATGAAACTGTACTGTATGCCAATTTCCAGGGCAAGGATCCGAACAGGGAAAAAGTTGAAATCAGTGTAAGACGGAATTGTTTTATGCCGGACAAAACCGGTGTCGGTTATATCACTGTCAGCGGTTTTCTGATTACGAAGGCTGCAACAACCTGGGCGCCGCCGGCAGCTTACCAGGACGGCATGATCGGCCCGCACTGGTCAAAGGGCTGGATTATTGAGGACTGCGAAATCAGCAACAGCCGCTGCTGCGGTATTTCCCTGGGTAAATATCTTGATCCGGAAAACGATATGTACTTCTTCCGTAAAAAAGTGAAAAGCCCCACCCAGATGGAGCGGGATGCCGTGTGCCGCGGTCAGTATCATGGATGGCTGAAGGAGAAAGTCGGCGGTCATATTATCCGCAGATGCAATGTCCATCACTGTGAGCAGACGGGTATTGTCGGCAGGATGGGTGGCGTGTTCTCCACGATTGAAGATTGTCATATCCATCACATCTGCAACAGCCAGCAGCTTGGCGGCGCGGAAACAGCCGGAATCAAACTGCATGCTGCGATTGACGTGACGATCCGGCGCAACCATATCCATAATTGTATCATGGGTGTATGGCTGGACTGGGAAGCACAGGGTGCGCGGATCAGCCAGAACCTGATGCATGACAACTGGCGTCCGGAAGGACTGGAACAGGCCCGCGGTGCAATGTTCTCCACGGATGTGTTTATTGAAGTAGGACACGGTCCGACACTGATTGACAACAATCTCCTGCTGAGCCCTGTCAGTGTTACCATTCCTTCTGAAGGTATTGCCTGCGTACATAACCTGATGCTTGGCGCCTTCAGCCTGATCAACAGCGGTGTGGACAGCGTCGTAAACGGCCAGCGTGAACCGCGTTATACGCCCTATCATATCCGGCACAGGACGGAAGTTGCGGGATTTATGACAATTCTGCACGGTGATGACCGGATTTACAATAACCTGTTTATCCAGGCATATGAAGTAAAAGACAAAACAAAGAAACCGACTGACGCGGATTACCAGGTCACCGGTACAGCACCGTTCGATATTTTCCCGACCTATGAGGAATGGATTGCGCCGTTCCTGCCAGGGGAGAAACCGGATATGGGCGCTCTTGCCAGGGTGCATTTCGGACATCTTCCTGTTTGGGTGGACGGAAATGCGTACTTCAGCGGGGCTACGGTCTGCAAGCATGAAAAGCATAAGCTGAGCGACAAACGCTCAAAGGTTACGATCGAACTGGTGGAAAAGGACGGACAGTACAGGCTGAAAACCAACGTATTCAGCAAGCTGAAGGATTTCAGGGACGGAATCATCTGCACTGAAGTGCTGGGCAAGGCTTTTGAGCCGGAACAGCGGTTCGAGAATCCGGACGGAACGGATATTGTGTTTGACCGTGATTATTTCGGCAATCACAGAGGCGTTGATACGATCCCCGGGCCCTTCGCGGATGCGGCGGATGCGGAGAAGATCCTGTACTGACAAAATGTTTGACCTTGACATTCTGTAACGGAAGCGATAAAATAACGGGCGTTGAGTGCCCGTAGCTCAGTTGGATAGAGTGTCAGACTCCGACTCTGAAGGTCACAGGTTCGAATCCTGCCGGGCATACATACTCCGGAGGCAGGCTGATTGCTTCCGGAGTTTTTCTATATAAAAGTACAGGAATGAAAGGGGCAGGGAAAATGAAAAAACTGATTACGGTTCTGATGAGCATGATCATAACTGCAGGAATATGGACAATTGCCTGGGCTGAAATTCCGGGTATGCTTGCTGATTTTACTGTACAGGCTTCGGAACTGACGAATCCGGATACGCGCAATTATGCCTATTGCTGGTATGACTGGGATGAAGACGGCGCGGATGAGCTGTTCTTCATTCAGGGGCTGAACAGTACTGACGGTACATGGCCGATGAACGCTGTGCTGTTTACCGGAGATGACCTCAAAACAGTACGATGGTCACCGCCCAGGAGTTTTAAGGATGTGGATGAAATCCTGGCCGTATGCATGATAGATATTGATCCGGCAGACGGTGCAAAGGATCTTGTTTTCAGCGTGTCTGCACCGGACGGAACAGAGCAGACGATGATTCTCCAGGGTATACGTGAAAACACGGATGATGAGTTCGGAAAAATGTGGATGGATCCGAACGGCAGTAAGATTCTTTCCGGCCGGTTTAACGGAATGGTGGACGGAAATGTTGTGATAGGCACCACGATGTATGCCGGGGATGAAAAGTATTATCTGAAGGAGACCGGGACAATTGATTCTGCATCAATTACAGTGAAGGAAAAACAAAGCGATGCAGTACCGGAAAGAGAATATGCCGGGAAATGGATTGTTGAGGAAATGACCGATGATGAAGAAACAATCCGGCTGACAGATTACGGAATGGAAATGAGCATTGAATTGTTTGAAGACGGCATCGCTGAAGGTCATCTGGGTGAGGAAATATCCGGAACCTGGAAAGAGGAAAACGGGAAGGTCAGTATCACCTTTGACGGAGATACTGCGGAGACAACAGTCGAAGACGGAATTATGACCATGAATGCCGGGAGCTTTATCATGAAGCTGGTCAGGGAAGGATACAGCGGGCCGGTTGGAACGTCCTCACCGGCGGAAGCGCCGGCATCCCTGACGAACACTGCGGATCCGCAGCCGCTGACCACGGATGAGGCAGCTTTTACAGGAGTATGGCATCTGATTTACCTGGGCACGGGCGGGTTTACGGGTGACGCGAAAGATATCGGTCTTACAGGGGAGACCATGACGTTGAATGATGACCATACGGGAAGCATGACAGTTGAACCCGGTACTCCGACACATACCTGGCAGATGGGAGAAAACGGTGTTGCATATATGGATGACGGAAAGGGAATGATGCTGCTTCGTGAAGATGTACTTCAGTACGGAAGCGTACTGAACGGATACATGATCTTCAGCAGGGATCCGGAATTCGTCTGGGATGGCAGTATTCCGATGAAGGAATACCTGAAAACTGAAACAGAGCAGACAGAAGCACCTGTGACGCCTGACCCCGCAGCTTCATCGTCCGCTTCTCAGGACAGCGGTGATATCCGTACTGAGACGAGATACATTGCGAAATCCTATGTTGCGGCAGGATATGAAATGGATGCTTCCTCACTTGGCGGTGAGTATTCGATTGTGCTTCATGATAACGGCACTGTATCGTTTACAATGGCCGGGATCGATGTTCCAGGACTGCTGTGGAAAATGGACGGGGAAACGGTTGTAATTGATTACTACGGAAGCGGTGAAATACGGATTTCGGCTGAGGGGGAAGGTATAGCACTGGATCTTTTCGGAACCATGACACTGAAAATGATCCGGTAAGGAACGGATAAAGCAGAAATATACAGATGACAGGACCACCGGCTTCAGACAGCCGGTGTTTTTTTCGCTGTAAATTACAAGAAAAACAGTTACACTTGCATAGTTACATGAACTCATATATAATTTTACTATCCGAGAAAAACAATATATCTATTTGAAGCTGATTCAAAACAGAAAGGAGAGCCTGTATGAAGAAGACGGAAAAAGAGTTTTCTTCCATTTCCGCTTCAGGCGACCGGGCGGAAAGAGGAATTACCAGAAGGGAGTTCCTGAAAGGCACAGCAGGTCTTGTAATTTTACTGGGATCGGGTTTCAGGCTGAACGGGATCGCAGAACTGCTGGAAACGGATGAAATACCTGTGGGGCCTAAGCTGAGGGAGGAACTTTCGATCATAAAAACCAATGAAGGCGCAAACGTTATTTATGACGGACAGACTTGCTTTACAGTGAATAAAGACGGGCTGCAGCTGCTGAAACTCGCCGACGGAAACAATACGCTGGAAGAAATTATACGGGACAGCGGAATGACATCCAGTGCAGAACCTGTTGCGGATTTTTTCCTGACGCTTGGACAGGCAGGGTATCTGACTGCCAGACTGGAGGTAAACAAAATTGCCGTTGTCCAGTGAACTGTTTATCCTGCGAGATGAAACAGGCCCGATCCTGTATGCTCCCCTGAAACAATTATCTGCAGGAATCAACGAATCTGCTGTGGCTGCAGTGTCCAGAAAACTGTACGGTAAACCTCTGAGCCGGGAGGACAGTGAATGCCTTCAGATGCTGGAAGAATGCGGATTTTTTGATGAGGAAGAACTTCCACAGGAGTCCAGGACCGCCCCGGTTCAGGTAACATTGTTTCCCACTGACGGATGCAACCTGAGATGCAGGTACTGTTATGCTGGCGCAGAAAAGAAACGTCATATCCTGCCCGTCGAAGCCGGAAAGGCAGCTATCGATCTGGTGGCGGCTAATGCAAAAAAACTGAATTATCAGGATTTTGTGGTTGGATTTCATGGAAACGGGGAGCCATTCTTCGCTTTTGATATAATTCAGGAATTATGCAGATATGCCTATGAGTCAGCGGATCGTACCGGCCTGAAGGCAAGCCTGACCATCGCGACCAATGGTGTCATGAATGAGCAGCAGCTGGATTGGCTGATTGCCTGGTTTGACAGTGTCAATGTATCCTTTGACGGGCTGGAGGATCTGCAGAATTTCCAGCGGCCTATGGCAGACGGAAAAGGCAGTTTCCCGTATGTTCACAGAACCCTGAAAAGACTGAACGATGCCGGGAAACAGTTTGGAATCAGAACAACACTGACATCCTCCAGCATTGAGCGGCTACCGGAAATTGCCGCTTTTGTCCTGGACAACTATCCCAAATGCGATCCGCTTCATGTGGAACCGGCCTGGGAAGCGGGCAGATCATTGAAGACCGGTGAAAAAACCCCGGACGCGGATCTGTTCATCAGGAAATTTCTGGAAGCTGACGCGTTGCTGAACGGAAAAATGAGGCTGGTGTTTTCCGCGGCACGCAGCGATCAGCTAGGACTGAGTTTCTGCGCGGTTTGTAATGATTCGTTTGTTGTCACTTCTGAAGGACTTGTGACAAGCTGCTACGAAGTGGCTGAACGCAGTGATCCGCGAAGCGGCCGGTATATTTATGGAAATTTTGACAGCGAACAGAATTGTTTCCGGTTTGACGAAGAAAAACGCAGTGAACTACACCGGCTGACAGTTACACAGATGCCATACTGCAGGGATTGTTTCTGCAAATACCATTGCTGCGGAGACTGTGCAGCGAAACTGCTGGGAGTCAGGCAGCCGGAAGAACACGCGGGGAGCGAACGATGCAGGATTACACGAGCACTGACACTGCACCAGATCAGGAAATCTTTGAATGAGGAGGAAAAACAAAATGCCTGATGACCGTATTCAGTCAGAAGAAGCTGACAAGAAACTGCCCAAACCGGAAGTATATATTGTGAAAGACGGAGAAACCGTTTTTAAACCGGGGATGAAAACCTGGTTTGTCGAAAAACGCAGTAAAAAGAACAAAAACGGTTCCGGAAAAGTATACGGCGAGACCGGCACAGTTGTCGGCGGTACTGTATGTACCTGTGACAAGGTTTGTACGTGCGACAAGATGAAAACATGCTCCTGCCAGAAAACATGCTCCTGTCAGAAAACAGGCGGCACTTACTGTTCATGCAATAAAGTATGCTCCTGCGTACCGGTTCATTAAGGAGGCTGCGATGAAGAATAAGATTGTCCGGATTATCGTTCTGATTCTGGCTGTATGCCTGATGGTGACGATGGAAACAGGTGCAGCAATCGCGGCAAAAAAACTGAACGAAATTATAAATGTTGATCAGTATACGGCCGCAATAGATACGTCATTGTCGTGCGATGACGCGTTTGCAAAAGCAAACTCAGCGTATAAAAAGGGACAGTATGACACGGCAAAAAGCTATTATCTGCTTGCACTGAAAAACATAAAGCAGACACAAATCTATTCACAGGGCGAAATCTGCAATAATCTGGCCCTGTCGATGCTTCAGCTGGAAGAGAATGATGTAGCATACGATTTGTTCAGATATATTCTTGAGAACAAAATGATGAAAACCAACCAGGACAGATTCGGCACCATGATGAACCTGCTCGTTGCCGCACACGCGAATGGTATTCCTGCGGCGAAAGAGCTGAGTGACGCTGCCAATAAAGGATATTTCCGTTTTAAAGATCTGGCCGGCCAGCAGAAAAACAAACCCGGCACATTTACCAAACTGCTGACAGGATTGATCTATAATGTGCTGTATATTGATATGGAACATGATATCTATGACGGAGCGGCTTCATTTTACTATTTTCCTGAAGACAGGCTGAAATCGGTCAGTCTGACTGATGTGATGAAAAGCCTGGCAAAACTGACCGGCGGAAAGGCGGAACCGAAGGATAAGGCAACGTTTGAGAAAGTGAACAAGAAAACAACCAGGAACGAATATCTGAAATATATAAAGAATGTCCTGAAAAAAGCAAATACCTGGAACAAAAATACTTATGGAGAAACAGATCCTGACATTGATGAACTTCTGAAATATCTGGAAGTGCTGAGAACCCGGTAAAGATGAAAATCAATATGACAAAAAGCACCGCAGGACGTGTTGCAATAATCCGCCCTCGTTATGACGGGGATGATCCGGAATTTCAGGAACCGCTGGGCGCGGAAGCAATCTGCGGATACCTCCGGGAACATGGTATTGAGGCATGCGTTTTTGACAGAATGATCGGAGCCTCCTGCTCTGACATTGAGGCATATAATCCGGAATGGATCGGGTTTTCACTGATGACATGCGCAGATGCTCCTGACGCACTGAGAATCAGGCAGATACTTCAGCGCAGTAACAGAAGATTTTTTGCAGGAGGATTGTTTGTCACAACCAGCCCGGAACAAGCGCGTGCACTTTTTCCGGCAGATACGGAAATGATTTCCGGCGAGGGAGAAGGTCCGGTGCTGGAACTGGTGACGACAGGAAAAGTACAGGGTACACTGTTGCCCGAACCTGATGAATGGGCGTATGCCAGCCGGGATCAGCTCAGAGACTACCTGAACCGGGGCGGCGTAATCAATATCCGCACATCGCGCGGCTGTAAAGGCGTCTGTTCCTTTTGCACAACGCCGCGTTCAGGAATGCCGGCAGGGCATATCACCCGTTCAACAGAAAAGATCGCTGATGAAATGGTCCTGATCAGCCGGAAAGGCAATGAGCCGATATTTAATTTCACAGATGATATGTTCGGTGACCATAGAAGGATTGAAGCACTTGAAAACGCTCTGGAATTGCGGGGATTGAAAGCAGCGTTTTCACTGGAAATGAGAGCAGCAGAAATTTCCGGAACGCCCCGGAATTTATGGAAAAAGCTTCATGAAGGCGGATTGTGCCGTGTGTTTACCGGACTGGAAAGCTTTGATATGCAGACACTGGCATATTGGAAAAAAAAGGTGAACATATCAGAACTCATCAGGGGTCTGTATGATATGAAAAACAGCGGAATTACCTGTGAGGTTGGATATATTTTATGGCATAACAGGACAGAACGGGACAACGCTGAAGAAGAAATGAGAAAGCTGCATGAATATGATCTGCTTTCTCCAAAGACGGCTTTGTCACGGCTCGTTCTTTTCCCGGGAAGCGAACTGTATAAAGAAATGAAAGCTGATGAAATATGCCTTTGCAGGCTGTCCCCTGCGGCGGAACAAATGTATGAAAAATGGGAAAGACTTTTGTATCCGCTGCGGCAAATCTGGACGGCAGCTTCCTGTGCAATGCCGCGAATGTGCTGCGAAGCGTTTCTGAACAAAGAAAAAGAGGACGCATTTCACAAATTGGAAAAATGCACTGAATATATCAAGGAAATGACCTGGCAGGCACTTTCAGCAGGGATGATGCCGGATGAAGGAAAGTGCCGGGATATAAGGGGTGAGCTGATTGCGCTTCACATTGCCGGTGCATGATGCAAGCGAAGTGTTTTTTCTTGCGTCACATGGGGCAGACGAATTGTATTGCGGATACCTTAATGAAACCTGGAGAGCGAAATACGGCGGTGATGCCAGTATCAGCCGGAGACAGGGAGAAGCCAATCTGAGTTCTGCGGAAGCAATGAAAAACCTGTGCAGTGAAGCCGGGAAGTTCGGAATACCGGTACATCTTGCATTAAACGGACGTATGACAGAAAAACAGATACCTGATCTGATCAGCATAGCAGAATACTGGGCAGAGATCGGCGGCAGCGGAATTATACTTCAGGATCCGGTACTTCTCAAACAGATCAGGCCAATCCGATCCCTGATCTGTACAGTATCATTGCTGGCGGTAACAGTGAACAGGTATGCAGCGTCTTTCTGGCTTGAACTTGGAGCTGACAGGATTGTACTGCCGCGGTTTCTGACAATACAGGAAATGAGAGAAATAACCGAAGTCGTACCGGAAATAACATATGAAGCTATGGTGATCGGAGACCAGTGCCCATTTATTGACGGATACTGCCGTTCTGTTCATGCGGAAAGCCACAGCCCCGCGGAACCGGAGGAGGATGCGGCTGAAGCAAGAAAAAGCTATAATCCTTCCGGATGCGCGTATCATCTCTGTATGGATTACGGGAATATTCCGCAGGATCCGTGTGCCGCCTGCAGACTGAAGGAAATGGAAAAAAGCGGAATTGCGATCGGAAAAGCAGGCGGAAGGGGACTGCCGCTGGAAATCCGTCTGAGATGGCTTGATCACCTGCAGAAAGGACGGAAGAGTGATCAGAATGATCAGCTGCCTTTACAATACAGGGAGAAATTCGGACACGAATGTAATTGCTACTATCCCCGGGAGTGAAGCGAAACATGTATGATTCGGAAAAAAAGAGAATAGTACTGGGGCATCCTTCCTGCCCTAAAGTGATGACAGAAATACCGGATCAGCTGGCTGAACTTGGAAAGTACAGACCGGTCGGCCTGATTCTGCCGCCTGTACAGCCGGGGTCAATGGTATTCCTTGAGAATATTCTGGGTATTCTCAGGGAATTTAAGGATATTGAGATCACAGCAAACGATTGGGGTACGCTTGTACGTGCCGGTGAGTGGAAAAGAACGAATAACGGACAAACAAAACTGATCATGGGTATTTTGCTGAGCGGCCAGGAAAGTGATCCGGCTATTCGTTATTTTATTAACCGGCAGGAGGACAGAATTCTCAGAATCGGCGGAAAAGCAGTTTTGTTTCAGTGGGAACCTCCGCCGGAAGAATTGTGGAATCACTGGAGCGAACCGGCTGCATTTCATATGACAGATATGCTCCGCAGCATAGGTGTTGACGAGATTGAGCTGGGCCTGCAGCCGATACCGTTCAGCGAAGACGGCAGGCATCTGCCTGTCAGACAGATCCCTTACGGACTGATGAGCGTAAAACCATGCCATGCTGATTGTGTAAAGTGCGGGGGCAGAACAATACAGCGGGCAGGATACCGGGTTTTTTTTGACAGAAATCTGCTGATATGGCAGAATTAACAATCAGCTTAATATAACATATGACAGAGAAAAGCGCGTCTGATTATTCAGACGCGTTTTCTGAGCGTTCCGCCGATATCAAAGGCGGTTGTATCATTGACAATGCCTGAGAGGCGGTATTCATTGCCTTTCAGGATTCTGCGCAGCTTTACTGTGTGGTCGGGAAGTACCTCATGATTGTAGTTGAGTATGATGTGATCAGGTTCATATTCTTTCATGAGTGCGATTCCCAGCGCGTTGCAGAGCATATCGGCGTAACGGGTATTATTGACATGGCCGTTTACGTCGAGATCTGTATATACAGGACGGTATTCGCTGATTAATTCTTCTCCCTGAAGCTTGCCAACAGTTGCCGGCAGATTCATCGGAACTGAAAGATCTTTATTATCCGGAATCAGTTTGCCGATATCCCCGGGCGGCAGCATCCGGCGTGTACCCAGATCCAGCAGCAGCCAGAGTGATCCGGCTTTCCCGATCATATCCCCCTGCGAATCAGTAAAGACATAATAGCGGGGGAAAAAACAGATACGGGTGGGTGTGGGGAATGTATGAACGGTGATTTTTTCACCGACGGCCGGATAACGATCCATGTGCAGTTCACAGCGGGAAAGCACCCAGACGATATTGTTCCTGACAAGTTTCTCCCGTCCGCAGCCCAGCAGTGTACTGTGAGCACCCGCCGTGTCCTGCATCGTTTCCAAAATGGCGCTCGGACGCCACTTTTCGTTCAGGTCGCAGTCCCTCGGGCGAAGAGTGAAGGTTTCATCATATGTGTTAAACATGTTTTCCTCCGTACTTATTCTCAAGCTGAAGCAGGTAATCTGTCAGATCCGTAAAAGGATCAAGAGGAGAGTCTTTTTTCAGATACAAGGGATGATGCGGATGACCGGCTTTACTTCTGGGACCGGCTGTGAACCATCGGGCTTTGAACTGGCGCCCGATAGCTGCCATATCCAGAATGCATCCGGGCAGATATGGACGTTTTTCAACAACTGCACCCCAGGCAGCCCAGAGATCCGGAGGCGACCGGAAACCGGAGAGAAGCCAGGAAAAGGCTTTCATGTTTTCCCGATGAAGCACGGGATTCAGCTCCTTTTCCATATCATCAGGATCAGTAGCGCGCTGGGCATAGACATTGAACATGATAAAGGAATCATAACCGTTAAACAGAGCAATCCGTTCAGCTGACTTCAGCGTGTTATCCAGACGGTCCGGAATGGCTGTGGAAGGATTGATTCCGATGCAGACCAGAGGGTGCTGCCCGCGGGTTCCCAGAAGATAACGGTATTCACTGTAATGATCAGGCACATAGAGCCAGTGATTCCGGTCAAAAGAAACCCCGGTCGGTTTCAGCGCATCCTCAAATGAGAGGACACCGGCAAGAGCCGTGTCAGATGAAGGAATATGACGCATATCAGGAGAGAGGACGGATGAGGATCAGGGGGGTCAGTTCATCTCCCTGCCCGGAGGGATTATCAGCCATGGCATCCTGGATTTCATCATCAGAAAGCGGGAAATCGTCACATTTTCCAAGCTGGTTCTGGTCGATATCATTGGCGTCCATGATGACAACAGGGATACCGGTTTCCTTTTCAAGCTGATTGCTGAGTTCCACGGGGTTGTCAGGATTGATCAGCGCCAGTTCCTTATACCGTTCAAAACTGGAACGGAAGTAAAAACCGTCGATCCCTGCTACACCTTTTCCGCAGATTTTGTAAAACAGGCCATGTACGCCGAAAGGACGCGTTACTGCACTGATGAAAGCAGCAAACAGGACGCGGGGGAGGCCGCACATATCAATAACGAGCTGCAGTTTATAAGGTTCGTGCATCCCGACGCCTGTTTCGTTGATGCCGGCAAACGGAGCCAGCTTCTTAGCCCAGAATCCGGGATGCACTTCATCCTTGGTTCTGACATTGCGGGTACACATCGCCATTACTTTTGCTCCGAATGAAAGAACATCACCATCCTGGGACAGCGGAAGCACATATCTGCGAACCAGTTCAGCCTGGTCTTCCCCGACTTCAACAAAATGGGTCTGAATGGCAAAACGGTCATAACTCCGTCCGTTTCTGCCGGTCACGGTACCACGGTCAAAATAAACAATACCGTCTTTTTCACGACGCTGATCTTCAAGATTTCTGGATGGAATGATGCCCACAGCGTGCACCTCCGAACTGTTATTCTTCACAAAATAATATTATAGTTACATATCTGTTGTATGTCAATGAAAGAAAAGACTATACATATTGTGTTTTTGATATAAATAAGGTATGATACGGTATGTATAATGGGATGATATGGTATGTTTAATTCCGATGAGAAGAAAGATGAAGAAAATATCGCGGCAAAAACCGGAATGTACCGGGACTGAAAGATCCGGCGTGACGGATATCAGATCAGGAAGGATGAAAAGGCAATGGATAGACACGCGGCAGAACAGGCAGTGATCCTGATTCCGTCACTGGAACCGGATGATAGGCTTCCGGCATATATACAAAAGCTCAAAGCAGGCGGATTTGCACATATCGTTGTTGTGGATGACGGATCCGGTCCGGCGTTCAGGCGGATATTCGAAGAAGTCGACGCTGTGGAGGATACTGTAGTCCTTTATCATGAGGTCAATCAGGGAAAAGGTGTCGCACTGAAAACAGGGTACAGGTACATTATGGATCATCTGCCTGAAATCAGCGGTGTGATTACAGCGGACGCGGACGGACAGCATACGGTAAAGGACTGTCTTCGTCTGGCGGAAGAACTGAAGAACGGAAAGAGGGCACTGTTTCTCGGAAGCCGCGACTTTAACCTGGAAAACGTTCCGCCGAAGAGCAGAAGCGGCAATAAAATTACCACTGCTGTCTTTAAACTGTTATATGGGCAATACCTTCCTGATACCCAGACCGGCCTTCGCGCCTTCCGGAAAGAAGAGCTGCCGTTTATGCTGCAGGTTGAGGGCGAACGGTATGAGTATGAAATGAAAGTACTCATCGCGTGTTCCAGGTCAGGGATTCCCATGATTCCTGTTACGATTGAAACGATCTATGAAAACGATAATGAAGGAACCCATTTCCATCCGATTCGTGACAGCTGGCGTATATATAAGGTACTTCTTGGAAGCTTCCTGAAATTCATGGGATCCTCACTGATCTGCGTCCTTATTGATCAGGTATTATCCAATGCTTTCCTTCACTGGCTTTTCCCGCTGTTACATATCAATATAAATTGGAAGCTGCCGTTTGGACTCAGCCTGGATAATCGGTCGCTTGCAAATTACGCGGCCCGGCTGATCAGTGCGATAATGAATTTCAAGCTGAATAAGGATCTGGTATTCAAAGTGAAGGGACAACGGGGTGCTGCGCTGAAGTACACGGTAACCGCTGTTTTTATTGTGGTTCTCTCCACACTGGGAATCAAAGTGCTTATGCACACAGGAATCAGTTTTACCGCTGCGAAGATAATCATGGATACAATCCTGTATTTTGTCAGTTACCGTTTACAGCAGCGCTGGGTGTTCAGGGAGGATACACGGAATGAGTGACACACTCTTTGAGATTGCCGGCATCAATGTGACAATTACCGGTGTAGGCGCAATTCTGTCATTGCTGGTAATGAGTCTGTTTGAA
>JAEEGL011955631.1_pt1 | contig 14414 bp, 14 predicted proteins | sample 9134231 | NCBI WGS metagenome assembly JAEEGL01 (sample SAMN16246548, study PRJNA631951) | gut metagenome | biome: gut microbiome; feature: rumen; material: fiber-attached | host: Bos | place: Iran: Karaj | collected 2018-10
AGATCGAGGATCTCCTGCCTCGTATTGCCGTCGGCCGCCTCGGCAACCATACACATGCACAGATACAGGCTCAGCGGGGAATATACGAAGTTCTTATCTTCTGCCTCCTCGGCAAAAGTACCCGTACTCTTCTCCAGGAATCTCTTAAATCCATCCGCGTATCCTTCCGGCTGATTCCTGAATTCTTCGCGGGATGCCCTCCACTTTTCATATTGTTCGCGATAAGCATCAGGATCATAATCATCACCTCGGAAAACGGGAGAAACCGATTCCGGACATTTGGCCATCTCGGGATATACTGCTTCCGCCTTGACAGCTCTATTCTTCTTTTTATACAGCACCTTCGGAAGTGCGATAGCGAGCACAAGGATCACAGCTGCCGCTGCAATACCGATCTCGATCCAGAATGCTTTTCTGCTTTTTCCGGTCTTTTTATGTTTGACCGGGGCCGCACTCTCTTTCGCCTTCGGCATCTCGGGGATAAGTTCTTCATCGATCATACCGATCGCATCGAGTAATTTATCTTCGTTTTTCATTTTTCGAAACCTTCTTTCTTCAAGTATTTCTCCAGTTTCTTTCTGGTCCTGCTAAGAAGCATCTTCACAGCATCAGAAGTCATGCCGCAGTGATCGGCAATATCGGAGACCGGCATCATGTACCAGTACCGGAAAAGAAATATATGCCGGTGCTTTTCCGGAAGAGAAGAAAGAAAAGAATTAAGGAGATCTTTGAGCACGAGAGTATCCTCGATCGGATCTTCCGCGCCGATGCATTCGCTCAGTTCATCCAGACAGATCGAGGTCTGTCCTCCGCCGTGTTTCATGGATCGTTCTTTTCTGTACCGGTCGATCGCCAGATTCCTGGTGATACGTCCGAAGTAAACAGACAGCCGATTGGGCTTTTCCGGCGGGATGCTGTTCCATGAGCGGAGCCATGTGTCATTTACACACTCATCTGTATCCTCTTTGCAGTGAAGGATGTTATGGGCGATTGCCCGGCAATAAGAGCCGTATTTTTTCTGGCTCTCCGTGATTGCCGATTCATCACGCTGAAAGAATAATTCGATAATGCTTTTATCTTCCATGACTTTTGCTCCTGTTCTTTCATCTCAATTATATAGACGCAAAGTACGGATGGAAAGTAACACATAAAAAGGGCAACCGTGAAATTTCACGATTGCCCTCATTCGTTCCGGTTTATTGATCTTAAGACGGAGTGTAGGTGAACTGATAATCCGCATCTCCCAGGACTTCGCCATCGAGTTTAAATGTCAGCTGATTAAGTTCGGCATCTCCGGGAACGCGGAAATAAAGTGAGATCTCTTTTGCCTTGTAGCTGGTTGCCTTTTCCGGCCAGTATCCGCAGATATTATCCATCTTATTTTCGCCTTTATACATGCTGCAGCCACCTGCTACCCACACGAACACCTTCTGGCGGAATTCTTTTCCCTCGATTTCGTCTGTCGGGAACTTCTCCGGGGAATATGCATTGATCTTGACCTCAACGATCTTATACCCGTCGTACTTAACCGTAACACCATTGATCTTAACAGTATCTACAAACTGCATGCTGATCACTTCGCACTCGGCCTTCTTCGGTTTGGAATTACATCCGCACAGTCCCATCAGGGCGGCGGCCATCAGGATCACTGCGAATACTCTTTTAAAAGCTGACATAGGATCTCCTCCGTGGCTAACTGAATAATCAGTGTTACGAGTATTTTATTACATATTCGACTTAGATAAAAGCACTACCGTCTCGGCAGTATCTTTAGATTCCAAGGGCAGTTCTGTTATCTCTTCGCCGTTGACCGGAATCGGGAAATTAAACACGATATTCCTTATCCAACACCCATTCTCAGGCTTTTCCGGATAAATATCAATACGTTCAACAAACGCTCGCATGAATTCCTTTTTCTCCGCTTCGTTGAATTCATCATATAATTCATCGAAGGTAAGAAGCAACTGATAGATGTTATTACCGGTAATGTTTTCCTGTCGGATATGCTTAATTTGTTCCTTTGTCTCATCCATCTGATTCTCTATGTCAACAAGAGTATCGTACTGCAGGTCGAGTCGCTTCTGCAGATCAAGCATTTTTCGATCATAATGCGGATCCATCACATCAAGACTATCCATCTGGCGTTCTATGCTCGATTTCGTGCCTAAGGATTGGCGCAGATTGTCCTGTAGTACAATCAGTTGCTTTTCCATATCCTTAGTATCCACAGCGGCACCTATCTTTTCTGTAATCGCATCCTTAAAATCCTGTCTGGTAACCATAGCGGATATGATAGAAGCCACCATCTGATTCATCTCAGACTGTTCTATATTCGTTCGGAAATCACACCTATGGCCGGTTGCTCCCAAAGTATTCTTGCAATAGTAGTAGAATCTCGTTTTGTTATCCTTGCCATGTGCCTTAGTCATATTCCCATAAAGACTTTTTCCGCAGCATGGACATTTTAGGATACCTGACAAAATGTGTGCGTGATCAATATCATGTACCTTCTGTCGTTTATAAGCATTTAGTTTTCTCTTCTCCTGGGCAAGATTCCAATCCGCCTCAGAAATGATTGCCTCGTGTTCTCCCTCGTAGATAAGAAAATCGGACTGTTCCACTTTATGCATCTCATTTCTGGTTCCGAGCTTCTTTTCTGTTCTTCTGCGCCCATATGCAATCTTTCCCATATATATCGGATTATCAAGCACATCCTTGACAAACGCAGAGGAGAACCCGGAAATAGTATTGTTTTGTCGTAATTTCTTCTTATATCCGTGATTGTTAAGATAACTCGCTACGCCGTTGATCCCATCTCTTGTATGGATATAGCGGTCAAATATCACAGTTATGATTTCCACTTCATCCTCTGCTATCATTAGTTTTCCATCAACAAGCTTATACCCATATGGCGCAAAACCACCATTCCATTTTCCTTCTCGTGCTTTTTGTTCACGTCCTGCCATGGTCTGAGTTCGGATATTCTCCCTCTCGATCTCAGCAACAGCAGAAAGAACGGATATCATAAGCTTACCTGCATCCTTGGAACTGTCAATACCATCTTCCACACAGATAAGATTCACTCCGAAGTCCTGCATAATCTGTAAGGAGTTCAGGACATCAGCGGCATTACGACCGAAACGGGAAAGTTTAAAGACGAGAACATAACTGACTCCATCCTTGCACTCCTCAATATCAGCCATCATGCGTGAAAACTCGGGTCTGCCCTGGATATTCTTACCAGAGCAACCTTCGTCAGAATACTCAGCAGCAATCTCCCAATCTTGATATTCAGCATACTTGCGAAGCTTATCTTTCTGGGCATCAAGACTGAAACCATCGACCTGCATCATCGTGGAAACACGGGTATAGATGTAACATTTCTTTTTATTATTCTTCATTACTTTCTCCTCCCGGGAGCTTGGGCAGGTTATCCAGACTTACCTGATCGAGTGTCTGAAGTTGCTTAACAGCTTGCTCTCTTATCAGAACAAGACGTTCTGACATCTGCTTACCTTGTTCAATAAGAATTGCATTATAGCTTTCCATATTGGCCAGAACAAGAAGCTGGTTCAGGGTAGCATAATCTCTCATATTGCCGTTTTTATCAGGATTCTCATCACGCCATTCTTTGGCTGTCTTACCGAAAAGTGCAACATTAAGCATATCTGCTTCACTTGCATATTTATATGAGATTTGCGTTTGTGTCAGTTCAGGCGGGATCAGATTATCCTTAATTGCATCGGTGTGGACACGGTAATTAAGCTTGGCAATCTCGCGGTGAAGGTTCCACGCAAGAGACAACCTGCTACTTTCATCTCGTCTCAATCTCTGGTAGTCCTTCATGATATAGAGTTTGAACTCGGCAGATACCCAAGATGCAAACTCAAGTGCAATATCAGAATGCGCATAAGTACCGCCATAACGACCGGCTTTTGATGTTATTCCTGTTGCATTTACTGAGTTAATCCACTTTGAAGGCGACATCGTAAATGCATTAAGTCCAGCTTCTTTTCTAAACCCCTCGAATTCGAGGGGTTTAAAATCCGGATTGTGCAATCGTTCCCATAACCCCAGAAACTCCAGTGTTTCTCTATTTCTCATCCAATTACATATAGTTGCGTTAGGATCATCGCTCTTGTACTTTGCAATATCCGTTAATGATATAAACTCATTCTCGTAATCGGTAGTGTATATACCGATATCAAATCCTTTAGCGTGAATAGTGTCTTTGATGGGTTTGTTAGCCATATTATCGTTTCCTTTCTAACCGTGTGCGATTCAATGCGGTTATCTCTATTGCCTCGAATTCGAGGCAGTTAATTCTTATCATCCTTCTTGTTTTTTATGAGATTCTCCATACGGATGTAGTATTCCAGAAGGCGGAGAACATATTCCGGTGCATGACGATTGTCTCTCTCCCAGTCAGTAACTGTTCTGTACGGGATTTGGAAATAATCGCAAAACTCTGTTCTATTCATTCCTGTCATCTCCCGAAGTTCCTTTATCTTTGTCTTACAATCCATGGGCATCGATCTCCTTTATACTTTACGCGTCGCGTACATTATATCAATATAACAGAGGGTACGCAACGCATAAATGCGCAATTCCTATCGCTCTTGTTTCTATCTTTTCTTATCCTTCGAAGAAATGCTTTCTTTTAGCCGTTTTCTGTATCCACTAAATCGACGTTCTCTCACAGCTGAATCCGCCGAAGAATGAACAATAACTTCGCCCTTTTTCAAACCCAATGTTTTCTCACATTTCTGTTTCAAAAGAACGCGCGGCCCATATTTAATCATCAACCGGGACACTGTGCTCAGCCAACGATCAAACGCCGCATCATATTGGGGGTTGTTATAGTACCTTTTCATAAGACAAGCTCCTTTCTTACATACTCATGACCGGACCATCCCGATCGTCTTTTTGTCTGTTCTTCCGTTCTCTTACGGGGTGAGGATGAGGCGTCTCATCTTCCTTCGGCTGCGAATCGAAGATGCTCATAATATCCGCAGCAAGGTAAGCACTGCTGCAAGCAATGTCGTAAGCAGACACGGAGTCAGTATCCGGTGATACAGTTTCTCCGTATTCTCCTGCATCTTTTTCTCCATTTTCTCCTGCGTTTTCTCCAAAGCTGAAGCATATTGCTCGTTCAGATTCCCAGCCTGTCGATCCATCTCTTCCTTCCAACTCTTCGCCTGAGCCTGCATTTCCCGCTTTATCTCCACCGTTTTCTGATCCAACCAGTCCGACTTTCTCTCGTAATACTCCCTCAGTTCCTCGTAGAATGCTGCCATTTGCTCGCGAGTAACCATCTTCTCCATCAACGCCAGTTGAGAGTAGAACCCTGTTAGGAGTGCCTTCCAGTTTTCCTGTGTGATCATAAAGCATGGTGTCGGCTTCTGCGCCTCGGCCAAATTCTGAGCCGCAATACGTTTCACTTCTTGCAATCTCTTGTCTGATTCTGAATTCATTTTCCATTGCCTCCTTCAGAAATTTGTCTTCATGTAGTCTTATATCCCTGCACCGATACCCTTTCGGGGTAGTGTAGGTGATATACTTTCTTGTGTCTGTCCAGTTCACTTCATATCCGCGCTTCTTCATAAACTCCATAAACCCATCTTTTGTTTTTGCTTTCCGCATTCCGGCTTCGATCGCAACAATAAGATTCATCTTCCAGCTTGATGACTTACAAGCTATACGGTACTCTCGAGTTCCGATTCCCGTTGTTTTCTTTTGTTCTCTCGGTTTCACGACAGAAAAACCATACTTTAAGCAGATCGAATCGGATGCTTCTCGTAGCTTCCGGATGTTGTCTTTTGACGAATGGTACTTCAATCCGTTCTCAAAACTGACACTGTTCACCACAAAATGGGAGTGGATGTGGTGGGCATCCACATGGGTTGCAATGAGAACTTCATACCCTTTGAACTGTTCTTCGGCAAACTCAATTGCGATCTTGTGAGCCTGTTCCGGAGTAATCTTTTCCTCTGGTGAGAAGGATTGATCCAAGTGATAGTACATCCTTCCACCGGTCTTTCCATACAGTTTCTTCGTGGTCATCATGTCCAGATACGGATCCTGCTCCGAGCAGTTCATGCCGTACACAAGCTTCTGTCCTTCGTACATTGTCTTTTCATCCTGCATGCAATAGTCGAGTGTCGCTTGAAGTCCCCCGCCACCCGGATGACTTCCGTTGGAAAGTATGTTTACGGTTGCCATCAGCGCCACCTCCTTCGCTCCAAAAGATCATTCAAGGTCTGGGTGAGCTTGTGATGTTCAGCGATCATTTCGTCCAATCCCGCGACAGAAATCTTGTCTGCGTTGGCCAGATGAGCCAGCTGGTTGAGATTATTTCCGATGCGTTTCTGCTCCAAAACCATCTCATCCAGACCGGGGATGACGAAGATCTGCTTGCCCAAGCTGCATTGGACAACATACTCTGAGATGGTCAGATACGATTCCAGCGCCTTCCGTTTTATGGTCTCATGTGTCTCTTCATCGACACGGATATGTATACTTTTGTCTTTCATTTGGTGTTCCTCCTATGTTAAAATGCGCTCCCGCGCGGTTGGAAATGTAGGGAAGTGGGTTCGGGCTGCCGCCCGACAAGCGGTGGTTGTGGACACAACCGCGATGCTTGCCTTTTATGTGATGCACTTTCCTCTTCTTCCACCGCGCTCCGGCGCGGTTTCCATTTGTTCTTTCCGTTTCTTTTAGAAAACGACTCCGCCGTTTCAGCAGCTGAAAAAGAAAATTTCATTCGCCGTGTAGTTGTTCTTCAGATAGTGATGATGTTCATCTACAAAGTGACGATATGGAAAAATCTGAAAACGACTGCTACGGTGGTTCTTGTGACGAAGTGACGATATTCTCTCCCTCAGAAGCGAGTGACGATTCTTCTGCTGTTCCCTCCGTAGGAGAAAAAGTCGTCACATCGTCACTGTTCGTCACAAACTCCTGTGGCTGTAGGATGTCTTCGATCAGGGGTGGTGGGGACATGTTCGTCACTTCATCACTAACCAGAGAGAAACAGAAAATCGATCCCTTGTTTCCTCTTGTCCGTTCGAAATCGATACCCTGCTTCGCCAGTTCTCTTCTGTGATTGAAAAGTTTCCCGCTGAGCGATTGAGGTTTTTTCTCAACACCGATCCTCTCACAGAATTCCGTAGCCGATCCAAAGAAGGATCTTTCCTTTCGGATGAACTCGACTGTCTTCTTCAGATCCGGATCACTATTAATCACATCCTCCATCGGAGTACTCTCATGGATCATCTTCCAGATGCAGGTTTCCTCATCCAATCGGATCGTCCACATATGTTGTCCTGTGTCCCGGCATTTGGCATAGAGCTTAACTTCATCATCAGTAAACTTCTCCTTCCGGAAAACGAACGATCCATCTGCCGCGGCAGACAACCCGTTCGTTCCGGCAATGTCATCAAACGGATCCTCGGATCTCATCTTTCTTACGTGATGTACGATGAGAAGTGTGATATGATGATTATCAGTAAAGTGGTGAAAAGCATTCAGGATCCTATAGTCATCTATAAATGCATTGTTGTTGACAACGGCTAGTTTGGCTCTTAGCGCTGTCAAGGAATCGATGATGATTAGACCGATCTCCGGATGCTTTTCCATTTGTTCATCAAGCTGCTTAATGATGCCTTCCTCTGTCGAAGCGATCTCTGTAGCGTAATAGAAATCTTTCTGCCCCTCTTCGCCGATCTTAAACATCCTGTTCTGAAGACGGAGCTCTCCATCCTCGAGACAGATATAAAGGACGGCCGCTCTTCTCACATCGTAGCCCCAGAATCTTTCACCCTTGCAGATATGCAATCCCATATCAAATGCGAGCCAGGATTTTCCGATCTTGGAGCTACCGCAGAACAAGAGTGTTCCTTCAGGCGGCAGCATATGCTCGATCAGCGGATCTCGTTGCACAAATTCTTTTTCCGCCAGTTCCTGCAACGAATGCTCTTCCAGCGGCTTGTATTCTTCATCTTCTTTCATAAATCAATATCCTTTCGCGATTATTAATGCCTTCTCAGAGCATTTTCTTTGCTGTGATTGTTTTAGGAGCTTTACTGCTCTCATCTCTTTGCCCGTATTTATCGTCCACTCCCGGGCTGAAGTCTCCCCCTGAGGGGGGCTTCGGATCTCCAGCTCCCAGGGAAGCTATCCCTTCTTGCTTCAACGCTCATTGGGTGTGACGGCTCACGATGCTCGCTCATCGCTTCAACGCTCGGCCTATGACTACGCGCAAGTGTCTTTGTAGGAGTTGAAATTGCTATTCAGTTGTCAAGGTTCACGGAGGGCGAGGATCCTCCTATGGGTTTCAAATCACCAGAAGGGAAGCCGTGTATCCTTTCGGGGATACAAAAAGGCACCAACAAAATAGACAGTAGTTCGGGCATAGATCGCCCTTACCAACCGGGCTCCGATCGTCAGGACACAACTTGCCCTTACCCATCGGGATCCGATGTTCTTCTGGTCCAATTTGCTGGTGCCTCTTGCTGTACCGATGTACGTGCCTTGTTTTTCCATATCGCTAATACACACGCTCAACTTGATTTCGTATCGTCAAGCAGACGGCCTCCTTTATTTGGTGGTTTGAGTTTTCAAGGTGCAATAAAACGAACAATCGTTCTTGTGAAATGTTATATCATCTCACAAGATTCTTGTCAAGAACGTTTGTTCTGATTTGTATGAACAAAAACCTTCCGGAAATTTCGTGTAAAATCACAACATCACGGAAGGTTGTTAATCAAAATTGTATCCTATTACTTTAGAAAAGAGGATGCATTATCGAGGATTAACAGATTTATGAGTGCACGCTGAGTACCGAGATTTCATCTGTTTATTTTCCCATCCTCCATGTGATAAATAACATCAGCATGTTCGGCAATGGCCGGGTCGTGCGTAACCATGATGATTGTTTTCCCGTATTTTTCATGGACCTTATCAAGAAGCGCGATGACCTCTTCACTGTTCTTCTTATCCAAGTTTCCAGTCGGTTCATCACAAAGGATCAGTGCAGGATCATTAGCCAAGGCTCTTGCTATGGCTACGCGTTGCTGCTGTCCTCCGGAAAGCTGAAGGGGTGTGTGATTAAGTCGTTCTGAAAGGCCCAGAATCTCTGTCAGTTCCTTTATGTACTCCTCGTTTACTTTTCTTTTGGATATCAGGACCGGAGTAACTATATTCTCCATAACTGTCATCTCATTTATGAGATTGAACTTCTGGAACACAAACCCGATTTCACAACAGCGGAATCTTGAAAGAGCTGTATCTTTCATCTGTGATAGATCGCTGTCATTTACAAGTACTTTTCCGGAAGTAGCCTTATCCAATCCTCCAATGAGATGAAGAAGCGTCGTCTTTCCACAGCCGGATTTCCCCATAATCGCAACGAAGGTTCCGTCTTTTATCTCCAAGTCTACTCCATTCACGGCATGGATTACATTATCCCCGACTTTATAGTCTTTATGAAGATCAACAGTCTTTATTCCCATTTTATTCCTCCCTCGTCTCGATCATCTTCATCTTACGCAGATACAGGATCTGTGGCAATGTACCAATGAATATCAAAAGGAATCCAAGCAACAGACAACAAATTAGAGCCGGAATAAAATCGTAAGAAAACAGGTCAGTCCAATATGGTATTCTTTTATACCATTGTGTTGCCAGTATATCAAACTCTCCCGTCTGAAGTTTCTTTTCCATTGAATCAAATAATCCTTGAGTATAATAAATAGGTGCAATGGCTATAAGAGTTGCAATTATAGGATAGAAGATATTCTGTGTATATATCATCAAGCTCGCTTGATGAACCGAAAGACCAAGTCGCCTCAGAGTTTGAAATCTACCATAATTACTTCTAGTCTTTGTATACAGACCTGAAATAATCGACATCGTTCCGAGCACAACGAGAACAGAGAGCAACACAAAGAAGAAAGTCATAACTCGGGTTTTCCCCATGCTAATATCATCGAGATAATCAAACGTCGACTTTGTTTGCACCTCTACCGAACCTGCTAAAGCCTTATACCAAAATTCATCAAACTCATAAATATCACAACCATCCTGCAACTCCACCCGAACAGATGTGAAATTCCTATCAGGGAGTCCCCAGCTGGCAAATGAATCCGCAAGGCATAAAACACTCATTCCATATGTTGGTTCATCGGAAATAAAAACGCTGTTTTCATATTTACTCCACTGGTGGATCCACCAGTTTCCTGACGTGAGATATTCGTGAATATCTCGCTCGTCGTGTAATACTACTATTGCACCAACTTTTGTTTCAATTCCGTATTTTGTACCAAAAGCACCAAACGAAACGTGTTCTTTGCCATAATCGGTCTCAATATCATTTTCGTACACCACCCATTTAGAATCCCAGAGTGCACCGAAATTTAAGTTTTCCTCTTCTTCGGTCAACAAAATATCATCAAAATTAATTGGAGATCCTATAGGAAAGCATTTCTGGCAAAGTTCCTGTAGCTCTGCAGGAACAGCAAGAACTACTTCTTCTCCGCTCTTAATTTTATCGATATCAATATTACCAGCTATAACTTCTCCATTAAGTCCATTCAGTTCTTTTATTGTTAACCCTACAGTTGGTAGTTGGTACATATAGACATCCGGATTATATCCTGTATGTTCAAAAATAATTTTTTCTGCAACTTCTTTCTCTTTTACATATGGATCGTCAGATTGTGGTACATTTAACGATCTATATCCAAGAAGTTGTTTTATGCTTTCGTCAGGTTCTTTGTCAAAGACCATCCGCGTGGATTCGTTAAACATCACAGCCCATGATTTCTCAACATTGGAATTGTTCTCTATAGCTTCGGGGAATGATGGTATTATACCGGCATCATGTCTGTTGGGAACAATATACCCCCAGTCCTCTAATTCAGATGATCGGGTTACAACATATCCTTGTCCGTCGATGCCGAGCATAGCCATATTTCCTTTTGACTCAATAGTTTCCTGTTCTGCATACGCTCTAAAAAATACATACCCGAAAAGTGCAGAAGATAGTACAATTATCATAGCCAGCATTGTACTTCCATCATGAAGATCAATGCGTTTGTTTAAGAGACCCATCCATCCATTTTTCAAATGTGTATTTTTTTGTTTTAGGCGCTTATTTCTGCCAACAAACACACTCTCAGAAGAAGACAGCAATTCCGCCGGATACATCTTATGCAATCTGTATAAAGGAATAATCAATGCTAAAGCTAAGGAGCAGACACACGCTAATATGGACATTACAATCGGATCATATGTAATCTGCTTAACCATCTGGGGTACATGAATTCCATCAAACAACCGAAGATGAAACTTATTATTGAGTTCTCCTATCAGTACCAGATGACCTGCGTATCCCAATCCTATTCCTATGATTGCACAAATAATGCCAATCCCAAAAATCTCTATCAACAAATTCTTGACAATCCGTTTTGATGACATTCCTAAACTTCGAAGAATTGCATAGCGTTCTTTACGATCTGCTATTATATTCTTTGAAATCATATAAAGAGAGACAACTTCAGTTATAATTACCAATATTGAAATGATAGGGAAAATAATGGCAGCGTAAAAATCTCTTTTAAATAATCCATCATCCACTGCTTTACTTAGATCATCCCATGAAAGGCCTCCATTACTGCTATAAATTGCATTTGGATCTACTCCAACATAGTTGGAATATCCAAAAGTCCTTCTATCATTATTTTCAACAGCTGTGCATACGTGCCCAGATTCTCTTAACAATCTGTGTACTTCATTACCCAATACGTCAGCACTTCCTGAGCAGGCTCTGAAGAAAACTGTTTCCTTGGTACAATTCCACGAATCGAGGTCAGATGAGAAAAAGAAAACTGCTGGCACCGCATATAGGTCTTGAGAATAAAGAGCAAAATAAGGACATCTTTCCCATCCTCCGAGTGTTTCATTAGAAGAGCATTTAAAAACGCCGGATATTTTAAATTCTCTAGTTTCTATATATTCACCATTGGAATCATATTTTTTTAGATTTAGAGATTCCCCTGGATACGGAGCTATCCCATACGTATTGGCAACAGATATATCTATAGCAATTTCATCGTCACTCTTCGGGTATCTTCCTCGTATGCAAGTCATATGGTAGATATCTTCTGACAATGCATCCTTCAGTGCTGCTGCCTTAAATGAAAACGTATCATTTTCACTTGTAACTGTTCCTAACTCGTAGTAGACACCTAAATCAGCCACTAATTCTGAGGTTGACAATACATCCTCAAAGCCTATGCCCGTTTCATATATAATCTCGTCATAGTCTCCCTGAATCCTTAGGATATTTTCTAATTCAGTATTCTTGTCACTTCTTACAAGCAAACATGTTGTGGTAATAGAAAAACATCCAAAAATAAGCATAGCGACCAGACAGATAAATCTGCCTGATCGCAAATCTTGTAACCATACGCTATGTTTTATCATCCTGGATAGTTTTTCAGTCCTTTTGTTTGAGTTCCCGTTACCTGGGCACCAGTCACAGAGCGAACATAAAAGTATTTAGTTGTATATCCCTGGCAATCTGCTTCCGTGTAATCTTGATTCTGCGGATACGCAGGATATACATCACTTGCAACCACTGTCCCGTTTGCATTACGTATCTGTAACTCAGCTACTCCTGTACTCGCATTAAGACGACCATATGCGATCTTTGGGTACAAACTTTCATTGTACACAGATCCTATAAATTGCGTTGTAGTAGTACTGTATGCAAAAAGATTTGTTGCAACCATACCTACAACTAGCAACGCCACAGTAGCCAATACTATCAATTTTCGTTTCATATGTTTCCTCCAATCAAAGTCTTGTATCTTGGGACATACCTTTTACTTCAAAACAGCATTAGCACATTGGTCTGTACCTCCATGAACACTTGACATCCACATACACTATGCTAGATACTAAAACACTTTTTATTATCAGTTTGATATTAGTATACAAACAAGAGAAATGCAATAAAGCATTGTAATGGGATTGGGTGGGGTATAATATCTTAGTAAGAGAAAAGGGAGAAAAATGGATATGAAAAGGTTCACATCAATTCTCATGGTATTAGTTTTGATCCTTATGGTTCCAATGTCCTTTGGTGCCTGCAAAAAGACAGAAGGCAAAAATGAGGAACAATTGGAGACGACAGGTTCGAATGAGATACCGGAACCCGAGAATCAGGAGACCTCGATTGAGGTTACGGAGATCCAATCAGGGACAATAGGTCCGCATGAGATACCTGAATCCGAGTATCAGGAGATCTCGATCAAGGATACAGAGGTCCTGAACAGGGAGGGATTATCCATTCATATACTTGGTGGCTCTCTAGGTGAGGGACCGACATGCGTCCTGAAAATGCGTGTAGTTAACAACAACATATATAATCGAAATGTTAAACTCAAAGTTGAGAAGTTAGTTATTGACGGTTTTTCAGATACCCCTTTATGGGAGAGAGAATATGAAATGGGTACGACCACAGAGAGTGAACTTGAGTTCGATATGAATCTCGGCAATTCTATCGGGATTTGGAACCCGGGAAAGATCGAAATAAGATTTAAAGTGGTTTATAGCGATAATGATTATCCTAAGTTCATCAACTATTCTACCGACGTGACCGTATATACATCCTTGTATGATTCTTCTAAGACTTATGATTTCCCTTACGCGTATACGTTCTATGATAAGGATGGCGTAAAAATGTCAGTCCTTGACTATAAGTATTCCTCAAGTGGAGATGCAGATCTCCTGTTTCTCTTTGAGAATAATACGGAAGACGGCATCACGATTGGTACCGAAGATTCACAGGTTAACGGACTCCCGGTATATCTCAATGTCTACTCGATGCTCGATGCAGGAGAGAAAACAGTTTATACAACGCATGTTTACAAAAATAATCTGGAAGACGCCAAGATTACAAAGGTCGATACAATCGGCATGACCCTATACTATAAAAAAGATTCCAACTATAAAAACAAAATCAAGTGCAATCCGTTTGAGATCTCTGTCCAATGAAGAGATTGTCAGATCAGGGATCTACCTTATCCACGAAAGAAAAGAGGAAACGGATATGAAAAAGTTCGCATCAATTCTCATGGTATTAGTGTTGATCCTTATGGGGCCGATGACTCTTTGTGCCTGCAATAAGACGGAAGGCAAGAATGAGAGTTTGTCCAGCGTAGACCAATCGGGGCCGGCAGGGGCGAATGAGGTATCTGAACACGAGGATCAGGAGATCTCGATTGAGGATACTGAGATCCAATACGGGACGATAGCCCCGCATGAGATACCGGATTACGAGTATCAGGAGATCTCGATTGAGGATACTGAGGTCCTAAATCGGGACGGATTATCTGTTTATATACTTG
>JAEEGL013538894.1_pt1 | contig 14414 bp, 14 predicted proteins | sample 9134231 | NCBI WGS metagenome assembly JAEEGL01 (sample SAMN16246548, study PRJNA631951) | gut metagenome | biome: gut microbiome; feature: rumen; material: fiber-attached | host: Bos | place: Iran: Karaj | collected 2018-10
AACAACTGAGTTAAAAGCTCTTGAAGAAATTAGTAAGATGTGTGGTGAAGTAAAATCTAAGCAAGAAGATAAAACATCTTCAACGCCACTTGTTACAATTAGTGACTTACAACAAATGAAGAAGTTTGAAGTTATTATTCGTCGACTTCGTATGCCACCATTTAAAACACATCTAACACCAGAATACAAGATGAACTGGGGTAAGAAATATCCAGAACTTCCAGTATTTGAAGTTCCTGAAAGACCTCGTCAAGAAGTTAAGACATTTGATGTACGTGACTTCGTTAAAGCTCATCGTGAAGATAATAAAAATAATCTATTAGGTGGAGGAAGTCCAATGGGATTACCATTTGGAGGAAGTCCATTTGGAAGTTCTAATCCATTTGCATCACCATTTGGTGGTAGTGATTCATTAGGTAGTCCATTCTCTAGTATAGGGGGACCATCTAGCGATAAAAAACCACCATCAACTATTAATTTTGATGATGATGAACCACTTGATTTAGATACCTTAACTAAGACAATTGATGAAGAGATTGCTCGTCTTGAAAGAGAAGAAGCAATGAGTAAGGGTGAGAATAAAGAAGATTCTAGTAAAGAAGAAAAAGATAAAGATGATGATCTTGATCTTGATGATATTCTTAAAGATTCTAATGCTCAAAAAGAGAATATGGATGCTTTGGATGAATTATTTAGTGATAAAGTTTCTGATGAAGACACTAAAGTTATTCCTCCAGAAGAAATTGAATTTTCTTATGATGATACTAAAGTCATTCCTCATGATGAAGTGGAAATTCCTGATGCTGTCATTACTAAACCAGAAGAGAAAAAGGAAGAAAAAACTAGTGATGATGATGACAGTGACAATTTTGATATATTCTGGAATTAAGGACCAATCGCTGGTCCTTTTTTATTGAAACAATTATCAGAAAATGGTATAATTTCAATAGAGAGTGCAATATGAAAATAAAGAGTTTAATTATAATATTTATCTTATTAATTAATATAAATGTCTTAGCGGTTAGTGATACAGAAATTACTAACGTTAAGGTTAATGGGGAAGCAGTAACTTGTGATAATTATATTTGTAATGCTGTTGTTAACAGTACTAAAGCTAAGATTGAATACAAGTTAGTTGATCCTGAAGCTACTAGTTCAGGATTTAATTCTGGTGATGAATTTGAACTTACAGATAATACGATGACTAAGAAATTAGTAGTTAGTAAAAAACTAGATGGTTTTGAAACACCAATATCTAGTGAATATGTATTTAATTTAACAAAACATATTAAGAGTGATGATTACTCTTTAAAGAAAGTTACTTTAAATGGTAAAAGTATTGCGATTAAAAATGATTTATATGTATATAATGTAAACGTTAAATACGATGTTGAAGACTTAAAATTAGAGGTTGTTCCTAATAGTACTTATGCTGAAGTTACAATTAAAACAGAATTATATTTTGATTTAACGGATAGTAATAAAGCAATTGATTTTGTTGTTAAGAGTGAAATGGGTACTGAGAAAGAATATCGCATTATTGTTATTCGTGATGATAGACCAGATACAAGTATAAAAAGTATTAAGTTATCTAACGGTATCATTGAACTTGAAAGAAGTGTTTATGAATATGAAGTTAATGTTCCATATGATGTTAATGAAATAAAGATTGAAGTAGAACCAAATGATTCTAACGCTACTTTTAATATTGAAAAAGAAGATAATTTAGTAGTTGGTGAAAATATTGTTAAAATTAATGTCTCTAATAAAGAAGTATCAAGTACATATACAATTAAAATTAATCGACTTGAAAATAGTGATGAAGCTACAGTTAATTTAAAAGATTTAAAGATTGAAGATTACGATTTATCATTTAAACCTAGTGTTAATGAATATGATTTATATTTTGATGAAATACCTAATAGATTAAAGATTAAGGCAACCCCAGTTAATGAAAAGAATGCTGTTATTATTGATAATAACCGAAATCTATCTGATGGTAGTGTTGTAACTGTTAGAGTATCTCAAGAATCTCTAGGATTAACTAAAGAATATATTTTAAATATTCACCAAAATACTGCTAGAAAAGGAACTAGTATATTACTATTTATTTTAATACCTTTAGCTTTAATTATATTAACAGCGATTATAATTATTGTTAAAAAGAAGAAAAAGAAGAATAATAAAGTAAATAAGAAAGATACAAAGATTAATAAAGAGAAAAAAGAAAAAGAAGAAAAGAAAAAAGATATTATTAAAAAAGAAGAAGCAAAGGAAATTGTTGAAGAAATTGATGATGATGACTTTGAAATAATATAGTGAAAGGGAAAACATGATTACAAAGTTTTTTAAAAGAATGTTTAATGATTTAAAACGTGTTGATAAGATACTACTTGTATGTTCACTTGTTCTTTTAATTATTGGATTAGTGATGGTGTTTTCAGCTAGCAATGATACAAGTTCTGTTAAATTTAATGATCGTAATTATTACTTTTATCGCCAACTATTTTATATAGCATTAGGCTTGGGTGCTGGTTTCGCTTCAATGATGATAAATACCAAGTATTATGGTATTACAAGTTGGGCTCTAACAGGAATATTTATTGTCTTATTAATTGTTGTTTTAACCTTACCAGAAGCTACTAATGGTTCACGAAGTTGGTTACCTTTATTTGGAGGATTTAAGTTTCAACCGAGTGAGTTTGTTAAGATAATATCAATTGTTTGGATGTCGCACTTATGTTGTGCAATTCCAAGATTAAAACTTGTTGTTAGATATGTTTTACTGTTTTTGGTGGTAGCAGTTAATTTTGCTTTAATTGCTGTAGAGCCAGATTTAGGAACAGCGGTTATTTATTTATCTGCAATCTTCTTTATGTTCTTAGCACTTGATAAAACTGAGAAAACAAAGAAGCGTCTATTTATAGGTGGAGCAGTAGTAGTACTAATTTTTTCCTTCCTATTATTCTTTACTAAAGCAAGTTTCTTAGTCGATCGTATTGAATCACGTATGACATTTAGAAATCCATGTAGTGAAGAAAATTTCTATACTACAGGTACACAATTATGTAATGGTTATATTGCATTTAATAATGGTGGTTTGTTTGGTGTAGGGCTAGGGAATAGTACGCAAAAACACTTATATTTACCAGAAGCTTATACAGACTTTATTTTAGCAATTGTTGTTGAAGAACTTGGATTTATTCCATCATTCTTAATCTTGGGTTTAATGTTTGTGTGTTTGTGGCGAATATATTTAATTGCAAAACGAGCGACGTCACCATATTGTAGACTTATATGTTATGGAATATTCTGGTATATTTTAGTTCACATTATTATTAATGTGTTAGGTGTTACAGGTATTATTCCATTAACCGGTGTACCATTACCATTCTTATCATATGGTGGTAGCTTTATGATATGTTTAATTACAGCATTGGGATTTGTACAAAGAGTTAATATTGAAACTAGGTATGAAAAAAATCAGTGATTATATTTCATTTATATAATCACTGATTTTATTATATATTTTACTACTTGCAGCCTTAATTCTATCAGTTCCGTTTTCTAAGGTAACACCATGAAATTCTTGAATCATTTCAATATCATTATCAGCATCACCAATAACATAAATATCTTTCTTTTTAATCTTTAATTTTCTTGATAAGTAACTTATTGATTTAGCTTTTGAAACATTTTTTTTCTTAATACATACAAAGTATATAAAATCATGTAAGTATGATACATAATTATATTCTGGATATTTTTCTTTTAAGTAGTTTATTTTATTAATTATATTTTGATCATAATTATCGATATGAATTACAAAATTTAAACTTGTGATTGTCTTTGTTAAATCAAGTAGATTACTATAACCGTCTAAGTAAGAGATTTGAATTTCTTCATAATTTAAATCTCTTTTTAAATAATCTAATTCACTTATAATATCCTTATTCATATGATATGCTTTTACTAAATTAAAATTATGATCATAGATGATTGATCCATCTGCACAAGATACATAATCAAAAGGGATATTGTTTCTTGTTATTTCTCTTTTAATGGATGGAAGAGCACGACCAGTAGAGATCATTATTATCGTGTCTCTTTTCTTTAATTTTTTAAGGTCTTTAATAGTCTCTTTTATCTCATCATCATTTATATATAATGTATTATCATAATCTGTTACAAATAGTTTCATAAATGCCTCTTTTGCTTATTATACCATAAAAATATCGATTGACAAGGCTTGCAAAATTATGATATTATAGAAAACGTTAGTTTTATAGGAGGATGCATGGACAATTGGTTGAGTATATTAGGGGAATTTAACTTATTCATTGACTTAGATGATGTACTTATTTCATCACATAATGACATGAATAGTGACTTGGCAAAGAGATATCCAAAACTAGACTGGAAGTATTCCGTTCCACTTGCTAAACAAGTAGAAGATTCTCTAAGAGAATTAAAAGGTATACAAAATATGAGGGCTCAAGAAGCTTATTTAGCATTTATTGAACTTCGTCAACGAGTACAAACTTATGGTATGGAATATCGTTTGATGTCAAAAGAATTTGATAGAATCGATGATACTTTTAAAGATTCGTATTATTCTGATGAAGAAAACGAACAATTCCACCGTATTATAAGAACTATTAAAGAGAATTTCATTGCTCGTGAAAGATTCTTAGATTTACGTGATACACAATTGTATCGTGATAATTTAATTAGTGACGGTAGTCACGCTGTTAGATATGAAAATTATTATACGAGAACTAGGTTAGAGGGATCTAGTCTTGATAGTCCTAAACCAGCAGTAGTAGCTCGTATGGTTAAAGATAATTTATTCAAAGGACATATTAAAGTTTTATCTCATTTAAATGGTAAAAATGAAGAGAAAGCAAAACAAGAGTTTATAGATGATTGTTACCCTAATACAGAACTTGTTCCTGTATATTTCCATGAAGATAATAATTATAATCCAGAATTTAGAAGACCTAGATATGCTAAGGCTAAATTCGTTAAAGAATCACTTAAAGAAGATATTACTAAATCAATCTTAATTGATGATAGTATTGAAAATATTTCTAACTGGGTTATGAATGGTGGTATTGGTATCTTATATGATGTCAATAATCGCTTTAAATCTAATGATGATTATTATGTAATTCATAGCTTTGATTATGATGAAATAATGAATGTTATGTATCAAATCGCTGAGAAAGAAAACAAAAAAAGAGGTAAAGTTTACCAATTATAATAGATACTCGCTTGACTTGTCAAAAGATGTCAAGCGAGTTTTTTAGTATTAATAAAGTATACTAAATGTAGTATACTTTTATTAGTAGGAGGAGTTTATGTATTTACTGACCAAAGTTATTTTAGCGATAATGTTAGGTTTTATATCATCAGCCCTTATTGGTTTAATAACAATCCCAGTATTTAAGCATTTTCGTATAGGTCAAAAAACAAGTTCATATACTAGTCATAGTAGTAAAGACGGAACTCCAACTATGGGTGGATTAATCTTTATTATTTCCACATTGTTAGTAACGACATTATTATTAATAACGCATAAGATTGATTTCTCGAATGAGTTAATGATTGTTATGTTTGTCTTTGTTAGTTATGCCGTCATTGGTTTCTTGGATGACTACTTAAGTATTAAAAAAGGAAAGAATGAAGGATTAACGGTTATTCAGAAGTTACTATTACAATTAATAGTAGCAATTATCTTCTTCTATTTATATATGAATAATAATGGACAAACTACTTTAGAGATTGCAACGCTAGGTATTAGGATTGAAATGAAATGGCTATATGGACTATTTATTCTTTTAATCTTAGTAGGTAGTAGTAATGCGGTTAATTTAACTGATGGACTTGACGGTCTTGCATCCGGTTTATCAGCAATTGCCATGATAGCTTTCAGTTTAATAAGTTTAACTGTTGGTTATACAGATATGGGTATTTTTACTTTAATCTTAACAGGAACATTAATTGGTTTCTTAGTATATAATGGATACCCAGCAAAGATCTTTATGGGTGATACCGGAAGTTTAGCACTGGGTGCTGTAATGGGTGCTATTGCGATTATTACCCATCGTGAATTAACATTATTTATTGTTGCATTTGTCTTTGTACTTGAAACATTAAGTGTTATCTTACAAGTATTCTGGTATAAGACATTTAAGAAGAGAGTCTTTTTAATGACACCAATTCATCATCATTTTGAGAAACTTGGATGGCATGAAATAGAAATAGTTAGATTCTTCTGGGTCTTTGGCTTTATCTTTGCCATGGCAGGAATAATCTTTGGTGTATGGATTTAGAGTAACTTAGTTACTCTTTTTTTGGAGGATATATGATTGTTAAAGAAAGAATAGGCGCTTATGGTGTTATTATTAAAGATAATAAAATAGCTCTTGTAATGAAAAAGAATGGTGGCTATAAAGGTAAATATGATTTACCTGGTGGCGGTAATGAACATAATGAGTCTTTAGAAGATACATTAAAAAGAGAAATTAAAGAAGAAATAGGGCGTAATGTTATCAATTATGAACTATTAAATTGTTATACATTTAATATTAAATGGCAAATGGATAATGGAGAATATGAGGACTTACATCATATAGGGATTATTTATAAAGTAGAACTTGATAATTATGATATTTTAAGCATCTCGGAATTAGATACAGATTATTCAAAATGGGTTGATATAAATACAATTACTGAAGATATGGTAACACCATTTACTTGGTATTCTTTAAAGGAATTAAAATTCAAGAAATAAAACTTGAATTTTTTTTATAAAAGAATTATTATATAAATCAATTGGAGATGTTATGGTCAAAGAACAAGATCGAGATCGTTTTCAAAAATTGTTAGTTAAGATTTTTAAACCAACAATTACTTTAGCGGAAGATATAGATTCTTATGAAAATGTTATTCTTGTTGGTAATCTAACTAATAAGTATGATCCTATACTTGTTTCCTTAATAACGAAAAAGCCTCACTTTTTATTAAAAGATGATATGTACTTTTATCGTTATTTAAGTCATCAAGTTTTAGATTTATCTAATAAAGATATTGAAAGTATGCGTATGGCTTTTGTTTCTTTGATTGAAAACAAGAAAGTATGTATCTTTCCTTTTGATGAAGATCTTAAATTAAAAAATGATAATTACTTTAATTTATTATTAAAAGCGAAAGCAACAATTGTTCCATTTGGAATAAGTGGTTCATATAATGTTACTAAGAATAATTTAGTGATTGCTACAGGTCCTAGTTTCGATAGTAGTAATTTTAAATCAGATGAACTAAAAGAAAAATGTGAGATAGAAGTAAGAAAACTAATTAAGTAGTAAGGGGGTAGTTACTATGGATGAAGAGATATTTTCATTATTAAAAAAAGGATATAGTTATAGAGGTATCCAAAATGAATTAAATCTAACTAATAATGAATTATATATGTTCTTATGTAGTCTTAATGAAAAATTAAGAAGTAACTATGCACATACTAAATTCTATAGTGACGGAAGAGTAGAAACTACTAAAGATATGGTTAATGACTATGCTATTATTACAGATGTTAATAGTGATACTTATAACTTTGTTATTATATCTGATACCCACTTTGGATCTTTTGATGATGATATTAGATTACTAGACTTTGTTTATAATTATTGTATTAAACATGGTATTCATAATATCTTTCATAATGGTGATCTTGTTGATGGTAAAGAAGGTAAGACACCTAAGAAATTAAGTTCTATTGAGCAAATAGAATTTGTTATTAATGCTTATCCTCATGATAATGGTATTAAAAATTTTATTACTCTTGGTAATCATGATTTTGATCTAATTTCAGAAGACGTTTCTCTTACTCAAGAAATAATTGATCATCGTGATGATTTAATCCCTATGGGTTATGGTACTAATAAAGTATTTGTTAAAAATAATTATATGCTTTTTGAGCACTTTATTCCGATTAATAAGTATTATGATAATCATAGCCATACATTAATCTTTAAGGGACATTCTCATCGCATGAAATTAAGAGATGATAATAATAACTATTATGTATCAACTCCTGCTTTATCAAAAATTGATTTTAAAGAGAAACATTTACCAGGTTTTCTTGATGTTACAATTAGTTTTCAAAGAGGATACATTGATAATGTTGTAATTAAGAATTTTGGTATTATTAATAATCAACAATATTTATTAAATATTGATCATCTTCGTACGAGAAATAATCTGCCTCCAAAAGATTTGGGCTTGAATGTTGAAAAGTTTGTTAAAATTAAGAAATAACTTTTTCTTACATCAAAAAAATTAATTTGATATAATATAAGTGTAGGGATGGTTTGTATGAGGAGTATTGTACTTGAAAAAGAAATTAAGACCTTGGGATTAAGTAATAGTATTAATAAAAAGTTAAATGATAGTAATATTATCTTAATAAAAGACCTATGGGTTTATAATCGTCAATCTTTAAAAAAGATTGGTTTTACAGATCGTGAAATACAAAGTATTATTATTAAATTACAATTAATTGGCTTAGATTTAAACAAAAGAAAATATTGATAACTAGTTTATCAATTTTTTTATTATATATTGTTTTAAAACGATTAATTTGCTATAATTAGGTTGTTAATAGGAGGATATATGATCGATAGAAATAAATTAAGAACCTTAGTTATCGTTAGTGTCATAATGGTTACTTTGGGTTCGGCAGTTATATCCAAAAAGATAGCAAGAGAGAATGAAGAAAGAGCAGTAGCAGATATTAATGAAAAAGTAGAACATCATATTGATGAAGTTACTGTTAAAGATAAAAAGTTAGTATATAAAGATAATAATGTACCTTATGAGAAATTCATTGTCCTAGATTATGAATATGGTACTAATCGTTATATTGAATATGGTTACTACTGGTTTAATAGTGAGGATGAATATCATACGGCTTTAGATGAACTATGTGATATCGTTATTAAAGATGATAGTAACAATTTAGAAATTCAAACAAAAAGCCCTGTAAAAGAATTTTCATGGGGCAATAATATAATGTATTTAAATAATAAAAAGGGTATTGTAATAATAAAATAGGTGGCGTATGGATAATAAGGCTTTTGTTATAGGAATCATAATATGTTTCTTATTAAGCTGTTCCGTTGGTCTAGAGCGTCAATATCGTCGTAGGTTCATTGGACTTCGAACAACAATACTTGTATCAATCGGTGCATATATGTTTGTTTCGATGTCTTTTATTGTAGCAGGACGTGACGTTGATATAACGAGGATAGCGGCTGGAGTAGTTTCCGGAATAAGCTTCTTAGGAGCGGGTGTAATTGTTAAAGAAGGAAGTAAGATTCAGGGTTTAACAACCGCAGCTACTTTATGGTGTGATGCAGCAATAGGTGTTTTATGTGCTACAGGTGCTTATGTTGAAGCAGCTATTGGTACATTAATAATTCTATTTGTTAACTTAGTATTAAGACCATTTAATTTATATCTTAAGAAGAAAACTTATGATAGTAAATCAAGAGAAACATATGATATTACTTTAAATGTATATTCGGCAGTTGCAGGAACACTTAATAATCATATTAATGGTTTTATTAAGGAACATGCGAAATGTGAAATTGAAGTAGAAAATATACGTTTTGTTAAGAATAAAAATAATAATACTAGTATGGAGATTATTTTATCTTTAAAAACAGTATATGATGAATTTATTGATCAATTGATTACTGAGATTTCTAAATTTGATGGGGTAAGTAAGATTGAATATAAAAAGATTGGTGACTTCCTTGCTTTAGATGAGGAGTTCTAATGAAAAAGATTGTTTTAGTATTTATATGTTTAATCCTTCTTGTTGGTTGTGGTAATTCACTTTATAAAGATACTGAAGAATTAGTTCTTAATACCACTCATGTTGAGACAAAGAATACAATTATTAATCTTGTTAATGAATTATCAATGTTTCCAACAGAGAAAGATGAAAATACTTTAATAACATATATCTTAGTTATTCGTGATCATCGAGAATTATTTAGTGATGAAGAGATAAATGATTTAAAAATCATCTTAGAAAATAGTCAATATTTGTATCGCTTAAATTCACTAGGCTATACTAAAGAAGATATTGAGAAAATAATTAAAGAATTATAAAAAAGAACAGAGCTATTTTTGAGCTTTGTTCTTTTCTATTACATTAATTAAATCATAATGGATAACATCGTTACTTATATCAATTCGCTCTGTTGCGTAATTTTTTAGTTTGTTAATAAAGTCTTCATTTAATTCTTTTTTATCAATAACTTCTTTTGTTTCAAAACTATATATTGTATCTTTAGAACAATCATAAATATAATCTTTAGTAATAAAGTCACCATTAGGGAATGTAACAATATTATCATCTTTTACATTGAAGATATCATATCCTAAAGCATATTCATTTGAGATATTAATCATATTACCGATTGTTGGCATAACATCTAACATACCCATTGGATATTCATATACACCTTGAATTAGATTGCGAACATTTTCATTCTTGCTCCAAATAATTAGTGGTGTACTACGATTATCAATATGACGAGCTTCGTTGTAATCATAATAATTTGGATCATCTTTATCTAATAATTCACCTGTAACAGGATTGTAGTTATAGAAGTAATTATATTGATCACTTGCAATCCTTGGATCATGATCACCATAGAAAACAAAGATTGTATTATTAAATGAATCTGATTTATTAATCATATCAATGAATTCACCTAAGGCAATATCAGCATTATGAGAACTAATAATGTAGTTACCAATTGTACTACCTGTTAAGTAATCAATCTTTTGTTTTTCAACATTACTAGTTTCTTCATTTAATACTTCATATTCTTTAGATAAATCATAAGGTAAATATTTATCTAAGAAGATAAATGGTGAATGATTAGATAGGGTTATTATTGTTCCTGCATAATTAGGATTATTCTTTTCAATATCTTCTAAGTAAGGAATACTTTGTTTAAAGAATTCTTTATCAGTAATACCTAAGTTTAAGAACTCATCATCAGTCCATGTATATTTATCAGCGAAGTAATAATTTTCATATCCTAATTTTGGATGAGCATTATTACGGTTCCACATTGTGAAATCATTACCATGCATACTAAATGTATAATAATCTTTTTTTCTAAGTTCATTTATCATGGAAACATATTTACGATTATAGAAGTTTCCAAATACTGTTCCTGTATTTGATGGAAGTAGAGAAGTTAGAATAGTGAATTCGGTATCACTACTAGTACCCAATGATATTTGTGGATAGAAGTGTTTAAAGTACATTCCCTCACTTGCTAACTTTCTTACTGTTGGTATTGCATATTCACCATTAAACTCTAAATCAAATAAGAATGATTGAACACCTTCCATGTGAACAAAGACAATATTGTATCCTTCAAACATTCCGGTATATTTATTAGATTCATTATGCTTTGTGTTATTCTTATAAAACTCTTGTGTTTCATATAATGCATTATCCATACCAAAGATTGTTGTTACATTACTAGAGATGTATTTAACAACATCCATCGTATGATATAAACATAATCCAAAACGATTAACAACATATGGACGATTCCATTGTTTATATAATCTACTATAATCACTATTAGTTGCCGTAACAAATGCTAGTGTTGATATTAAGAAACTAACACCAACGGTTTTCCAAAATTTCTTTCTTATATATTTTTTACCACGTTTAATTTCAGGTAATTTCTTCTTAATTTTACGATATATTAAATAAAAGATAATAGGAAATAATATATATATAAATTGTAATGGATTTAAATGTTCATAGAAAGCTTCTTTAACAGTCTTAACTTGACCTAAGGAAGATAGTTCTGTTACTGATCCAAAGGATGCATAATAAGTATAATAGATAGCATCTACTACACAAACTACACTATGAAAAACAGATAATATTTCTAAATAGATAAATCTTTTATTATGAGTCTTAAAAAAGAAATTAAAGGAACCCATAATAGATATTAACGCAAAATCTACTAATAAAGGATATAAAGTTAAATATACATTAGTAGTAAATAATCTTATTAAAAACATTTCAGATAAAGATAATAAGATATATATAACAAATGTTTTATTATTATCAGTATATGATTTAATGAATTTAATAAATTGCTTAAAATCTTTTTTGATTAAGTTAAAATATTTCTTCATATATTAACCCCTTTCAACCATAAACATTATATCATATTTTATACGTCAAGTATTATTTTTTATAATAATTATTATTAATAGTATATAAATATAGGTTATAATTATAATAGAGGTAGATATGGAAGATAAAAATAAAAAGAAATTATCAAGTATCATTCCTTTTGTAATAATAGGGGTTATCTTAATTGTAGGATTATTCGTTTTTAATCCATTTAATAATTCAAAAGAAGTAGCCTTTAATAATGATAATATTAGATTAGAGAAAAATCATAGTATTCAATTATCTCTAAAGAAATCTTCTGGAAGTGTTCGTTATAAAAGTAGTGATAGTAGTATTGTATCTGTTAATGCCGTAACCGGTTATGCTAAAGCTTTAAAAGTAGGTACTGTAACCATAACCGCATATATTGAAGATGATAACACTATATATGATGAATGTACTATTGAAGTATATATCGAAGATGATAATACAGTATATATTGATAAAGTTACTTTTAATGAAAATTATATTGAATTATATGTCGGTGATAGTAAAACTATTTTTTATACCATTACCCCTAGTAATGCAACAGAGAAACTTATATGGGGAAGTACTAATCAAGATATTGTATCCATTAAAGATGGTGTGATTAAAGCTAATGGTGAAGGAACAGCAACGATTAAAGCTGTTACTAGTAAAGGTAATATTGCAACATGCAAAGTAGTTGTTAGTAAAAAGAATGAAACACAAACACCAACTAAACCGACACCGCCCAAAGAACCAACAACTCCTAAAGAGCCAACAACACCATCTAAACCACAAATAGAGAAATTAATTATATCAAGTAGCAAGTTAAGTGTATATGTAGGTAAATCTAAAAAAATAGAATATCGTGTTGAACCATCTGATGCAGAGATAAAAAGTGTTAAATGGTCAAGTAGTGATACTAGTATTGCAACTGTTGATAATAATGGAAATGTTAAAGGTATCAAAGAAGGTAGTGCAACAATTACTTTAAGTGTTAATGGTAATATAAATGGTAATGTAACTGTAACTGTTTCAAAAGAAAAAGTAGAAGAACCAAAGGCAACTACTAATGGAAAGATCTGGGGATATACTGATAGTAAAATGGTCAATCCTACAAGAGCAGGAACTAGTTTCTTTACAAACCTTGCTAATAAGGGAGTAGGTAGTATATCAGGTAATGTTTATACATATTCTGGTTATACTTATGATATTTCAAAAAGTAATTTAATTTATGATGGAAGAACATCTTTAATAAGAATATATTATCCACAAGGATTAGATTTAAGTAACGTTAATACTTTTGCTTTCTTAGGCGGAACCGGCGAACAAAATATGAAAGGGATGTTCTCAGCTGCTGATAAAGATACCAGTCTAATTAAATCTAGTGGGATAGTAATATTAGTATCTTCCCCTGGTACATATCGTTATCAAGATGCTATTAATGCTACGAATTTTGTTAAAGCAATTACTAAACAAAAGAGTGGAAAAAAGAATTCAGTTGGTGGATACTCATTAGGTGGTCCAGCAGCAGGTAGTGCGATGATTCATGGTAATTATGATCGTTTATTTATCGTTCATTCGAAAGTTGAATTATCTCATACATCACAGCTTAAGGATAAGAAGATATATGTTTATGCTCCGAAGGGTGACGCTAAAATGGGAGGTTCAACAAGAACAACTCTTACATCATTTAAAAATGATGGTGCAAGAAAGAATCTTACTTTAATTACTAATGATAGTTCAAATATTAGATCATTTAGTGATTATTTCACAATAGTTAATCCAGGTAGCGCTCAAGGATCTGGGCATGGATATGTTAACTTCACTAACGGAAATCTTTTTGCTTTTGCTTGTAGTGATTAAGAAATATTGACTTTAATATACATAAGTGTTAATATTAATTTATTCAAGTTGATGGAAAAGTAGTAAATTATATAGTTTTATAGAGAATCTATGGTTGGTGGAAATAGATAAATGAAGTAATTGAACTTGTTTCTAGATTGAACCGGTTAACCCGTTATCGTAAGAAAGATAATAGAATTCTATTAAGTAGGATGGTACCGCGAATATACGCTCCTATGTAATAGAATTTTTTTTATTTTAGGAGGTATATTATGTACAATCATTTAGAAATTGAAAAGAAATGGCAAGAATATTGGGA
>JAEEGL014968703.1_pt1 | contig 14414 bp, 14 predicted proteins | sample 9134231 | NCBI WGS metagenome assembly JAEEGL01 (sample SAMN16246548, study PRJNA631951) | gut metagenome | biome: gut microbiome; feature: rumen; material: fiber-attached | host: Bos | place: Iran: Karaj | collected 2018-10
CGGCTCTTCGGTCGTCGTGTTGCTGCACGAAGCAAAGGAAAGCAGCATAAGCAGCGCGAGAAGCAGAGTGAAAATACGTTTGATCCTGCGTTTTGACATGGCATGCCTCCTTGATAAATGAACGGATGTTGTGTTGTCGGATTCCTTACTCCCTCTCGATCCGGAACAGCCGGTGCTCCCGGTTTTTCAGCGCGTCGATGAGATCGTAGATCGACGTGAGACGCCGGTTGAGTTCGATCCCCGCGAGGTGCTTCGCGTCCACGCTGTGACAGTCGGAGCCCGCCGTCATCGTGAGATCGTACCCCCGCGCGTATTCCGCCGCCCGGTCGTTCATCGCCTGCGGTTTCGGCGCGTTGATGACCTCCACGGCGTCGACGTGCCGGGGCAGGAGCCGGATGTAGGGGATGTAGTGCGCTTCCATGAAGGGATGCGCATGGATGACGTATCCGCCCGCGCCGCGCACGAGGTTCAGATAGTCGACGATGTCCGTCGATTTGATCTCCGGGTGGAGCGCCGCCCAGTCGTTGTCGAGACCGTAGGTGAGGTAGTCCGTCCCGTAGAAGGAGTATTCCCAGCCGTAAAAGACGTCGAGGCCGATCTCGTCCCCGCGCCGCTTTGCCGCGAGATACCCCTCCTTGAAGCCCGTGAGCCAGTCCTCCCACGGCTGGTTCCGGTCGACGCGCGTGTTGCCCGCCCAGAAGTGATCCGTGACGACGATCCCGGCATAGCCCAGGGATTTGTAGAAATCCGCCATCTCCGCGCCGGTGCTTTTCGCGCACGCGCTGCCCTCGTAGGTGTGCACGTGCAGGTCATACCGATAAGTCCTGTCTGCCATCTTCTGCCTCACTTTCTCGAAATCGCTTCGATGATCCGTCCGTCGACCACCTCGTTGTTGTCGTCCGTGACCTTCGCGAACCCGCGGTAGCTCCACACCGCCCGTCCGATCCCGTGCGAGAGGCAGAGATCGGCGACGTCGCGGTACCAGTTCACCATGGATTCGATGTCCGCGTTCGCGATCACGCCGTATTCGCCGAGGTAGAGCGGCCGCCCGTTCTTCTCGATGAAATCGAACGCGGGCCGCATGACACGTTCGAGGTACGCCTTGTCGACCGTGCCGCCGCGCGCCATGCCGTAGGGGACGGTGTCGCCGTAATACGCGCGGTGGTCGTCGAAGGCGAAGGGATAGGTCACGGGCTTCGTGTAGCTGCGGTTCTGCTCCACCCACGACGCCCGCTGATGCGTGAAGAGGAAGGGCTCGTACATGTGGAAGGTGTACAGGATGCAGGGATCGTCGGACACCGCGAGGTTTTTCAGTTCAAACACCGAGTTCCAGCGGTTCGGCCCGACGATGATCTTTCTCTCCGGCGTGATCGCGTGGATCCGCGCGGCGGTATCCTGCCAGAGTTCGTTCCACGGCCCGGAATCGTCCCAGACGAGCTCGTTCAGAAGCTCAAAGCGGAGATTGTCGCCCTCCGCGGCGTAACGCTTCGCGAAGAACACCCAGATGTCCTCAAACCGCTTCCGGCTCGCGGGACTGGTGAAGAGATCGTTTTTCGCGCCGTTTCCGAAGAAGAAGCCCGGCGCGTGGTGCAGATCCAGGACGAGGTTCAGTCCGGCGTCCTTCGCCCAGCGGATCGCGCTGTCGATGTACCGAAGCCCCTCCTCGCGGTAAACGCCCGGTTCGTCGTCGCGCTCGAAGAGGAAATAGTCGACGGGCAGACGGACGTGGTCGCAGCCCCATGAGGCCATTCTCTGAAAGTCCGGCGCGGTGATGTACGTCGAATGATGTTCTTTTCCCTTGTTCCCGTACTGGGAGATCCAGTGGCCGAGATTGCACCCGGCCATATAGCCGTCAAGTCGTATCATCGTGAAATCCTCCTTGTTCCTTTCGGAGATCCTTTTCCGTTATTCCCCGTATTCCCGGTCGATCCGTTCGGTGTATTCCCGCCATACTTCGGCGAGTGCGGCGAGATCCTCGTCCCGGAACGCGAACCCTCCCGGCAGGGGAGAGATGCAGTAGAGGTCCGGCACGCCCGTTTCCGGCTGATCGAGGAGCCAGCGCATGGTGTCGCGGCGGGTGTTGAAGCCCGCGTTGTCCGTGTCGATCAGGGTGTCCGGGATCGCGATGCGGTACATCTTCGCCCGCATTTCGAGGTCTTCCCTGCAGTTGCGGTTGTCGGGGTTGTAGTCGTGCAGGCGCGCGTGGTCGCAGAGATGGGCGAAATACGGGTGGCAGGGCGAGCAGTTGATGATGGCCTCCGGCTTGATCGATTTCGCCTTGTCGCAGATGTGCTTCATGAACTCGTAGAGGTATTCGACGCCGTATTTGCCGGAGTAGGTTTGGAACTTCCGCCCGATCGGGATCTGGAAGGCGTAGTCGATCTTGATGCCGTCGCAGTCGTAGCATCCCGGCACGGAGGAGAAGATGCGCGTCAGCGCTTCGTCGAGCATCCGGAGGAAGACGGGATGGGACACGTCGACGCGCCGCTCGCCCGCCTCCGTCGTGACGACCGCCTCCTCGGGGAGTCCTTCGGGATCGAAGATCTTGAACCAGAGCATCGTATGGATCCCCTCGGCACGGCGCGCGTCGACGAATCCGCGCAGATCGGGCCACTTCGCGGGATCGGCGATATCGACGCAGTATTCGCTCTGCCACTTGTCGTCGATGATGAGGCAGCGCGGGTGCAGTCCGGCTTTGTGCAGCCGGTCGAGATAGTCGAGATAGACCGGCTCGCAGGCGCCGGAGGTGCCTTTCTCGGGCAGGCCGTTGTCCGCGAACTGCTGGATCCACCCGCAGGCGACGGGTCCGTGCCAGAATTTCGGCACCACGGTCTTTTTCTTCGTCTCGGCGATGCCGGTATGGAAGTAGTACTTCGCATACTTCTTCATCGCGTCGAATTCGTCCTCCGCACCGTAGCCGACGATGGCCGGCGCTTCCCATTCGCCGTCGACCGCGGTGTGGCCGTACTGATCGGTCATGAGCGAGAACCGGCTCTGCCATCCGCTCTGCCGGGGAAGATAGTCGAAGCTGTTGAAATTGTGTTCCCCGCGCCGCGCGACGAGTCCGAGGGCGAGCTGACGGGAGAGGGCGGGGCAGCGGAAGGAATAGCAGAACATCGGCGGGACCATCAGAACGGACCAGCGGTGACAGGGCGTCGACGCCTTGAAATAGTAGTCTTCCTTGTTGTACCACGATTCGCAGGGATTGAACCCGACCTGGAATTCGTACGCGCTTCCGTGACCCGCTTCCGCGGCGTTCCCGGAGAAGTATTCGACGCCGTCCACACGGCCCCGGCCTTTGACGGCGACGCGGTAGGTGAAGCGGAGAGGGCCCGCGCACAGGGTGTAGATCTTCTCGTCCCAGAGCGAGCTTTTCCCGCGCCAGACAAAGACATGCGACGAGCCTTCCTCGCGGGTCTCGGTGAGGACGGGCATCTCGGGCTCCTCGTCGCGCACGGTCCCGTATGCGTCGTTCATGCCGTGGACCGCGGATCTCACGTCGAGGCGGGCGACCTCGCATCCGTCGAGGATCACGCCGAAGGACGCGCCGTCCACGGAGAGGGAATAGGTCAGGTTTTCGATCGTAAACATGGGAGAACTCCTTGCATAAGTGGGAATGATATGGTATAATACCGTTATTACCGAAATTATACCGTATTTTCCGGTCTTTGGAAAGATGCAGATTCACCAAAAGAACCCGCGTCTTTTTGTGTGACCGGACAAAACCGGACAGAACCGGAGGACTGATCCTTTGAAAACCCTATTCCGGAATCTCCGCTCCTACGCGCTCGAATCGGTGCTCGGGCCGCTTTTCAAGCTCCTCGAGGCGATGTTCGAGCTCTTTGTGCCGCTCGTCGTCGCCGATATCGTGGACCGCGGCATCGCGGCGTCGGATCGCGGAGCGGTCGCGCGGGGCTTCGGCATCCTCATCGCGCTCGGCCTCATCGGCATCGTCTGCTCGATCACGGCGCAGTATTTCGCGGCGAAGGCCTCCGTCGGATGCGCGACGAAGCTCCGCCGCAGCCTCTATGAGCATATCGAAGCGCTCTCCTTCTCCGATCTCGACCGCATCGGCATCCCGACGCTCATCACGCGCCTGACCGGGGACCTCAACACAGTCCAGAGCGGTCTGAACCTCGCGCTCAGACTCCTGCTCCGCTCCCCGTTCGTCGTCTTCGGCGCGATGATCATGGCCTTCACGATCGACTCCCGGGCCGCCCTCATCTTCCTCGCCGTGATCGCCGTCCTCGGCGCGGTCGTGACCGTCATCATGCGCGCGTCCGTGCCGGCTTATAAGAAGGTGCAGGCCGAGCTCGACGCGATCACCGGGACGACGCGCGAAAACCTCTCCGGCGCCCGTGTGATCCGCGCCTTCCGGATGGAGGAGGGCGAGCGGGAGAAATTCGCCTCCCACAACGACGCGCTCTACCGCAGACAGCTCTTCGCGGGCCGCATCTCCGCCCTGATGAATCCCCTGACCTTCGTGATCCTCAACGTCGGGATCCTCCTTCTGCTCCGGACCTCCGGCATCCGGGTGAACGAAGGCGGGCTGACGACGGGTCAGACGGTCGCGCTCTACAACTACATGACGCAGATCCTCGTCGAGCTCGTGAAGTTCGCGAATCTGATCATCTCGATCTCGAAGGCCGTTTCCTGCATGAAGCGCGTCGAGGAGGTCCTCGGGACGGAGCCCGGCATGAGCTTCCCGGAAACGGCTCCCGCAGAGGATCCCGACGCGCCGGCGGTGGAATTCAAGGGCGTGAGCCTGCGCTATTCCGCCGGGGACGCGTCCCTCACCGACATGGACTTCTCTATCGAGCGCGGCGAGACCGTCGGCATCATCGGCGGGACGGGCTCCGGCAAGACCTCCCTCGTCAGCCTGATCCCGCGCTTCTACGACGCGACGGAGGGGCAGGTCCTTGTCGACGGCGCCGATGTGCGCGACTATCCGGCGGACGTGCTCAGGCATAAGATCGGCTGCGTCCTCCAGCGCGCGTCGCTCTTCAAGGGCACGATCCGCTCGAATCTCCTCTGGGGAAGCCCGGACGCGGGGGAAGACGCCGTCGGCGAAGCGATCCTCGCGGCGCAGGCGAAGGACGTTATCGCGGCGAAGGAAGACGGCCTCGACTCCGCGGTGGAGCAGGGAGGACGCAACTTCTCCGGCGGGCAGCGGCAGCGGCTCACCATTGCCCGGGCGCTCGTGCGGAGGCCGGAGATCCTGATCTTCGACGACAGCGCGTCGGCGCTCGATTTCGCCACGGACGCGGCGCTCCGCAAGGCGCTCGCCTCCCTCGACTACCGTCCGACGACGATCATCGTCTCCCAGCGCACGTCCTCCATCCGGCACGCGGACAAGATCGTGGTCCTCGACGACGGACGGATCGCCGGGATCGGCCGGCACGCGGATCTTCTGGAAACCTGCCCGGTCTACCGCGAGATCTACGAATCCCAGTACAAGAAGGAGGAAGCGTGACATGGCGGCAAACAAGAAAACACCCGTGCGGCGCGAAACCTGGAAGCGGCTCCTCTCCTATCTTCACGCCTCCCTCCCGCTTTTGGTCCTGACGATCCTCTTCGCCGGCGCGACGGTGGTCCTCTCCCTCTGGATCCCGGTGCTCTGCGGCCGCGCGATCGACTGCATGACCGGCCCGGGGAAGGTGGACTTCGACGGCATCGCCGACTGCCTCGTGAAGATCGGCATCGCAGCGGGGCTGGTCGGGATCCTGCAGTGGGTGATGAATTCCCTGAACAACCGCATCACATACCGCGTGATCTCCGACGTGCGGCGCGACGCGTTCGCGACCCTGACGCACCTGCCGCTCTCCTATATCGATTCCCATCCGCACGGCGGCACGGTCAGCCGGGTCATCGCGGACGTCGATCAGTTCGCGGACGGCCTGCTCCTCGGCTTTACGCAGTTCTTCACCGGGATCGCGACGATCCTCTGCACGCTTTTCTTCATGCTGACGATCCATCCGCTCATCACCCTCGTGGTCGTCGTGCTCACGCCGCTGTCGCTCTTCGTGGCGTCGTTCATCGCGAAGCGGACCTATGACATGTTCCGCCTCCAGTCCGATACCCGCGGCGAGCTCACGGCGCAGATCAACGAGGTCATCGGGAATCAGCAGGTGGTCCGCGCGTTTTCGAAGGAGGCGGACTGCCTCGCCGAATTCGACGGGATCAACGACCGGCTCGAAACATGCTCCCTCCGCGCGATCTTCTTCTCCTCGATCACCAATCCGTCGACCCGGTTCATCAACAACGTCGTCTATGCGGCCGTCGCGCTCACGGGGGCTTTCGCCGTGATCGGCGGCGGGATGACGGTCGGCGGCCTGACGAGCTTCCTCGCCTACGCGAACCAGTACACCAAGCCTTTCAACGAGATCTCCGGCGTCATCACGGAGCTGCAGAACGCCCTTGCCTGCGCGGAGCGGATCTTCTCCCTGATCGACGAGCCGCTCGAGCTGCCGGACAAGCCGGACGCCGCCGATCTCGCGGGATCGGAAGGCCGCGTCACGGCGGAGCACGTCGATTTCTCCTACGTTCCCGACCGCGAGCTCATCCGGGATCTCAACCTGACGGTCGAGCCGGGCGAACGCGTCGCCATCGTCGGACCGACGGGCTGCGGCAAGACCACGATCATCAATCTGCTCATGCGTTTCTATGACGTGAGGGCCGGGGAGATCCGCGTCGACGGGTGCGACATCCGGGACGCCAAGCGCGATTCGCTCCACGGCGTCTACGGCATGGTGCTCCAGGACACGTGGATCATGAAGGGGACCGTCCGCGACAACATCAGAATGGGCAGAGCGGCCACGGAGGACGAGATTGTCGCCGCCGCGAAAGCCGCCCACGCGCACAGCTTCATCCGGCGTCTCCCGAAGGGGTACGACACGGTCATCAGCGACGACGGGGGCGCGCTTTCCGCGGGTCAGCGGCAGCTGCTCTGCATCGCGCGGGTGATGCTCGCGATCCCGCCCATGCTCATCCTCGACGAGGCGACGTCATCCATCGACACGCGCACGGAGCTCAAGATCCAGAACGCGTTCGCGACCCTCATGCGGGGACGGACCAGCTTCATCGTCGCGCACCGTCTGTCCACGATCCGCGAGGCGGACATCATCCTCGTGATGAACGCGGGCCGGATCATCGAAAAGGGCACACACGACGAGCTGCTTGCCGAGGGAGGCTTCTATGCGAAGCTCTGGGGATCCCAGTTCGAAGAGGCCGGGGCCGCGGTCTGAGCGCATCAAAAAACACCGTTCCTCCATGCCGGGGGGAGCGGTGTTCTTCGGATGCGGGGATTCAGGCTTCGTAGACGCTGTCCGGTTCGCCGTCGCCGTCGTTGTCGGAGACGATGGTGTCGATCGCGCCGTTGCCGTCGGTATCGATGTAAACGGAGTCGGACTTGCCGTCGCCGGTCGTGTCGACGAGGTAGGCGTCCACGGTGCCGTCGTCGTCGAGATCCATTTCGTCGAGGACTTCGATCTGCGCCTTGCGCTTCTTCTTCGAGACGATCTCCGCGATGATCACGGTGACAGCTGCGATCGCCACGATCACGGCAAACGCGGCGAGGACGATCGTGATGAGATTCTTCTTCTCGGCAAGCTCGTCGCCGCCGATCTTTTTCAGGATGAGTTCCATATTTGATCTCCTTCTGATGAATTGTCTTTATTTTATCCCATCGACGGCGGAATTACAAGCCCTCCCGCGCCGGGTTTACGATTTGTTTTCAATTCGTTCTTTTTCGCCGCCGATCGACACCCCCTTGCAATCCGGAGCAAAATCGAGTATAATGGAATACGGGAAGAATTTTCGGGGAGGACGAACATGGAGTACAATCCTGCAATCGCCGACATGCGCGCCGGCATGAGCGTCGAAGGCTTTTATATTTTCAAGGAAGGGTCCGTCAAGCTGACGCAGGCGGGAAAGCCCTTCCTCTCCGGCACGCTGGAGGACAAGAGCGGCACGATCGAGCTGAAGAGCTGGGATTATGCGGGGCCGGTCGGCGCGGACGATGCCGGGCACGTCGTGAAGGTCCGCGGCGAGATTGCGGACTACCGCGGCGCGCCGCAGATCACCGTCTCGCGGATCCGGCGGGCGAAGGAGGAGGACGTCTACCGCGTCGCCGATCTCGTTCCGACCGCGCCGATCGACCGGGATGCGGCGATGCGCGAGGTGCGGCGGCTCGTTTCCTCGATCGGGGACGGGGACTACCGCGGGATCGCCGAGTCGGCGCTTGCGGAGCGCGGGGAGGCCTTTGCCGTGATCCCCGCCGCGAAGAGCGTCCACCACGGCTTCGTCGGCGGCCTGCTCATGCACACTTCGTCGATGCTGAAGATCGCGGACTTTCTCGCGGGCCTGTATCCGGAGACCGTGAACCGCGATCTGCTCCTCGCCGGGACCCTGCTGCACGATTTTGCGAAGACGGAGGAGTTCGCGTTCTCCGAGCTCGGACTCGTGACGGACTACACGGCGCGCGGCAAGCTGCTCGGCCATCTCGTGATGGGCGCGGATTCCGTGCGTCGGACGGCGGAGAGGCTCGGCGTCCCGGAGGAGAAGACCATGCTGCTCTGCCACATGATCCTCAGCCACCACGGAGAGCCGGAGTTCGGCGCGGCGGTCAGACCGCGGTTCGCGGAGGCCGATCTCCTCTCGCTCATCGACCTCATCGACAGCCGCATGGAGATCTACCGCGAATCGCTCGACGGGCTCGAGGCAGGCGCGTTCTCGCAGAAGATCTTCGCGCTCGACAAGGATATCTATCGCCATGAATGAAGCGGAGGAAGGAGAGAATAAGATGAAGGACGAGATCGGACGGCTGAAGGAAGCCTTCGACCGGTCGCGGCACGCGGTCTTTTTCGGCGGCGCGGGCATGTCGACGGCCAGCGGGATCCCGGATTTCCGCGGCGCATCCGGACTGTATACGGTGAGCGGGGAGGAGTCGCCCGAGTATCTTCTGAGCGATGAATGCCTCGCGAAGGAGCCGGAGAAATTCTTCGCCTATTACCGGAGCAAGATCCTCTATCCCGGCGCGAAGCCGAATCCCGCCCACCTCGCGCTCGCGGAGCTGGAGAAGAGGGGCAGGCTCCATGCCGTCATCACGCAGAACATCGACGGCCTGCATCAGGCGGCGGGAAGCCGGAAGGTCCTCGAGCTCCACGGATCGTGCGCGCGGTCGTACTGCTCGAAGTGCGGGCGGCCCGTCGAGCGCGATTTCATCGCGGAAACCGAAGGGATCCCGCGGTGCGAGACCTGCGGCGGCGTCGTGCGCCCGGACGTCGTGCTCTACGGCGAATTCCTCCCGCAGGAGGCGTTCGAGGAGGCGAAACGGGAGATCGGCGCGGCGGACTTCCTCCTCGTCGGCGGCTCGTCTCTGACGGTCTATCCGGCGGCGTCCCTCGTCTCGCGGTTCACGCGCGGGGCCGGACGGGGGAGGGATAAAGTCCTCGCGATCGTCAACTTCGACGAGACGCCCTACGACTGCGACGCCGATTTCCTCATCCGGGAATCCGTCGCCGCGGTCCTGCCGCAGCTGCTGTAACGAAAAAGAAAAGGGGCTGTCGCATTCACTCCAAGAAACGGAGAAATGCGGCGGCCGTTCTCTTTCTATAGCGCTTTCGGCGTTCTTTTTCTCCTTTATCGAGGAGAAAAAGAACCAAAAAGAGAAACTCTCTGGAAGTCTTGGGTGTTCCGCACTCTGCGGAGTGCGGGTCAGGGCGCTGCCCCGACACCCTGCCACCTTTTGAAAAAGGCGGCCGAAAACTTTTGCCCTATTTGCGACAACCCCGATTTGTCCGGTGCGCCGGGATCACAGGCTCCCGCGGAACCCGCGCCCGATGATCTCGCTGCTCGTCGTGATGATGATGAACGCCGACGGATCGAGTTCCTTGATCCTGCGCTGAAGCGAGGGCGCTTCGCTGCGGCGGCAGACGGTATGCAGGATGACCTTGTCCTCGTGCGTGAACGCGCCCTGCCCGTATTCGACCGTTGCGCCGTGCCCGAGAGACGTCAGGATGAAGCTGCTGATCTCGTCCGCATACGTCCGCGTGGTGACGACGACGAAGTACTTGCAGACGTTGAGGTTTTCAATGACGCTGTCGACGAGGAACGCCTTCGCGAAGAGGCCCGCGAGGGAGAAGAGGCCCGTTTTCACGTCGAAGACGAAGAACGCGCAGACCGCGATGAGGAAATCGACGCAGAGAAGCGCGGTGCCGACGTTGAGAGAGGTGTATTTCTTCAGGATCAGCGCGACGATGTCCGTGCCTCCCGAGGAAGCCTGCGAATGAAAAATGAGCGCGGAGCCGAAGGCCGTGAGGATCATCGCGTAGGCGAGCTCGAGAAACGGCTGGTCCGTCAGGGGACTGTCGAGCGGCACGAGCCATTCGAGCGCCTGCGTCAGGCCCGAGAAGAGAAGGGAACAGTAGACGGTGCGCACGCCGGTCGATCTGCCGAGAACGGCGAAGCCGAGGATGAGCAGGGCGACGTTGAGGACGCTGATCCACGTGGCGGGCGAATACGGCGTGATTTTGCCGAGCAGGGTGCCGATGCCGCTGACGCCGCCCGTTGAGAATCCGTTCGGGATTTTGAAGAAATAGACGCCGACGGTCATGAGGACGGTGCCGGCCGTCATCATGAGATAGTCCCGGATGCGATGCTGCTTCATGTGATCGGTGAAGTCTCCTTGTATGGGATGCAGAAACAGTGTAGCACAGCATTCCGGAAAAAGCAAGAATGAAATGCACGATTCCGCGCGGTTTTCTCCGGATTCGTCGGAACACACAGAAGAGCGCGGGACGGAGGGCGCAAAATTGATGGAAATAAACGGGGAGAAACACTTGACAACGGAGCGGTTTGGGTGTATAATATCGGAGTACGAATAAGCAGAACATTCTCCGTTCTCACCCTGCTGCATGAGCACGTCAGGGTTCATAAGGCACAAGGTGATTTTGTCGTGCGGGGAAGGTTCTCCGTGCGATTTTTTAACACTTTGGAGGTGCATAGCCATTAGCGCGAAAGAACTTATCATCAATGACGACATCAGAGCAAAGGAAGTACGGATGATCGACGAAAACAACGGTCAGCTCGGCATCATGAGCCTGAACGATGCCAAGACGTACGCCTACGACCGCGGATTCGATCTTGTCATGATCGCTCCGACCGCACAGCCGCCCGTCTGCCGCGCCATGGATTACGGCAAATACCGTTACGAGGCCGACAAGAAGGAGAAGGAAGCGAAGAAGAAGCAGCAGACCGTCGAGGTCAAGGAGGTCCAGCTTTCCTGCCGGATCGACACCCACGATTTCGAGACCAAGGCGAACCGCGCGATCAAATTCCTTCAGGAAGGCAACAAGGTCCGGGTCAGTCTCCGCTTCAAGGGACGCGAGATCGCCCATCAGGAGCTCGGCCGCGAAATGCTCGCAAGATTTGAGGAAGCAGTCCGCGAGGTCGGCACGGTCGACAAAAAGCCCGCGCTCGACGGCAGACAGCTTACGATGTTCATTGTGCCCGTCAAGAATACGGCGAAGTGATCGCGCGTCGGCCGCTCTCCGGGTCGAAAAACGCATTCTGAAACGACAAACAAAACCATCATTCGAAAGGACTCATTACCATGGGAAAGATCAAGACGCATAAAGCCTCTGCGAAGAGATATTCCGTCACCGGAACCGGCAAGGTCAAGGTGTTCCACTCCGACCATCGCCACAACCTCGGTCAGAAGACCCAGAAGAGAAAGAGACACCTCAGAAGCAGCCAGATCCTCAGCCCCGCGATGACTGCCAACGTCAAGAGACTCATCAACAAAGACTGAACGAAGTGACAGAAAGGATATAGAATCATGGCACGTGTAAAGGGCGCGATGATGACGCGCAAAAGAAGAAATAAAGTCTTAAAGGCAGCGAAGGGCTACTGGGGCGCGAAGTCGAAGCACTTCAAGATGGCGAAGCAGGCCGTCATGAAGAGCGGCAACTATGCGTACATCGGCCGCAAGCAGAAGAAGAGAAACTTCCGTTCCCTCTGGATCGCCCGCATTTCCGCGCAGGCCAAGGTCAACGGCATGAACTACTCGACCTTTATGCACGGTCTGAAGCTCGCCGGCGTTGACCTCAACCGCAAGATGCTCGCTGAGATCGCCGTCTCCGACAAGGAAGGGTTCGCTGCTCTCGCCGACACGGCAAAGGCTGCTCTTTAATCTAAGCTCAACGGGGTGTTGCGGCAAGGCACACCCCATTCTTTTTATCCTGTACTCATGGAATTGAATCGCTTTATCGAACAGTTCGGCGCGCAGTACATCACCTCCCGCGCGAATCCGAAAGTCGCCGCTCTCGCAAAGCTCCCGGACAGAAAATACCGGGAAGCCGCGGGTCTTTTTCTGGCGGAAGGCATCAAGCTGACCGCGGAAGCCCTCGCCTCCGGGATCCGGCCCGAGACCGTCTTGTTCGCGGAATCCTTTGCCGTGTCCGACGCCGCCCCCGCACTCGCCGAGAAGACGGCAGCCTGCGGCGCGTCCGTGACGGTGCTGTCCGATTCCGCCTTTGGGAAGATCTCGACCGAGAAGTCCCCCGAGGGCGTCATCGCGGTCCTGCCGACGGGCGGTGAGCTTTGGCGGACGGAAGGCTTTTCGGAGTGGCAGACGGGGAAACGCCTGTTGATGCTCGACGGCATCCGCGACCCCGGAAACCTCGGCACCATCCTGCGCTCGGCGGAAGCCCTCGGGATCGACGGGGTGATCCTCTCCGACTGCGCCGATCTCACGAATCCGAAGACGGTCCGCGCATCGATGGGCGCGCTCTTCCGCCTTCCCGTGTATCTGACCGGGGATGCCGCACTGACGGTCCGTGCGATGCGTTCGCTCGGCAGACGGGTCTTTGCCGCTGCGCTCGGCGGACACACGCTCACCCTCGGCGCGTTTGAGACGGAGGCGTCGGACTGCGTTCTGATCGGCAACGAGGGCCACGGGCTTTCCCCTGCGCTGATCGACGCCTGCGACGCAGCCCTCCGCATCCCGATGCAGGGCAGGACGGAAAGCCTCAACGCAGCGGCTGCCGCAGTCTGCATCCTGTGGGAATATGCCCGGGAACGCCGTTGATCGAAGTTTTCTCACGACAATCCGGAGGAGGATTTGACGATGGATGACGAAAGAATCTATTGGATCTGGCTCGCCGAAGCGCTCGGACAGGGCAGCATGTACGCCGCTCCGCTTCTGAAGCAATTCGGCTCTCCCCGCAAACTCGAAGAAGCGGGTCCCGATGCCGTCATGCCCGATGCGGAGCTCAGGCCCGAAGCGGTCACCGCGATCCGCGCAAAGCTCAGACGGGCCTCGCTGACGGTCGCGGAGGACATCCTCTCCCGCTGTGAATACCGCGGCATCACCGTCCTCACGCCCGCAGATCCCCTCTATCCCGACCCGCTCAGAACCCTGCGCGACCTGCCCCTTGTGCTCTATGTCCTCGGCAAGCTCCCGGACTTCGGCACGCGGATGCGGTGCGCCGTGGTCGGGACGCGCAAGATGTCCGATTACGGACGCCGCATCGCCTACTCGCTCGGCGCGGGTCTGGCATTCGGCGGCGCGGTGGTCGTCAGCGGCATGGCGCTCGGTGCAGACAGCATGGCGCTCATCGGCGCGCTGGATGCGGGCGGCGACGTCGCGGCGGTCCTCGGATCGGGCGTCGACGTGATCTATCCGCGCGAACACACCGAGATCTACCACAAGATCATCGCCCACGGCTCCGTCATCTCGGAATACCCTCCGGGGACGCCTCCGGTCGGCAGTCATTTCCCGGTCCGCAACCGCATCATGAGCGGGCTGTCCGACGCCGCAGTGGTCGTTGAAGCGGGATCGCAGAGCGGTGCGCTCATCACGGCGAAACGCGCGCTCGAACAGGGACGCAAGCTCTTCGCCGTTCCGGGCAAGGTCGGCGATCCCGGCGCGGAAGGGACGAACGATCTCATCCGCGACGGCGCGCTCCCGGCGATCCAGGCCGAGGACATCCTCTCGGAATTCGAGTTCATCTACAAGAGCGTGAGCGTCGACCGCGCGCACCGGCAGCTCCGCGATCTCGACTTTGAGCGGCTCTCCCTCAACGCCATGCAGCGGACCCGGATCGGTGCGAGAGGCGCGCCGGTTTCGGATTCCGTCGGATCGCGGGCAAGGGAAGTAATCCGTGACGCGAAGGCTGCGGCGGACGAGAAATACCGGGAAGCACGCGCGAAACGCGGAGCCCAGGCTCCCGAGACCGCAGTTCCCGGAAAAGCGGAGGAGCCCGTCTCCGAGCCCGTCCGAAAGCCGGAGCGCGATCGGGCAAAAGAAAACGATTTGCCCAAACGTTGAAACAAACTGTAAATTCTCCCGAAAAAGTCATTCCGGCGCAAAAAACTGAGCTGGATATGCTTGATGTGCCTGAACGAAAGGTATA
>JAEEGL015394244.1_pt1 | contig 14414 bp, 12 predicted proteins | sample 9134231 | NCBI WGS metagenome assembly JAEEGL01 (sample SAMN16246548, study PRJNA631951) | gut metagenome | biome: gut microbiome; feature: rumen; material: fiber-attached | host: Bos | place: Iran: Karaj | collected 2018-10
GAAAGCAAGAAGCGGTGAGAGCTCCGGGGACCGGAAAGGCCCTTTCGATCACAAAGGACCGGAAAGGATCCCGCCGGGCGGGCAGCCCCCGGCTGCAAAGCCGGCGGAAAGGATCCTGAAAAACGCGAAGCGGGGGAAGATCCCCCGCTGTTTTTTTTCGGCGGCGCCCGGTGGGAAAGGCTCCTGAAAGCCCTCCCGCGTTGTGTTTTTCTCTCCGGAGGGATATAATGATCCAAAAGCAAGAAAAGCCGCGGACCGAAAAGGTCCGCCGTCATAGACCGGAGGTACGGTATGAAAGGATCGGCTCGGGAGGTCCCGGCGGACGGCACCCTCGCCTACTACAACAGCCACGCCCGGGAGTATATCGAAGCCAGCCTGCGGTGCGATATGAGCCAAGCCGCTCTGCGGTTCGAGGCGCATCTTTTCCCCGGGGCGGAGATCCTGGACCTGGGCTGCGGCGCCGGCCGGGACAGCCGCCGCTTTCTGGACAGGGGATTCGCGGTGACGCCGGTGGACGGGTCGGAGGAGTTCTGCCGCCGGACGGGGGAGTACCTGGGGATCCCCGTGCGCTGCCTGCGGTTCCGGGAACTGGAGTATGACGCCGCCTTTGACGGGATCTGGGCCTGCGCCTCCCTGCTCCACGTGCCGAAAAGCGAGATCGGGGAAGTGATGAGAAAGGCCGCCAAAGCCCTGAGGAGCGGCGGCGCCTTCTACGCCTCTTTTAAATACGGGGAAGGAGAGAGGACCGACGGGGACGGCAGGCGCTTCTCCGACTACACGGAGAAGGATCTCCCCGCCCTGACGGCGCCGGGCCTGACGGTAACGGAACATTGGATCTCCGAGGACATAAGGCCGGACCGGGCCGGGGAGCGGTGGCTCAACGTGATCTGGCGAAAAACGCTCTGAAGCGCGGCCCCCGGGAAAGACCGGCCCCGGGCCTTTTGGAGAAGGACCCGGGGAGCTTTCGCCCGGAGACCGGAACGGGAGGCTCCGGCGCGGATAGCCGGGGGATCGGTTTTCTATTTCGATAGGATATACTGATTTTGAAAAGTCCCGGGGACCGGGCCGGAAAGGACGCGCGGAAATGAGCGGAGACGGCAAATGGGGCGGCGGAGCCGGGGACGATCTGCTGGATTTCCTCATGTTTCTTGAGGTCACGAAAAACGACAAAGAGGACAAAGATAATAAGGGCCAGGGCTGCTATATCGCCACCTGCGTGTACGGCTCCTACGACTGCCCGGAGGTCTGGGTGCTGCGCCGATTCCGGGATCGGGTGCTGAAGTCCTGCCTCCCGGGAAGGGCGCTGGTCCGTTTCTATTACGCCGTCAGTCCCGCTCTGGTGCGGCGCTTCGGCCGGGGGGCCCGGTTTCGGCGCTTCTGGCGGAGCGTTCTGGACGGCGCGGTGGCGCGCCTTCGCAAGAGCGGCTTCTCGGACCTGCCTTACCGGGATTGAGAGGACCGGGTCCGGCCTCCGGGGGAGAACGGGGACGAAACGCGCCAGAAGGGGAAAGGTCCCGCCGGACCCCGGCAGGAGCCGCAGCCTCTCCGCGGGCCTTCTCGGCGCCCGCGCCGGGAAAGAACCGGACCGGGGCGAAGCGGAACGGAGAAGTGAGGATCAGTCGAGTGGGAGTCGGAAGGGGAGTTTCCGTCGTCACGGTATTTCTGCAGGGGCTGCTGAGCTTTTTCTCTCCCTGCGTCTTCCCGCTGATCCCCGTGTATATGGGCCTCCTTTCCGGGGGTGCCGCGGAGCGGGAGGGGGAGGAAGTCCCGACTTTTCACAGGGGGAAAGTGCTGGTCAACACCATTTTCTTCGTGATCGGGGTGAGCTTCGCCTTCTTTCTTCTGGGCCTGGGCATGAGCGCGGCGGGCAGGTTCCTCAGAGGGAACCGCCGGGTCTTCGCCGCGGTGGGAGGGGCCCTGGTGATCCTCTTTGGCCTCTACCAGCTGGAGGTGTTCGGCCTGAGCCCCTTCCTGAGCAGGGAGCGGAGGCTGCCCCTGCGGGTGGAACGGATGCGGATGTCGCCCCTGACGGCGCTGCTGATGGGATTCGTTCTGAGCTTTGCCTGGACGCCCTGCATCGGCCCCGTTCTGTCCGGGGTGCTGCTGATGGCTTCCTCCGCGCCCACCGCGGCGGCGGGGTTTCTGCTGATCGGGGTCTACACTTTGGGATACGTGATCCCCTTTCTTCTTTTGGGGATCTTCACGACTTCGCTGCTGAGCTTTTTCGGCAGGCACGCCGGGGTCCTGCGGTACACGGTGAAGATCGGCGGCGCGCTGATGATCCTCATGGGGATCCTGATGATCACCGGGACGATGGAGGGACTCTCCGGCCGGCTGGCGGGCCTCTCGTCAGGGGAACCGGAGGCTTCCCTTTCCCAGGAGGCGGCCCCGGAGCCGGCCCCGGAGCCGGAGAGCGCCGCCGCTCCAAAAGAGCCCGGAAAGGACCCGCAGGAGCCGGATCTGCTCCCGGCCCCCGGCTTTTCCCTGAAGGACCAGTACGGCAAGACCCATTCCCTGGAGGACTGCCGGGGAAAGATCCTGCTTTTGAATTTCTGGGCTACCTGGTGCCCTCCCTGCCGGTGGGAGCTGCCGCATTTGGAGGAAGTCTACCGGGAGCTGCAGGAGGGGGAAGACCCGGACGTGGTGATCCTGGGCGTGGTCTTCCCGGAGATCGGGGGAGAGGGGAGCCCGGAGAGCGTGGCGGCCTTCCTGGAAGAAAACGGCGTCACCTACCCGACCCTCATGGATACAAAGGGGGAACTGGACGCTCTCTACGGCATCACCGCGTTTCCCACCACCTTCGTGATCACCCCGGAGGGGACGATCCTGGGGTATTATCCCGGCGCCATGACGAAGGAAGTCATAGAGGAGCTGATCGCCCTTGCCCGGGAAGAGTCGGGGCAGGGGTAAAGGCCCCTTCCGACAACGGCCGGCAGGCCGCGCAGCGGATACCGCATGCCAACGCAAAACGGCGCCCCGCCCGAGTTCCTCGGGCGGAGCGCCGTTTTCTCACGCGAAGGCTGCGGCACGATCCTGCGGGGACCGCGGACCGGCGGATCCCGGGGCGCTGCGGCGAAAGCGCGCGGATCACGTCGGGCTTTCCTCGCTTTCCTCCTGTTTTTCCGTCATCATCAGGATGATCTCGCGGTCTGTCTCCCGCATCCCTTCCCGGGCAAGGCGACCGAAGTTGTCGATGGAGTTTTCCACCCCTTTGCGGACCAGGCCGTCGCCGGCGTAAAACTGCTGGCCGTTGCGGAACATATCATAGCCGAAGATACCGGTCTCCACGGCGGTGGCGATCTTGGCGGCGCAGGAGGACTTGGCCCCGTCGCAGACGATGCCGGAGGTGATGGCAAGGGTGTTGACGATGGTGTGGGAGATGACCCGCTCGTCCCCGCCGTACAGGTAGGCGATGCCGCTGCCGGCGCCCGCTCCCGCGCTGACGGCGCCGCAGTAGGCGGAGAGCCGGCCGATGCCGGCCTTCGCCCGCAGCGTGACGAGGTTGGAGATCAGCAGGGCCCGGTAGAGCCGTACCCTGTCGGCGCCCAGGCTCCTGGCGTACTGGATCACGGGCAGGGAAGCGGTCAGCCCCTGGTTCCCGCTGCCCGAGCAGATGACCACCGGCATCTCGCAGCCGTTCATGCGGGCGTCGGAACCGGCGGCGGCGTAAGCTCTGGCCCGGGTGCGCACGTCGTCCCCCGATCGGAGAAGGATCTTGCCGATATTCGCGCCGTAGTCGCCCCGCAGGCCCTCCTCGGCAATGGCGCTGTTGAGTTCGATCTGGGGGTCCAGAATGGGCCGCACGTCCTCCGGGTCGCAGGTGCAGGCAAAGTCGTAGATGTCCTTCACCGTCAGCAGGGAGTAGTCGGGAAGGTCTTCCTGACCCTCGCTTTCCCGGGGATCCTTTTCCGTCAGGACTTTTCCGTCCTTTTCGACGAGCACCACGTTGGTGTGCTCCTCGGAGATCCGCACTTTCGCGGTGGAGGCCCCTCTGCCCACGGTGACGATCATGTCCAGCAGGCTGTCCGAAGCCAGGGGCCGCACCTCCACGGGGGTCTGCTCCATATAGGCGCCCAGGCGGCTTTTTGTCTCCTCCGTGACTTTGGAGATGACCTCCAGCCCGGCGGTCTCGTCGCCGCCCAGAATGCCGATGCAGGCGGCGGCCGCGATCCCCCGTCTGCCGCCGGTGTTGGGCACGACCACGCTTTTCACGTTTTTGATAACGTTTCCGCTGGCTTCCACCAGGACTCTGTCCGGTTCGGCGCCGAGCACGGAGCGGGCGACCGCGGCGCAGTAGGCCACCGCGATGGGTTCCGTGCATCCCATGGCGCAGATGAGTTCCCGCCGCAGGATCTCCAGGTACGTCCGGTATACGAGGCTGTTTCGATCCATGTCGCTCCTCCTTTATTTACGGCGCGCCGCGCCGGTCTGCTCCAGGTATCCGGCCCGTTGTCGGGTCCCTCAGGCGGGGCCCCAGCTTTTCGGGACCTCATCGATCTGAAGTTCCCCGGAGACGGCGCAAACCACCTGGTAGTGGTCCTCGTACACGATCTCCCCGGGCAGGGTGTTGGTGTACACCACGTAAAAGGGATGATGGTACCGCTCCAGCAGCCACATGGCGGGGCGGATCATCTTCATCATTTCCTCAGAGTTTTCGGTCTTGAAGAAGCAGACCACCTTTTCCTGGTTTTTGCACTGGGGAGGCCAGGGCAGATTGTGAGCAAACCAATCGTCGATCTCCCTGAAGAGCCCCGCGTCCTCCTCGTCCATGACGTCCTTGCGGACCAGGTCCCAGCACATGCCGAAGATCCCCTTGGCGTACATCGTGTTTTCGGAAAGTTCCTGGCCCTGGATCCTTACGTATTTGAAGTTCATCGGCTTCATGCGTCCACCTCCGCGAAAACTTTCTTACCGTGTCCCGTCTTCGCGTTTAGGATATCATAACCCGGGGGGAGAATCAACAGGCCTCTTTAGCCCGGGGCAGACCGGCGGGAAGGCGGCCCGGGAAGGGGCGGGGCGTCCCGCAAAAACCGTGAAAGCGCCGCTTTTTTTGCGCGCGGATTGTGTTTTTTTCAAAAACGGAGTATAGTTATCACGGTGGCGCCGAAAGGGCTGCAGCCCGGACGGCGAAAGACGACGGGCCCCGGCGTTCGTCGGCGCGCTCCTTTCCCGAAAAACCGCCGCCGTCTTTTCCCGGCGGCGGAAGGGATGCCCGGGTGATCTCAGAGATACGAACACGAGAATGAAAATATAACGCGGTATGACGCGCGAACGGAGGAACGATCATGACGAAGGACGATATCCGGAGACCTAAAAAGCTTCTGGACATGGGCAGGCGCAAGACCTCCCCCCTGGTGAAGGACCTGCGGCTGTTTCTGCAGAACACCTGGTATCTGGTGATCAGCAACTGGAGGCTGGTGCTCCCCTTCCTGTTCCTGTACTCGATCGTGAACATCTTCTTCACGTCCCAGGTGGTGAATTTCCTGCTCAAGATCGAGTTTCTGGTGACGGGCATGACCTATATCGGGCCGGACAACATTTTTCAGTTTTTCCGATCCCCGGTGACGGCCCTCCTGATCCTCCTGCTTCTGATCATGGTCTGTTTTCTCCACGTGGTGGAGATCTCCTGTATCATGCACGCCTACAGTATGGCGAACATCGGCAAGAAGACCACGCTCCGCGGCATCATCAGCACCGGGATCGTATCCGGGCTGCGGGCCTTCATGCCGAAAAACTGGCTGATGCTGCCCATGCTGCTGGTGCTGGTGCCGCTGACGGGCTTCTTCTCTCTCTCCTTCGTGTCCGTACAGGCGGTCATTCCGGGCTTCGTGCGGGAATTCATCTATGCCAATACTCTTTACCGCAATCTGTATCGGGTCTTGTACCTGATCCTGCTTTTGATCGAGATCACCTATATCTTCGCCATGAACTACCATCTCCTCAGCGACGACAGCTACCCCAAGGCCTGCAGGGATAGCCGCAGGCTCATCCACGGGCGGTACGGCTTTACCATTCTGGCCCTCATTACGGTGGCGGTCCTGTTCTCCGTCCTCGTCACGGCGGTCTCCGCCACCCTTTCCTCCGCCGCCATCAAGGTGCTTTCCCGTTTCTCCTCCTCGATCTCTTCGTCGGACGTCTCGCAGCTGGCCGGCTGGATCCTCAGCCTGAACAGCTTCCTGGCGGCCCTTCTGGCCCCCGCCGTCAACATCGCCGCCCTGACGTCGCTGTTCTTTCGATATATCGAGGATAAGGACATGCTGGCTACTCTCTCCCGGGACGCTTTCCACGACCAGTTCCTCAGTCCCCGTCAGCTGGTTGCCCTGTGTATGGTCCCGGTGTTTCTGGTAGGCTTCAATCTTGTTATGGACAGAGACAGGCCCCGCCTTCCGACGCCGGAGGTGCTCCCGGTGCCGCAGATCCTGGCCCACCGGGGGGACTCCGTCAACGCCCCGGAAAACACCATGCCCGCCTTTGAGATCGCGGCTCTGGAACACGTGGACTGGATCGAGCTGGACGTCCACGAGACGAAGGACGGCGTCATCGTGGTCTGCCACGACGACGACCTCACCCGGGTCAGCGGGCAAAAGGTGTTCGTTCACGACCTCACCTACGAGGAGACCCAACAGCTGGACGTGGGCTCCTGGTTCTCCGACAAATTCAGTTACGTCCGCCTCTCCACCCTGGAAGAGGTGTTCGCGCTCCTCAAGGACAGCGGCACCAAGGTGGTCGTGGAGATCAAGCCCACCACGGTCAAAACGAACGTGGAGGAAAACACGCTGAAGGTCATCAACGAGTGCGGCATGCGGGACCAGTCCATCGTGATCTCCACCGACGCCGAGATCCTGAAACGGGTCAGGGAACTGGATCCCGACATCACCACCGCCTACTGCATGTTCGTAGCCTGGGAGAAAGTCACGGATATTCCCTTCTCCGACTGGTTCGTGATCGAGATGGAGAACGTCGATAAGGATCTGGTGGATTTCGTCCACGCGGCCGGGAGCAAGATCTTCGTCTGGACGATCAACGACCCGGATGGCGTCCAGTACCTGGTGGACTGCGGCGTGGACGGCATCCTGACCGACGACCCCAACATGATCAAGGAAGCTCTGGAAAGGGCGAAGTACGACACGGGCCCCAGGCAGCTGCTGCGGACCTATCTGACCGGTATGAAGTGGTATTGACGCGGTTTTCCTTGACCCCGGCGCTTCTTTCCGGCGTCTTGGCGGATCGGTGAAAACCCTTGACTTTGACGCTTCGATACCGCATAATCTATTGTGTGCGCGCGGCGGCTTTTTCCCCTCTTTAGGAGACCTTTGCCGCCGCCGAAAAACCCCTTTAGGAGATGCATTCCCCGCTATGGATTTTGAACCCGTCAATCTGACGCAGAAGGAGCGGATCGACGCTCTCACGTCCCGGTACGGGGAGGGCTCCTGCCAGCACTCCTTCGTTTCCATGTACGCCCTTCGGGAAAAGTACGGGGACGGGGTCTGTCTTGACGGCGGCTGCCTGTTCGTGCGCCGGGAGAATCTCTGCGGAGACGGGCTGAGCGTTTATCTGGCACCTATGGGCGCCGGGAGCTTTTCTGAAAGCGTGGAGCGGCTTCTGGAGGACGCCCGGCAGCGGGGGACCCGCCTGCGCTTTTTTACCCTGACGGAAAAAAACGCCCGGGCGCTGGCAAAGGCGTTTCCCGGCCGTTTTCGCTATGAGAGGGAACGGGACTACGCCGAATATTTTTTCCGCCGGGATCGTCTGGCGGAGATGTCCGGCCCGGCCCTCTCCAAAAAGAGGTCCAACCTGCGCCGGTTTTACAAAAACTGTCCCGGGGAGCCGGAAGCCCGGCCCCTGACGCCTGCCCTGGTGCCGGAGATCCTAACCTATCTGGAGGACTGGATCGCCCTCAACGCCGAGGATCACGACCGGTCGGCCATGCTGCGGGAAAGGGCGAGCATCACCGCGCAGCTGTCCAACTTTGAAACCTTTCGCCTGCGGGGGACCGCCGTCTACATCGGCGGCAGTCTTCGCGGTTTCGTTTACGGGACCCCTCTTTCCGATCAGGTCTTCGACGGCCTGGTGATGAAGGGGGACAGGAACGTGACCCAGATGGGCGTTTACCTGTACCAGCAGGCGGCCCTCTGCTGCGGCCGCCCCTTCCTCAACGCGGAGGAGGACCTGGGCTTCCCGGGTCTTCGGGAAAGCAAGCTTTCCTACAGGCCGGAGTTCCTTCTGGAAAAATTCGTCGTCACCGAGGTTTAGTACATGAACAAACTGGAAGCCAACGCTTCTCTTCTGATCATCACCTTTTTTGCCGCTATCCAGTACGCCTTTCTTACCGGCGTGCCGGAGGGCGTCTCCCAGTTCGCCTTCCTCAGCGTCACCAATCTGGTGGGCTTTCTCATTATGCTGATGGTCTTCGTCGGAGAACTGTTCCGCCTGGATCTCCGGCAGGTCAAGCAGTCCGTGCTGCTCTCCTTGGAACTTCTGGGAGCCAACGCCCTGATGCTTCTGGGTTCCGCCCGGGCGGGGGCCACCGTGATCTCCAGCGTCACTTCCGCCTATTTCGTCCTGATCCCCGTCTTCGCTTTCCTGCTGTTTCGGGAGAAGCCGGACGCCAGGACCTTCCCCGGCATCGCCCTGGTGCTGCTGGGGCTGTTCCTCATGATGAACGCGGACGTGAAGGCGCTTTTGTCCCCCGGGGTGCCCTATCTCCTGGGGGCGGACGTTTTCATCGCCCTGTACTTTATCACCCTTTCCCGTTTCGCGGTGTCCTCCAACCCCTCCGTCATCGCCATGGGCCAGATGTTTTTCTCTTTCCTTTTCGCCCTTCTTCTGTGGCTGGGGGAGAGCGCGGTGCGGCACACCGTCCCCTCCCTGCCGACGGACCCCGCCTTCTGGGCGGCGGTGATCTTTATCAGCTTTTTTATCCGGGGACTCTACGGCATCGTGCAGATCTACGCCATGCGGTACGTCTCGGCCCTGAACGCGGCGCTGATCTTTTCCTCGGAGATCGTCATCACTCTGATGATGAGCCCGCTGATGAGCTTCCTCTTCGGCATGCCCCGGGAGGTCATCACGCCCCTGAAGGTGCTGGGAGCGGTGGTGATGGTGGCCGGGATCCTGCTGGCGGATTCCTCCGTCTTCTCGGTGGTGGAGGCCAGCCTGCGGAGCCGGAAGAACTGGGCCCTCACCCTGGGCACGATCCTGGTCTCCGCCCTTTTCTATTTCAGCTTTGACCTGATGGTGCAGGCGACGGGATTTCTTCGCTTCGGCCCCATCGTGGGGCTCAAGAACTTCCTCCCCGTCACCATGAGCCTGTTCTGGGGCCCCTTGAGCGCGGTGGGCTGCTGCCTGGGCTGTGTGGCGGTAGGGAACCTGCTGGGCAATTCCCTGGCCTGGATCACCGCGGAATGCTGCTGCACCCTGCTGATCGGCGTGGGCATGTGGCTGCTCTGGCCGGTGTTCTCCAAAAAGCCCGTCCTGCGTCTCAAGACCCCCAGGGAGTATATCACCTACCTGGTTTTGCTGGGAGCCCTCTCCCTGCTGGGAGGCTTCTCATCCGTGGCGTTTCTGGGGCAGGGGGTCTTTTGGAACGTCAGCTGCGCCTACTTCTTCCTGGGGGCTTTCGTGGGCATCCCCGTCAACGTGCTGCTGTCCAGCCTGCTGCGGGTGCAGGGCCCGGGACGCGCGGGGGCGTCAGCCTGCGACCTGCGGTGCGTCCTGGAAAACGGAGCCGCGGATCTGGCGGGGGCAAACGAGCAGATCGAGGAGTTCTGCCTGTCGAAGAAGATCGGCATGAAAAAGATCTTTGAAGTGGAGAACTGCGTGGAGGAACTGGTCATCCGTATCGTAAAAGCGCTTCCGGAGAGTCCCATCGAGATCTGCGCGGACTTCGGGGATACGGTATCTCTGCGCATCACTTACGAAGGAGAACGGTACAACCCCTTCCGGCGCGGGAAGGACGAGGACGAGACGGATATCGCGGGCCTCAGTCTTCTCCGCCACCGGGCGCTGAGGGCCTCCTTCGGTTATCGGAACGCTCAGCGGGAAAACAAGGTACACGTCGTCATCTGACAATTCAGGGACCGGGGGGCAATCTATGGAACAGAAAAAGAGAAAACCCATCCAGCGGCAGATCAGGATCATCGTCATCAGCACCTGCATTCTGGCGGTGTTGGCCTCCGCGCTCGTGGGGCTCAGCAATATGCTGCGCATCCGCGCCATCGCGGAGAACGCCCTGCAAAGCAGCACCGTGCAGAATATGGACAATCTTGCCAAGAGCAAGGCGGAGCTTGCCGACGCCCGCCTGGAGACTTTCCGGGGGACCGCGGGACATCTGGCGGATTATATCAGCGGCCTCTACGCCGATCCCGACCGGTATACCCGCAGGGAGATCCTGCCTCCCAGCAGCGCCGCCGCGGGTCAGTACGTCATGCAGAGAGGCTTCGTTTCCGAGGAGATCTCTCTGGAGGACGTCTCCGACGAGCTGGGGCTGCTGAGCAACGCGGAGCAGATCTTCCGCCCGGTGATCATGGGATTTGACGGCACGGTCACCACCATCTATCTGGGCACGGAAAGCGGCGTGATGATCTCCTACGACGCCTCCTCGGAGGTGGCCGGCAACGAGGAAGGGAGCGAGATCTATTTCAATTACCGGGAACGCCCCTGGTATGAGGAGACTATCGCTCAGGACGGCGCCCTGTTTACCCCGGTGTATACCGACGAGTACGGCCGGGGGCTCATGATCAGCGTGGCGGCCCCCTTCAAAAACGGAGAGGGCAGGAACCACGGCGTTGTGTGCATGGATATCCTGATCACCGACCTGTACCAGCAGGTGGTGAGCCTGGACCTGGGGGAGAGCGCCTACGCCTTTCTGGTGGACAGCGAGGGCAGCATGATCGCCCCCGGGGGAGAGAACCTCACCGTTTACGACAACAGCGAACTGGACGACGCGGTCCGCGGAGCCGTCCTGAACGGGGAGAGCGGCGTGACGCAGGCTTCCACCGGCGTCTACTTTGCCTACGCCCCGGTCAAGGAAGTGTCCTGGTCTTTCTGCATCCGCATCCCGCAGTCCATGATCATGGAACCGATGAGGCAGATCGAAGCGCGGACCGCCCGGTCCATCCAGGGCTTCCTGCTGGTCGTCGCGGCCGTGATCCTGCTGGTCACCCTGGTGGTCCGGCAGTACTCCACCGCCCTGACCCGTCCCCTCATCGCGCTGGGGGAGGACGCCAAGGCCATCAGCGGCGGCAACTTCGATCACCGGGCCACGGGCTACGAGAACGATGAGATCGGCGATCTCGCCGAAAACTTCAACGAGATGGCCGCCGCCCTGGGACAGTACATCCGGGATCTTACCCACGTGACGGCGGAGAAGGAACGCATCGGCGCGGAACTGAACATCGCCACCCAGATCCAGGCGGATATGCTTCCCCGGATCTTCCCGCCCTTCCCGGATCGCAACGAGTTCGATCTTTACGCCTCCATGCAGCCTGCCAAGGAGGTGGGCGGAGACTTCTACGATTTCTTCCTGGTGGATGAGGACCACATCTGCCTGGTGATGGCGGACGTTTCCGGCAAGGGCGTCCCGGCGGCCCTCTTCATGGTGATCGCCAAGACCCTGATCAAGAACCGCGCCCAGCTGGGCGAGAGCCCCTCCGAGATCCTCGCCAGGGTGAACGACCAGCTCTGCGAGGGCAACGAGGCGGAGCTCTTCGTCACCGTGTGGCTGGCGGTCATCCAGATCTCCACCGGCAAGGGCCTTGCCGCCAACGCGGGCCACGAGCACCCGGTCCTGCGCCGGGCCGACGGCCGGTACGAGCTGATCGAGTACCGGCATTCTCCCGCCGTGGCCGCCATGGAGGGCATTCCTTTCCGGGAGCACTCCTTTGAGATGCGTCCCGGGGACAGCCTGTTCGTCTACACCGACGGCGTGCCGGAGGCCACCGACGCCCAAAACCGGCTGTACGGCACCGAGCGCATGCTGGCGGCTTTGAACCGGGATCCGGACGCCCCGCCCAGGAGCCAGATCGAAAGCCTGCGGAAGGATATCGACGGATTCGTGATGGACGCGCCGCAGTTTGACGATATCACCATGCTGGCCTTTTATTACCGGGGCAAGGGGGAAGAGCCCGGGCCCGGCACTGTGAAAAACGAGGGGAGCGAGGACCGTGGATAACGTGGAAGAACTGACCCTGGAGGCCAGGGTAGAGAACCTGGACCGCGTGCTGTCCTTTGTGGACGGCTTTCTGGAGCGGCTGGACTGTCCTATGAGAAAGCAGATGCAGATCGACGTGGCGGTGGAAGAACTGTTCGTGAACATCGCCCACTACGCCTACAAGGAAGGGACCGGCAGCGCCACCATCCGGGTGGGGTCCGAGATCCCCGGGGAAGGCGCCGCGCCTGTGGCGGCGATCACTTTCGTGGACAGAGGCGTGCCCTACGATCCTCTTAAGAAGGAAGATCCGGACGTGACCCTCCCCGCGGAGAAGCGGGCCATCGGGGGCCTGGGGATCTATATGGTCAAAAAGAGCATGGACGAGGTGTCCTACGAGTACCTGGACGGTCAGAACGTGCTGACCATCCGGAAAAAACTGGGCTGAGCGGAACCCGCCGGCGAATAGGGAGGATTTGAATGGATCTCTTCGATGAAGCCATACGTTTCGCTGTGGAAAAGCACAGCGGGACGATGAGAAAGCGTGAGAACACGCCCTACATCCTGCACCCCATGGAGGTGGCGGCCATCGCGGCCACCATGACCCCGGATCCGGAGGTCCTCGCGGCCGCCATGCTCCACGACACGGTGGAGGATACGGGCGCGAGCCTGGAGGAGATCGAAGAACGTTTCGGTCCCCGGGTGGCGGCGCTGGTAGCCGCGGAAACGGAGGACAAGCGCCCGGATGAGGATCCGGCGGAAACCTGGCGGATCCGCAAGGAGGAATCCCTGGCGGTCCTGAAAAACACCACCGATCCCGGCGCCAGGATGCTTTGGCTGGGGGACAAGCTTTCCAATATGCGGGCCTTCCATCGCGCCTGGCTGGCGGACGGGGACGCCATCTGGGAAAGCTTCAATCAGAAGGATCCGGCTCAGCAGGCCTGGTACTACCGTTCGGCGGAAGAACTGCTTTCGGAGCTGTCGGAACACGCGGCCTGGAAGGAACTGCATTTTCTCATCGGGATCGTCTTCAAGGGAGTGAATTAAAAATGGGAAACGTGAAAAGCACCCTTCTCAACGACGGGCTGGTCATTTATCTGGAGGGCCGCGTCGACTCTACCAACGCGCCGGAGGTCGAAAAGGCCGTGGCGGAGGCCCGGGCTCCGTATATGGAAAAGCCGGTCACCGTGGACTGCGAAAAGCTGGAGTACATTTCCAGCGCCGGTCTGCGGGTGCTGCTGCGCCTGAGAAAGAGCACCCCGGAGCTGAAGATCGTCAACGTTTCCCGGGAAGTCTACGAGATCTTTGAGATGACGGGCTTTACCGATCTGATGGAGATCCACAAGGCCTTTCGGGTGATCTCCGTGGAGGGCTGCGAGGTCATCGGCGAGGGCGCCAACGGCAAGGTGTACCGCATCGACCGGGACACCATCATGAAGGTCTACCTCAATCCGGACGCCCTGCCGGAGATCCGGCGGGAGACGGAACTGGCCCGCACGGCGTTCAAGCTGGGCGTGCCCACGGCCATCCCCTACGACGTGGTGCGGGTGGCCGGCGGCGGCTACGGCTCGGTCTTTGAGCTGCTCAATGCCGACAGCTTCGCCAAGCTCCTCAGCAGCGGTGAAAAGACCGTGGACGAGATCGCCCGGATGAGTATCGACCTGCTGAAGATCATCCACGGCACCGTGGTGCCGCCGGACTCCATGCCCGATATGCGGGCTGTGGCCCTGGATTGGGTGGAGTTCCTGGAGGATCATCTGCCGCGGGAGCTGTACGAAAAGCTCCATTCCCTCGTCGAAGCCGTCCCCGAGGACGATCACATGATGCACGGCGATTACCACATCAAGAACGTGATGCTGCAGGACGGGGAAAGCCTGCTGATCGATATGGACACCCTCTGCCACGGGCATCCGGTGTTCGAGCTGGCCAGCATGTACAACGCCTACTGCGGCTTCAGCGAGCTGGATCCCTCGATCCTGCTCGCCTTCCTGGGGATCACCCGGGAGACCGGCCGGGAGCTGTGGGAGAAGAGCCTGCGGCTGTATCTGGACGGAAGAAGCGAGGAGGAGATCCGTCAGGTCTCCGAGAAGGCCCAGATCCTGGGCTATACCCGCCTGATGCGCCGCACCATCCGCAGAGGAGGCAAGGAGACGCCCCAGGGAAGGGCGGAGATCGCCAACTGCTTCCGCCACCTGTCGGAGCTGCTGCCCCGCACGGACAGCCTGCTGTTTTAAGGGCCTCCGCCCTCCGCAGTCATAAAAAAGAA
>JAEEGL017221820.1_pt1 | contig 14414 bp, 13 predicted proteins | sample 9134231 | NCBI WGS metagenome assembly JAEEGL01 (sample SAMN16246548, study PRJNA631951) | gut metagenome | biome: gut microbiome; feature: rumen; material: fiber-attached | host: Bos | place: Iran: Karaj | collected 2018-10
ATCCGTTATATTATAATAATGACTTTATTAAGCTCTCCAATGAAAAAACATCATCTTCTCTCAAAAGAATACTCTCTAAGTTCAAATTAAAATCATTTATCAATCTAGAAACTTCGTCCTTCGGAAAGGGAAGCCTCAAAACACAAACTTCATTTGATTCAGCATCAATAACAAATATATCCCCATTAATTCTTGACTGAACATAAATCTGTTGTCTTTCTACAAATATCCACTGGAACTGATAATACACGTCAACGGGATATCTAGTATCTGTTGATAAGAACGGCAATTCTGTTTTGATGATTGTTCCATTATCATCCAGGTATAATTCCCTACCCTTCCAGGAAAAATAATAATTTTTATTACACAAACATACGGGTTTTAGCAAAGTATTCTCTTTCTCTGTAATATAGTCTTTATCCTTTATTTCTAACACAGATTCATTTTTCCAAACAACAATTTCTCTTTCTATAGTAGTAAATACAACACGATCTTCATTGCCCGCCACAGACCATATCGAAGCTTTAGTTTCCAAGCTATGTAAGACTGCATCACTTGACTTAAGATCAAATATAATAAATTTATTTGAATTAGCTATAGGAATATAGAGAGTATCCTTTACTCTACAATATTCCGTCGTAAAAATCGAAGAAGCAATATCTACTCCATGGTTTCTTAAACACTCCAACAACTTCATATCAATACGGCGAATTGAACCACTGACCCAAGAATACTCAAATACATGATTTGAATAACTATCAATAAAAATAAGATTATCCCCCACGTTTTCAACAATATCATATCTTTCCTTCTTGCCGTCTTTCAAACATCTATCATAATTCAATTCCTGAAAGGTTTCATTGCTAAGATTAAAAACATAAATGCCATACCCATAAAGCGGAAACAAAATCAGTTTTCCAGCATGCGCCACAACATTGAAATGACCCCAGGATACCATCTTGCCGGGAATCATATATTTGTTTAATAACACAGTACCTGCTTCATCATACTTCAACAGCATATTATAATCCAAAGAAATCAGCCACATAGCGCCATCAAATATAACCGGTTTCCCACATACAAGAAGAGTTGAATTAAATTTTTCTAAAACTGTATTGATCATTTTTCACCCACCTACAATTTCTAATTCACATTTGTTCTGCTGGTGTAATCGGATATTTATTCGCCTCCTTACCACGACAATGCTGACACATTTCAACATATCCTTTTTTTAGAAACCCCAGCGTATATTCTAAATATTCATATTTACCCTTTGTATCACTGTTTTTTACTTTAACTAGATCTATATAATCATCAGAACCTATATTATACCCCATATTCTCTGATATACTCCTTCCCATCATACAATAATACAACCGATTATATCTCAATTCTCTACAAGGGGTTTTGCAGTTCTCAAACACTCGTTTTAATGTCTCCCCATCAGTTCCTCTGTCAATCAAATCAAATCCAAAATCAACCCATTCAACCTTTTCCATATTGAAATTTACTTTGTTTTGATTTAAAACAGTTGAAAAATTATCATACCTGTTCTTTAAACTATCAATCGTACTAGAATAATCAGACACTCTAAATATGACACTATACTCTCTACAGGCCTTTAATAATCTGTCATTTGGAATGATTGTTCCATTTGTCGTTATTGATAATATGCCTATTCTGTTTCTATACCGATTTCCCAAGTATTCTACAACACTAGCCAAATCATTATATAGGAGTGGTTCACCCCCCAGTAGCACAAATTCCTCTATATAATCAACTATTTCAAAGAATACATCAATACCTGACAGGACTTCTTCCACTTTCAAATCTGGCGTGTTCATATCTACAAGATTACATGCATGTGCACATTTCTTGCATTTCAACGTACACCTTTCTGTTAAAGAAATCTGAACTACTCTAACAACAAGTTTCCCTCTCTTTTTCCAACAATACTCCGAAACAACAGAATCCATAAATAAATCATAAGTAACAATCAACTCTCTTCTAACTTGTGGAATAGTCGTCATAATTTGCTGAATAATCTGTTCCTCATTACTTATTTTTCTAACACATAAAACAATTAATTCATTAGAATAAATATTTTTAAAATCCTCAACCGAATATATAGTTTTACCCATCAGATGACTATTTCTTTTTTGTGGATCGTTATCTATAAAACCAATAACATTTATATTATTGCTACTCAAAAAAGTAAGCATCCTCTCCCCAAAAACTGAAGCTCCAAAGAGCCATACTCCGTTGTCTATTGATCTATACACATTTTCATTCTTTTCCAAAAGCCTATCTAAACTATCGTATGACATAAAATTCCTCCTAAAATGGAACGAAAAATATCAATCAATACTGTCTTTAATATAAAGAAAATCTTCTTTCATTCCTTCTTTGACAAATCTAGTTATGAGATCAACTGTATCTGTTATACATTCTTTCAGATTAATATGCGGACCAGATGGCCAATCTAAATATCCCTTAACAAGTGTTTTAGATATTGCCTCAAAATACTTTTCGACGTTTTTTTCTGATATTTTAAAGTTCTCTTCTGTAATCATCGTCAAAACTCGTTCAATCTCACCCTCATCATGCACTCTAAACACCCCCGGTGCCCCACACATATAATGATCAGCAAATGTTATAGCCGGTTTCCCCTTTATGATACTCTCTTGAAGGCATGTTCCCGTTTCACTTGCTACTGCAACTGCTTTATTAATCAGTTTGGATGAGTCCTCTGAGGACTTCACACAAAAAACACCCTTTATAGATTTTAATTCCTGATAGTATCTTTTTGCTCTACTTTCTTCAATCCAATGTTCCTTAACAAGAACATTAATCCCTCTTTTTTGAGCTGCATGGGCCAACATTCTTATGGCATTGATCTGATTCCAAAATACTCCTCCCCTTGGTAGAACAGATGATTCTGGAAAATACTGCAATGCGTAAAATATAAATTTACCACTAAGATCAATCTTTCTACTGGCCACTCTTCTATCATAATAATCCTGATCTCCATAATTAAGTCTTTTCACCAAAAATCTCATCAATAATTCAATGTTATGATGCATGCGAATATTATATTCTTTTTCATCAGATCTCAAATTATGAATCATAGAAAAAACATTGTCTGAATTAAAAACCCTTTTAACCAATGGTTTATAATACAGTCTATTAACCCATTTTATTTGCTCTTTTAACACCTCAGTTTTTTTTGATTTCGAAGTAAATTCATTACTGTTTAATACCTTATCATAGTATTCCCTAACATATCGGTCCATTCCATTATATTTCCCCTCAACAAAACAAACCATAGTGTTTTTACCCAAAGTATCAAGCGAGGTACCAACTTCATTGAAACCAGGAATATTAGCAACTGTTTCAATCAAAACCGGAATTCTTTTTATCTTTCCAAGTGCGTAAATTACATACTCCCACGCGCAGTGCGGAGTTGTCGTCAGAAAAATGAAGTCTATTTTATCATCATCCAATATTTTATTCCAAAACTTAACATGAAGCATATATTCATATTCCATTTCATCATAATACAATAAATGCATATGATGGTTCCTACAAGTCATATTCAAAGCAACGGCTTTGTACTTCTCCATTTCTCTTAAAATAGTCTCCGGGACCTCTGGAAGTTCATCTACATCACAAATCCTAAAGTACGAACAAGCATACCCATACTTTGCATGTATTTCATGATAAATATCAGACGGATAATCATCTTTTTCATCAAGAGGCTGTGTTATTACAGTACACTTTTCAAAAATGCCCTTTTTATAAAGTTTCTTTAAAATTCTTGATTGATAACCGTTTTTAGAAGCACATGCCCTATAAAGAATATTCATTTTCTTCACTCCTTGAACACCAATAATAGTACTCTCTCACATATTCTTCAAATGTCATTTTTTCAACAAGTTTTTTGTCAGATTGCTCTCTTAAATACTTCTTTTGATATTTTAATCCAAGTATTTCTTTGACACATGGATAAATCGGATCCTCATATTCGTCCAATTCATAAATCATCTTAAAATCTTTCAAATCATCTTCTATCCCTATATATTTCAACAGATTCCTAGACATTTTTTTGATTACATTATTTGAAGGATGACCAAAATCATTAAACATCTGTTTATTCTTGTATTCGTTCATAATATAATCTGCAATCTGTATATCCCATCTTTTTTCCCTGTCTCGTATTTTTTCAATGTATTTATCAAACATAAAAAGAATCTTTTCTCTATCAATTAGATCGATTCGATTTACTCTTTCAACAACCTCATTAATTGATTTATCCAACATGCCATCAAGAACGTAATCTCCGTGTACAAAAAGTCCTCTTTCATCACCTTTAAATGGGGGATTATTCTTGTTAATAAAGTGAGGTGATGCTTCAAATAAATAATTTTGAGGAAAAAAGCCATATCCTAATTCATACAGATTAGGAATTTGAACACAATCACACTTGGCCGGAAGAAAATCCCTAAGCCTGTCAGTTCCAAATTCCTCCCCCATAGCATTTCTTTCCCTTATTTCCTGATATATAAATAGGTCGCATTCCGACAATTGTTCTTTTTCCGGAGGTCCTTCTTTTTCAAAAAAATAAGGAAGTTTTATTAATTCGAATTTCCTCATGAAATTCGGAGAATGCTTCAAACAAACCTCAAATCCATGAACATGGCAATTACCGTACATTGCAACCTTTATTTTATTTGAACTCATGTGTATTGCCTCTCATGTTTCCACTTATCCGCTAGATTATTAATTCTTCTACGGATCCATACGTTTAATGCTATTTCGTAAGTTATTATTTCAAAAGTATTGTTCATCGTTATGCTCTTCATTATCCACGTTTAATACAATCATATTTGATTTGCTATAGCAGCATTCTTAATATATTTACTAACATCCTCACGTCATATAGTCCGAATCAGAATCCTCTAGTTTGTTTAATAGTCCTAACACGTCGATATCTTTCTTCAAACTATTAGGATACTTTGATGAATCACTAATACCTGCAAGAAAAGCGGCTATCTCATCAATATACATTTGTTCCCCGATCATATCGCTATATCCTTCCTCATGAGGTTGTTTTTTCTGATCAACATACGATGAAACTTTAGTATTTGCATTGTATACCTCAATTCTCTCATTATCCCATCTCCACTGTATTTGACCATTCTGAAAATTGATAATGAGATTCCTCGCTGGATATCGACTCATTACATCAACCAGCAAAGTCCCTACCATATTACCATAATCAAGAACACTTACATAACTGTCATCAATATCACATCCAACATCACCTGTCTTGCGAATATAACCTTTGATATCTTTAGGAAATCCAAACATATCTGTTATCCACGTTAATTCATATGGAACAATTTCTCTTCCACCCCCTGTAACACGATTGCTCACATAAAAATCCTTCACGTTCTCCCAAGGATGCCAATCAGGTAGATACTGTCCACTATGATATGAGAAATTACATACCTTACCCAGGTCTCCTGACTTAACTATTCGTTTTATCTCTTTAATCATAGGATGAAACACAAATGTACACGAAGGAGCCACAAATATACCCTTACTCTCTTTTTGTATCTCAAGAACCTCATCATATATTACGCTAGCCTCAACAAATACGGGTTTCTTATTCTTAATAGCAATATCTACCCCTATTTTATGTTTGTCAGGTGGCAATGAAACAATTACCGCATCAATATTCTCAAAATCAATTTCCTGTTCACTCCTGACAATATTTATCCCATATTTGTTCCTTGCCTCCTTACATCTATCTTCCCTTATATCATTACCCCATATCGCCTCAGGTTTTACTCCCAATGCCATAAGGCAACGTATTCTGCGTTTCCCCATGGATCCAAGTCCTTTTACATAGTATCCTCTCATTTTATTCGTCCCTCATCTTAATTATCGCTTCTATACACTTAAAATCGTAGATATCATCTATTTCATAATTCTGCCATCTGTCAATACAAAATGGAAGCATTTTATCCATATAAATCGCTTTTTCCTTCTTAAACTTTTCTACTTTCATAATATATCCAACACCATATGGAAAAAAAGCTTCATCTTCTTGTTGTCTTTGATATGTTGTTTCTATATCATCAGAATACGCTACAATATGTCCACATGTATGTATCCTTTTCACAATAGATGGATGCTCTAGGTGTACTCGCCCCACAGAAATAACCCCGTCAAAATCTGGATTATCAACCGCCTTCTTGATAATATTATCTATATCATCATCTTTTCGAAGAGGCGAAGTTGGCTCCAAAAGAATTATATAATCAAAAGATTGTCCTCTGTTTTCTAATAATTCTAAAGTGTAAAGCAAAACATCTACAGATGATGTTGTGTCCTGTGCCAATTTGTCCGGTCGCATTTCCGGAACACTCACACCATACTTTTCACAAACATCAGCTATTTCCCTACTGTCTGTGGAAACATAAGACAAATCCAAATACTCACTTTTATTCATTTGTTCTAGTGTATAGACAATAAGGGGTTTTCCATTCAACTCCAAAATATTCTTACGCGGCAACCCCTTCGATCCCCCACGTGCAGTTACAACTGCCAAAATACGTTTATTTTTATACACTAACGATACCTCCGTTAATTATATTTTCTAAAAACCGGTTTGATCGAATCACCAACAATGAAATCTCTTACATTTCCATTTAATGAATCAGACAACGCCTTCATTGCCTTTCTCGCCGCATCTAGAGTCCTATCAATCTCCGCTTCATTATGTTCATAAGCTATTGCAATGTAAGGCATTAAAATCCCTTCTTTAATCATCTCCTGACAAAAAACAGTTCTGAAATCAAATGAAGGTTTTTTGTCTTTTCCACAAACAACCATATTGGGAGAGCACTCTGCACCTGTTAAATAAAAGTATTCATCTAGTCCAAATTCCTTTGATAGTTCTCTCAAGCCTTGACATAGTCTTCTTCCCATTTTCCATATATGGTCAGTTACTTGTAACTCCTTATACACATTAACGGTTTCAATGAATGCACCCAGTCCACTCATTTCTGCTCCATGTGTTGTGGAAATAAGAAACACTCGCTCCTTTCCGGGAATCAACCCGCCAAGTTCCATAATCTCTCTCTTTCCACCCAATGCTGTTACTGAAAAACCATTTGCCATTCCCTTCCCATATGTAACAAGATCAGGTATCACATCATAATATTTACATGCTCCTTGAATATCCCACCGAAATCCAGTTATCATTTCATCAAGAATATATACCACCCCATATTCCCTACAGAGTTTTCCTACCTCCTGAAGGAAATTGTTCTGCGGTTCTTGATCATCAACCGGTTCCATAATAAGACATGCTATCTGTCCCTTATATTTCTCAAACACATCCTTTACAGATTGAATATTGTTATAGTTAAACTGTAAGGTAAGATCTTTAATCTCCTGTGGAATTCCACAATCCATAACGGTATCACCAATAAACCAATCATCATATGAAAAGAATGAATGTTCTTTACATCGAACTATATATTTCTTTCCAGTATATGCACGTGCGAGTTTGGTAGCAGCAGATGTAACAGTTGATCCATTCTTCGCAAACTTGACCATATCAACCCACGGAATAAGATCTACAAGTGTTTCTGCTGCTTCAACTTCCACTTTAGATGCTTTTGATGCAGTATTACCATTCCTAATTTGATCAATTGCAGCCTCAGAAATTCGATTAAACCCATATCCAACCGTAACAGAACGGCATGCCATTCCATAATCAAGAAACTTGTTCCCATCCACATCCCAGCAATAAACACCTTTTGTATGATCTATAATTCTCGGCGCATTAGAAGGAAACACCTCATCTGTTCTACTATATGTGTGTGCTCCCGCCGGAATCAATTCATGTGCCTTTTTTCCATATATATCATTGTTAGTCATGTCATTACCCCTTCAATTTTATTTATCAGGTTTATTACATCTTTATTATCTATGAAAGTATGCTTTGGTGTTTCCTTACTTTCAATTACAGAAAAGAAATTTTGAATCTCACTCATATATGCATCTTCAATGATATACTCGTCATATCCATCAATCCTACTTATATTATCATACAGATTAATATTCTCACTCTCGCAAGTTTCAATATCATACTCAGTAAGAGTTTCTGGTGTACCGTTCCATCTTATATATAAATGTTCGCCAACAATTTCAAGGTTCCTAACAGCCTTTCTTGACACAACATCAACCTGTACAGATCCAACATTGCCGTTTTTATGCCTTGTCAATATATGAAATGTATCAGGATAATCTATTTTCAAGGAAGTGGCTTTAATACTAAAGACCGAAACCTCCTCAATTTTACCAAAAGTATCAATAATCCAAGGGAACTCAATTGCCATGAGTTCTCTACAACCATTTGATTCCTTTTTCCCAACAAAATAATCTTTATAATTCTCCCAGGGATGCCAATCCGGCAAGTACTGTCCTACATGGTATGAATATGAGACTCTCTCATTAACATCATTTACTCTTTTTCGTATATACTCAATTTCTTTACGATACAAAAAAGTCGATGACAAAAACAATGTTCTATTGGACATCTCTGCAAGTGCAATATTCTCATCATACCCATCATCATTAAGATTTATCTCCGTAAATACATTTATATTTCTTTTTAAACAATCACTGATAATGCTATTATGAGATAATGGGGAAGTTGAAATAAATGCCGCAAAAAATGACTCATTACAAATCGCTTCATCTATAGTCGCGCACGTACGAATTCCAAACTCTTCAGCAACATTGTTTCTTCGTTCCTGATTTGTATCAACACCCGTTATTCTCAACTCTTTGTCGATTTTATATAAAAGTCGAATTCTACGTCTGCCCATTGATCCCAAGCCTATCACTAAAATATTCATAACATGCATCTATTCTCCCCGCAGTTTTATATATAAATCCTCTCTTATATCTTCTCTCACGGGAAACCCCGCTCTATAAGACTCAACATTATTCTCAATATTAAATATGTGTGCCTTGCTTCCAGTTTCAAAATCTATTGTCGTGCCAACCTCAACCTCCCCGTCCGGCCTAATTATACAAGAATGTCCCGGATATTCTTCTATATCCATTTCCCCTACACAATTTATACCGACGATAAACACTTGATTCTCTATAGCTCTGGATTTCAAGAGTGTGTCCCAATGTTTTACACGTTTACTAGGCCAATTGGCAGGAACAAGAATTAAATCAGTTTTTTTTGCCAAAATCCTAAATGTTTCTGGAAATCTAAGATCATAACAGATTTGAATTCCTATATTGAAATCGAATACTCTACATACATTCAGCGATTCTCCTCCACAAAAGACTCTCGATTCACCACCATAACTGAATGGATGAATTTTTATATAATCAAGCAAGACTCCCTCTTTACCTACAATTGAATAATGATTGAAAAAGGTCTCATTTCCTTTTTCAACCCAGCCAAAAGAGATTTTTGTATTTAGATCACCTGCAATTGACATCATTTTGTCTATTGTTTTATCGGAAGTATCACTGGTTTTTTTTACATTCATCGAAAACCCAGTGAACGACATCTCAGGAAGGCTTATCAGATCCAAATCAAAATTATTTATCAAGTTCTTTGCATTTTCAATAAATTGTTTTATATTCTTTTTTTTATCTTCCCAAATGATATGGGATTCATATAACGCGATGTTCATTCTTTTTTATATGTTATAAGTATCTATTTTAAATCTACTACGGTTGTCTTCCATCCACTCTACTGTTTTTTTAATTCCCTTTTCAAACGTCCATCGTGGACTCCAATTGGTTAATGATAATATTTTGCTATTATCACCTAAAAGTCGGTTTACCTCACTCTTTTCAGGTCTTAATCTCTGTTCATCGCATACTATCTTAGCATTTGGATTGATCTGCCTTATCAATTCTGTTGCCAGATCTCCTATTGATACTTCGCGACCTGTTGCTATATTTATCTCCTCGCCTATGGTCTTCTCTGATTCATATATAGATATGAAGCCATTAGCCGTATCTTTAACATAGTTAAAATCCCGTGTGGGTGTAAGTGATCCAAGTTTAATCTCATTTTTTCCTGCCAGGAGCTGTGAGATTATTGTAGGAATAACGGCTCGAGCTGACTGTCTGGGGCCATATGTATTAAATGGTCGTACAATGCTTACCGGAAGATTAAAGCTTCTATAAAAGGACTCTGCTAATCGGTCTGCTCCGATTTTTGTTGCAGAATAAGGCGACTGCCCCTGAAAAGGGTGCTTTTCATCTATCGGGACATATTGGGCAGTACCATAAACCTCAGATGTCGATGTTACCAAAACACGTTCAAGTTCCAATTCTCTTGCAGCCTGAAGTATATTAAGCGTTCCCTTGATATTCGTATCAACATATGCATCCGGAGAATGATAACTAAAAGGTATGCCTATCAGTGCCGCCAAATGAAATACTGCCTTACAATCCTCCATCGCACATTTTACACCATGCGGATCACGAACATCGCCCGTAAATACCTCTACATGGTCCATTACATCCTTATCAAGACCATCCAACCATCCCCATGTATTAAATGAATTATAAAATACAAAAGCTTTTACTTCGTATCCCTTTTTAACAAGTTCTTCAGTCAGATGACTGCCAATAAATCCATCTGCGCCGGTTACCAATATTCTTTTACTCATAGTCACTCCACAAATCTAACTATATGAAATGCTTCCGCATACTCACAACAACATGAGGCGCCATGTACCATTGCTTTCGCTTTTATATTACGAATAGATCTCGGAAAAGAGTCTTCTTGAAGTTCGGTATCGTAGTATTCCATTGCCTTAATCTTTTGATCTATTTCTTCCGTTATATCAACAAACATATTGGGTTCAAACTTTTCCTTTTGAAAACCAAAATCTGTCTCTGACGTTATTTCCATTGTTGTGATTTTTTTAATATATGGTGCTCTAAAGGATTTTGCAGCAGCCATACAACTATTGTAAACCACACGATGATCAGAATGAGCATCATAATTTCCCGGTATTATGATCCACTGTGGCTCAACTTTATCAAAAACATCTTTTATTGCACCGATTAAGCTCCCTTCGTCAATTAACGTTAATTTTGTGGATGGGAACGAAAGGTTGAAAAACTCTCTAAAATCATAATAGTTATTAACCTTTTCAATCTGCTCTCTTCGTTTCTCGACAAACGAACTATCCCACCCTGACCCTTCGGACACATCTGTAATATTAAGCCAATAGATATCATGACCTTGTTTCTTCATTTTGATCAACGTACCGCCTGCACCCAATGTTTCATCATCCGGATGTGGCGAAACAACCATTATCTTCATAAAACATAATCCCCAACATTCATATCAACTCTGTCAAAATCCATAAGTCGAATCGCATTTTCACCTGTTTTTATATCTACCGTTCCATCAAGGTTTACTGCCAAAACCTTTCCCGGTTCAATATTATCAAATCCTGTCGTTTCCAATTCCTGAACCTTCCAAACTTTATATTCTCTTCCTCCAAACACTAAATGAGCCCCAACATACGGCCTTGTTAGTGCACGAACAAGATTATAAATACTCTGGCTTGACATACGCCAGTCAATCTCGCCATCAGCTTTGCCACGTTTTCTCCAGGTATTGCCATTCTTTATATTCTGTTCTATTCTTGGCGCATCATCATTTTCAAATGCCTTTACAAGCTCCTCGATCTGAACCTCAGCCGTCTGCAGGATCTTATCGTACAAGCTTCTTGCATCATCCTCATACAAAATAGGTATCCTAACCTGTGAAACGATATCTCCTTCATCCGCACCGGCGGTAAGCATAAAAAAGGATGATGCTGTTTCATTAAGGCCCAACACCAGAGCCCATATTATCGGATGTCTTCCACGATTCATAGGCAAACTTGCCGGATGAAAGCCAACTACCCCTCGTGGAAACAATCCCAATACTTCTTCTTTTATTAGCTGAGACCATCCAAAACAAAATCCAATATCAGGATTATGCTTTTTAATAAAATCTATGCTTTCTATATCATTTACATTTTTTATTACACAAACCGGAATATCATTCTCAATACAAATCGGTTTCATATCGCAATAGTCCGAATTCTGTCCGGCTTCTTCTTTTGTAATAACACCTACAATATCTGTCTTGATATCGATAAGTTTTTTCAGCAATCGATAAGAGCTCTCAACACATCCGATAAATACTATTCTCATACACTATACCATAAAATCTATATCGTAAAACTTTTTCTTGATATCTATCTTATTTTCTTTATAATGATCAATCATCACACCAAGGATTTTATCCGAAGTATTTCCATCTCCATAAGGGTTGACAGAATCGCGAATCATTTCTCTAAACGAAAGATTCTCTACCTTTTTAATCGCTTCATTGATTGATCTTTTTTCAGGTGCACAGTGAACAACTGTATTGCCAGCTATTCTCCCCTTCTGTCTGTCCCCTATGTTAATTGTCGGAACATGAAAAAACGGTGCTTCTATCAGACCGCTGGAGGAATTACCAATGACAAACCTTGAGTGTTTAATTGCGCTTAAATACCTTTTCATACCTAAAGAGTCAATTAATAACATATTAGCATGTTTTTTTTCATATTCACTCAACATGTCATTAATAACCCTTCCATTTGCATCGGCATTTGCCTTAGTAAACAGGAAAAATATTTCCTTATTGTCTTCAATCGCAGCGAGGAGCTGTTTTGCCTGCTCTTCTGCGGAATTATTTTCCAATGTAACAGGATGAAATGTTCCAACCGCATAGTTCTTTCCCAACTCAGCACCTATACTCTTCTCCAATTCTTCAAGAGTCATCAAATCTGTATTAATCGCATTCTCAACTCCCAAAGCGCCAACACAAAAAACACGTTCAGGATTCTCACCCAACTGAATGACTCTCTTACGATACGCATAAGTACTTGTAAAATGAAGATAGCTCATTTTTGTAATGGAATGACGTATCGCCTCATCGATAAGACCTTCTGTTGCCTCACCTCCATGAATATGAAAAATCGGTATTCTGGCGTTCATTGCAGCGCAACATACGGCAAGTATTTCAAAACGATCACCTAGCAAGACAATTCCATCCGGTTTGATTTCTTCGAAATACTCTGAAAAGCTCATCATAGCCAGCCCCATACTCTTTGATATGGAAACCGGTGTATCAGAGCTCAGCAATATTTCAATTTTTCTGTCTATTGGCACGCTATCAGCTTCTATTTCTTTCCATGATAGCCCAAACTCAGGAGACAAATGCATCCCCGTACACACAACACGTGTGTCGAACTCGGGGGTTTTCATCATCTTTTTTATAAGTGGAGATAAAAGCCCATATTCAGCTCTCGTAGATGTAACAACAGCTATTCTTTTCATATCTCTATCAATTCGTCCTCTGAATAGTCTCTATTTGCCTTGGTTCCAATGATCTCATTCCACCTCATTGGGTTAATACCCGTTCCGGGGCGTTTAGTGGTAAGATTGTCTTCCGAAAGCGTCTCGCCCTTTTCAATACTTCTTGCCGCCACTATGCTTTTTCGAACAACATTAATATTTACTAATTCCGCTTGTGTAGGCCTTTTTTCTCCGGTGCCCAAAGCTCTTTCTACATTACGTATTGCATCCACCATTGATTTCAATTCATGAGGTTCAAGACTTGCCTTGTGGTCCGGCCCTTCCATATTTCGATCAAGCGTAAAATGCTTCTCTATTATTCTGGCTCCAAGAGCGACGGCTGCTATAGGAATCTCAATACCTTTTGTATGATCGGAATATCCGACCTCACATCCACAATGCTCTTTTAATGTCAACATAGCCAAAAGGTTCACTTCATCCATTGACGCAGGATAGTTTGTCGTGCAATGGAGCAGTATTATATTTCCTGCTCCGTTATATCGCAATACAGATAAAGCCTCATCCACTTCCTCCATCGTACTCATGCCTGTAGACAAAATGATTTCTTTACCAGTTCTGGCTATTTCTACTAAATACGGATAATTCGTAATCTCTCCTGATGGTACTTTCCAAACATCCTGGATATCATTTAAAAAGTGAACACTATCGATATCAAAAGGTGTAGATAAAAAACCGATACCTATACTCTTACAATATTCAAACAGTTTTATAAAATCAGTCTCAGATAATGCCAGTCTGTTAAGCATGCTCTCCTGTGTATCTTCAACGCCCATGTTTTTCTTTTGGTATTCAGCCATTTGAGCTTGCCCTGAAACCAGTTTTTTTACATTAAAGGTTTGAAACTTAACAATATCCGCACCGCACTTCTTGGCTGTCTCTGCCAGTTTCATGGCTATTTTCAGATTTCCATTATGATTAACGCCGGCCTC